>C688J18823_10000943_pt1 | contig 17570 bp, 9 predicted proteins | sample HopSoiMetagenom1_FD_18823 | JGI IMG/M metagenome (IMG submission 18823) | reverse complement strand
GCCCAATAGTTAGCGCAGGTATAGCCGGTTGTGTAATAGTTAGCTTTTGATTTTCTTTCACTATTTTTTTCGTGTTCCCACCAAATTCCATGAACACGCCACCATTTTCCTGGCCCGCATTTGCAATAGGATCATTCGAACCTGTTCCATTTCCGCCGTAATAAGCTGCATTCAATGATTCCCATTGTTTTTTAGAGTTTCTCTGATACGAATTTCGTTGAAGACCCTTCCGGTAATTTTGGGGTGAACCACACCAATCCTCCAGGAAACTTGAATATCCACTACCGAGATTCACAGCAGCAAGAGGAATATCAAATGTTACATGATGCGTCCATGCATTTTTTCCATAGTCATAGGACCAGAAACCACCATACGTATGATTGTTATAAGACCAGAACCTGATCACTGTTGTTACCCATGTATTCAATTTCCAACCAACCAATTTTGCATCATCATAGTGTAAGCCTTCTCCTTCACCACCAAAACGGTTCACGTTGGAGCCCGGTAATTGATAGAGAATTTTCTCAATGGGATTTGTTTTGGATGGATCCCAAATGGAAAAAATCAGATTGGTACCATTTGATTGTTGTTGTATGCCGCAGTATCCTCCGGCATTTCCGCCCCATTGCATGGTTGACCAATAGGAGCAGGGTGTGGTATTGGCAACCATCACTTCATTTGTAATAATATCAGCACCTCCGACTGTTCCATAATATTTAAGATGTTGTGCGCAAATAAATTCGGTTTTAAAAAAAAGAGCTACTATCACAGCTATTTTTAAAAAAATAATTAATCGTTTCATGTGTTTAGAATTTGAAATTGTATTATAGTTATTTTGCTTTGGCGGTATTCATACCTCTGGATTCGGTATTTTGAAAAGTCATTTACATTTTTATCAAGTAGTTTAATTATCTAAATTTAGGTTGGGCCGTATACACTTCGAGTGCTTTTGAAAATTGTGTTTTTTTAAAGAGACAAAAAGATTAGTTATTGCAATACAACCAAATTTCTCATTTAATGCATCTACCCTACTTACACCAAAGATGACATGAGAAGTTTGATTGATCGTTGGGTTTACAGTTGTGTAATTAAATTTAACAATGAACCTATTTGTTTTATTCGAAACATTTTGTCCAAAGAGAGTAGTATTGATAATGTTAATTAAAATGAAAATTGCTTTTTTCATGGTTGTAATTTTATTTTTTGTAAGGGGAGTTTTGTTTTTCCAGCGCTTCTTCAACAAGAATTCATCTATAAAATTAAGCTTATGCATTTATTTGTTCAAACATTTGTTCGTATTATAATTAGCTTTCTACTTAAAATAAAAAGGTTTTTCAGTTTGCATTAACAATCGAATTTCTTTCCCAAACCTACAAAACGCTTTCTTCAACGTTTCCTCCATTTTAACTTACCTGTAGTAGGGTTGATTTATTTTGTCAGAATAAAGCAGATAACAGGATAAAGCAAACTCCACCCGTATATATCGCGAGGGCACTTCAAAAGTAGATTTCAATTATTTCCATAACAAATATTTAAATACTTCATTATTAGTATTCTAAATACTAATTTAGTAGTAATTTTTAGCCAATGAGCCAACAGATGATCTTTTCAAGTTAATAAAATCGATGAGTGAAAGTGAAAAAGATTCTTTAAATTATATTCCTGAGTTCAAAAAACAGGGCGAAAATATTTACTGCTTTTGATGCTATTGAAAGGCAAAACCTTATGATAAAAAAAAGTTAAGAATTCTTTTTCAAAGCAATTGCCTGTTGCCAAAAGTTATTTATACAAATGGTATTAAAGAATTTATTATATTTCCGTCATTATTGGTCTTGAACAATTTTGATAAAACAACGTATAACAATTCATGAGAAAGGAAAGAACTATATTCACTTACAGAAAGTGTGCTTGTGTTATCCTTCTCTTAATATTTAATTCCATACCATCCTATTCTCAAAATCCTCGTTTGGATAGCTTATTAAAAGCGGTAACCAAAATGCAGGAAGATACTTTAAAAGTAAATACACTTAACGAAATTTCAAGTATCTATCGTACTGATCTAAATGATTTACAGAACGTAAATAAATATGCTTCAGAGGCATTGATTCTTTCAAGAAAGCTTAATTATAAAAAAGGAATTGCATATTCCTTACTGTACAAAGGTATCTTTTTTTGGAGCGTGGGGAGTTATGAGACATCGCTCTTTTATGAAAGAAAAGCCTTAGAGCTTATGATATCCAAAGATATTAAACAGGGGGAGAGTTCCTGTTATCAAGTTATTGGATTAGTATATTCTGATTTGGGAAATTATAAAGAAGCACTCCAATACATGTTTAAAGGAGTAAAAATTAAAGAACAAATTAATGATAAGAGTGGATTGCCAACAGGTTATAACAATATAGGAAATGTGTTTTTATATCAAGCCAATTTTACCGAAGCATTAAAATACCATTTAAAGGCATTAAAAATAAGAGAAGAATTGGGCAATAAAATGGGTATTGCCATGTCATACAATAATATCGGACTTCTATTCTATCGTCAAAACAGATTGGTTGAGGCGCTTATGTATAATCAAAAAGCACTTGCACTTGAACATCAGATCAATGACCTTCCCGGACAAGGATATTCGTATAATAACATTGGAAATATTTATTTTGACCAGGGAAAAACACAAGAGGCACTGGATTATTATTTAAAATCATTAAGTGTAAGAGAACTTATAAATGACAAGCTTGGGATGTCTACATCCTATAATAATATCGGAACAACCTATCAAAAGCTTAAACAAATGGATTTGGCCCTTGTTTATCAGTTAAAAGCCATAAAAATTTATAAAGAAATCGGGAATAAAAGGGGATTGACAGAGACTTTTGGAGGGGTTGGTAATTTGTATGAAGAAAAAAAAGATCTAAAAGCAGCAGAAAAATATTATAGTTCTATGCTCGACCTGGCTAAAGAAATTAATTTTCTAGAAGGAGAAAGAGACGCGTATAAAAATCTCGCTTCCATTTATAAGAAACAAAAACAATTTGAAAAGTCCTTGGAATATTCAACCAGCTTTAACAAACTAAAAGATTCAATTTTGAATACAGAAAATTTTAAACAAGTTGCAGAATTAAACACCAGGTACGAAACGGATAAAAAAGAAAAAGAAATTCAATTGTTAGTGAAAGATAAACAATTGAATATGAAAATCATTAAGCAACAGCAGCTTGTTCGATTGGGATTAATTGTGGGATTGGTACTTTTACTTATTTCAATAGTTAGTATTTATAAAAGATATAGGTTTAAACAAAAGGCAAATCTACTTCTTGAACAACAGAAAAAGGAAATTCAAGAAAAGAATTTAGTCATCACTGATAGTATAGATTATGCAAAGACAATCCAGGAAGCCATATTACCAACTTCTAAAGCAATACAAACTGTTTTTTTGCAATCATTCATATTATATAAACCCAAAGCTATTGTCAGTGGAGATTTTTATTGGATAAATAAGGAAAATAATATTTTGCAGTGTGCAATTGCAGATTGTACAGGACATGGAGTTCCCGGGGCTTTTATGTCCATGCTTGGTTATAATGTGCTTGAAAATGTGACAAAAAAAAAACCTAATATTGAGCCGTCATCAATTCTAGACGATTTGAATATTGAAATCATCAGGAGCCTTAATAAACAAGAAGGAGAAAATATCATAAAGCATGGAATGGATATTTCATTTATATCCATTGATACCAATACAAATCTATTACAATATGCAGGAGCGCATAATTCTATATACATAATAAGAGAGGGAGAACTCATAGAATACAAGGGAAATAAAAAAGGTATTGGAATGATTGATAAAAATATAATTTCTTTTACTAATCACACCACAACGTTGAAAAAAGGAGATATGATCTACCTGTTTACGGATGGATTTCCTGACCAAATAGGTGGTCCGAATCGAAAAAAATTTTATTACGGAGCTTTTAAAAAACTATTAATCTCATTAAGTACTTTAGACCCGGAAATTCAGCAAAGAAAATTAAATGAAACACATATTGAATGGTTAGGAAATAAAATGGACCAAACCGATGATATTTTAATTATGGGGATTCGTATTGATAGTTAATTTTTCAACTTATATAATTAAAGCTTTTTAGGTTTTACTTATATTCTCTGAGGAAATCAAGAACAAGTATATTGATTTTAATTCTTCCCTAATTGCTCCACAAATACTCCGTAATTGCTTTTTAGTCAGTTTATTTTTGTATAGCATTTTTATTATTTTATTGTAATTTAAGCTACCATTTGTATCATATTAAAAGTTTCACCTATGTTTCACCATAAAAATTTAATATTTTTTAATTCATTGATTATCAAATATTTATATAATTAATTCGAATCCCTCCGACTCCACTTCCCTAGAAAGCACGCAATTATACGCGTGCTTTCCCTTTTTTAAACTCTCTTCAAAGGGCTTTTATAATATATCATCCTTATTATAACAAAAGTAAAAAAGGTTATACAGACTGGTTTATCCATTATATCTCGGTAAATGATAGGCTAATAAGGTTACCAATGCTTTTATATCCTCATATGTGTGATGAAAGATAATTGTAACCGAAGCCCTGTGGATGTTTCAGGAACAGCGAAAATAGTGCTAAACTGGAAATTTCCCCTAAAGAAGAGCAGTGCCTCAAGGCAGTAAACAGCATGCTGATCAAATGATCAGAAGTGTTGAACCGTTTAGATGGCATACGAAATTATTTTGTATCTATTAAAGAAATCAGTTGTCCGAAAACGGATTGACCAAAAAAGTGAGTACTTTTTATCCATGTAGTACTAGTTCGCAAAACCGAATTACGAAAAAGAGCCGAAAGAAAAATGCAATCGGCTCTTTTGGATAATTTATATCGGACAACAGTGTTTAAAAATATTAACAGGCTCTTACTTTTTCCGTAAACCCTGCTATAGCGAAAATTAAACTATTATTTTTTAATCAATTGTCCTATTCCTAAAATGGTAGGAGAAATAGTTAGAGGATTTCCTTTATAGTATACTGCCCCAAGACCTGCAATAAATACTCTTAATGAATTAGTAGCATACACTTCTGCTTTATTTGCACCATTTATTGCTAGATTACAGTCGCTTGTGATTAAGTCAAAAGCTTTTATATAAGAAAGGCCCGCTGTAATTAAATGAAGTCTAGGAGTAGTTCCCTTAAATGTATATGGGCCTGCTCCAAGAGCTGACACAACAAGTGAATCGGACACATTCATACTAACATTTATAGATGAAAGCCCGTTTGCCGCCAGGATTAGATGAGGGAGATTGAGCGTACTGGAAGTTAAAAGCTGTGTGCTACCGTTTGCAATGATGGTATCCACATCATTGACATATACCGTAATTTCACCGGCACCGCTTATGAACGCAGTTTTATTAATATTAAATTTTACTATCACTCCTGCTATAGTAGTATCAACACTGTTGGACAGCCCCTGCTCCAGATGTACCTTAATATTTCCATTTATGACCAACGTATTGAACATAGAAGGCGGAGTGGTAGGAGTAACTACAATAGGAGTAGTCTTTTTACATCCTGCTAAAGTTAAAATAGCCAGCGCGACTATTATACTGAGTTTAAAAAATAGAGTTTTTTTCATTCTTGCTGTTAATATTTAATTTATTATGGAAGATAGTCCCTTTATCATGAGCGTACTAACATAATCAGAACATTTTCATTGATTTAATATTTTGTTTGTTAACATCTTGTAGCATAGTAAATCACATTCAAACAATTGATTTAGTATGTGTTATCTATTCAAAAGATTAATGCTTAATAGTTGAATTGTCATCTCAACAACGTCACATGTCCAACGTATTGATGATTTTTATTAAAAGGATCAGTTAAATCAATTTTCCATACATACACATCCTGTTGTGCAATTTCAGGTTTGCCTTGCACACGGCCATCCCAGCCCTTTTCCAAATCATTTGTTTCAAAAATTTTAGTTCCCCAACGATCAAAAATCAACATCCGGTATTTTAAAATATTGGTACCTTTTGCATTAAATGTCTCATTTAAATTGTACATAAGGTCTCCTGGAGTAAATGCATTCGGCACGTAAAAGGTCCATTGCGGTTTATAGATAAGTTCCTTACAAATACTTTCTTTACATCCATGCAATGAATCCATTGCTGTTAAACAAATAGTGTATACTCCCGGATGAGAATAAAAATGTGTGGGATTGGTTGCGTTAGATGAATCGAGTGAACTTTCAGGATCACCAAAACTCCAATCGTAGATTAGGTTTTTCCCCGTGCTGGAATTGTAGAACGTCACCTTAGGTTGATCTTCCGATAGTTCATGCGTACTTGGATAAAACATGGGGCTCGGTTTGCCATACACTCTTACAACTGCTACTGCTTTATTGGAGCACCCCAATGTTGTTCCGGTAACCGTATAGCTGGTTGTAATAGAAGGAGTAACGACAACAGTTGGAGTTGTACCTCCTGTTGACCAACTATAACTTGTTCCGCCAGTTGCTGTAAGTAATACTTCTTCCCGTGAACAAATAGCTGCATCATTTACCGTAATTATTGGAACTGCATTTACATTTACATGTGCAACAGCTGTATCTGAACACCCCTTTGCAGAACCAGTTACAGTATAGGTTGCATTTGCAATCGGAGTCACTACCACCACATCTGAATTGGACATGGGTGAACCATCAGATGCCTTCCAGGTATAGCTGTTCGTTGATGCACCACTGGCTTTTAATGTAAATGTATTTCCTTTGCAAACAACTCCACTGTTTACAATAACGTCCGGAATTGGATTCACCGTAACCGTACTCACGATATTGGCTTTACAACCATTTGCTGCCGTAACTGTAACCGTATAGGTTGTTGTTGTTATGGGTTTCACGCTTATTGTTGGTCCGGCTGGTAAAGTACCGCCACTCGACCCTATCCAACTGTAAGTGACACCACCGGTTGCTGTGAGTGAAACCGTTATACCACTGCATATTACTTCGCTATTGACGGTAACCACGGGCGCAGGATTTACAGTAACTGTGGCTATAGCTGTATTTACACACCCCTTTACATCCTTACCAGTTACGGTATAAGTTGCAGTTGTGGTTGGATTAACAATGATGCTCGCTCCCGGAATCAGTTGCACATTTGGTCCCGACCATACATACGTCGAAGCACCTTTTCCAGTCAATGTCGCTTTCTCATTTCCACAAATAGCAGCATCGGTTGTTGTAACAGTTGGCAATGGATTAACTGTAACCGTTACACTTTTTGTTCCCTGGCAAGTTCCCGATGAAGCCACTACCTGATAAGTTGTTGTTACAGTTGGTGTGGCAACAGGATTTGCAATCGTAGTACTGCTAAGGCCGGTGGCCGGTGTCCATTGATAAGTTGATCCTCCGCTTGCTTTTAATGGTGCGCTCGTACCGATGCAGATAGCTGTGTCTGCACTAACTATCAGAACAAGACTATTTCCAACAGTAACTGTTGCTGTTGCTGTTCCGGTGCAGCCTTTATCACTTTTTCCGGTAACGGTATAGGTAGTTGTAGTTGCAGGATGTGCATACGGATTGGCAATTGCGGGATTGGACAATGTACCTGCAGGCAGCCAGGAATAAGCGATGCCAGTGGTTGCATTTGCATCTTTTACATTTAATTGCATTGAATCGCCCGCGCAAATTGTTCCACCCGTTACTTGTAAATTCGGTTTTAAACTCACGGTAACAACCACCGTCGTTGTATCTGCACAGCCTCCTGCATTTTTTCCAATAACGGTATAAGTAGTTGTCTTTGCCGGATTTGCAGTTACCGTTGCACCGGTGGTTCCACTCAAACCCATTGCGGGGCTCCAGGTATAGGTCGTTGCACCGGTTGCTGTTAACACCGTACTTTCACCGGCACAAATAGAAGCTGGACTTACCGTTATGATGGGCGCCGCCACTATCGTGACTTTCCCTGAGCCGCTAGCTGTTTTATTTGCTGCATCTGTTAATGTTACCGTTACTGTTTTTGTGGTTGTACCTGGACAAACATCAATGGTGGCGCCTGTTTGTCCATTACTCCATTTGTACGTATATCCCGGTGTTCCTCCTTTACCAACTGCAGTTAATTTTGTACATCCATTTGCACACACAGCTGTATCTCTCACTGTCACCGTTGGTTCACATGTAGTGCCATTTGGTTGTGGAGGAAATTTTGCGTCCGTCGATTTCCAATTGTCAACACCTAGTGCCCCAGCTCCTCCTATTACACGAAAAGAAATATAGCTCCAATCAGATGTTGGTGTAAAGCAAAATGTTTGTGTTGTCCAATCTCCATTAGAAATAACAGATTTACTGGTCCACAGCATTTGTGAAGTTGTACACGCTGAATTTGCCCCATATAATGCCAATTGTACGTCTCCGCCTTTTGCCATTAAATCAATGCTGAAACAATATTGCGTTCCGGTTTTTAAAGGTGCTCCTGCGCATAATTTAAGTGCATTCCCTTCTCCCTGAGGTCCACAGGTCATGCTCATAAATGTTTTACCATCGGTGGGTTTTACATTTCCAATTGTTAAATTTCCGCCTGGTTCGATATCCGTACTGCCACATCCCCAGTCGGGACATTGTTCCCAGCTATCCTGTCCATTATCTGGCAAACAGTTGCAAGCGCAATTTTGTCCAAAGCAACCACCGTCCTTACGTTCAAACGACATATTTACTTTGCAATCGCATTGAGAAAAAGCAGATATATTCACAAAACATAATAAAATCAAAGAAAATAGAAGTTGTTTCATGCTATTCAGTTTAAAATTTGTGTCAAGGGGAACGTTCTTTTAGCTGTAAATAGAGAGATTTAGCCTTAATCAAATTTAACGAACAGGTTAAGTAACTGATAACTAAAAACAAAAACATGTTAAGTGCATCCGGAAATAAATTTAACCTATTTAAACAATAACTAATTGATAAACAATTAGTTAACAAACAGTTGATTTTAAGACGAAGGTGTGATTTCAGGTCCTATTTCGTAGAGTATAAAAACTACAAAGGGAGATAAAGCTTATTGATTATATTTGAAGAGCTAATCAAACCTGATTTATGAATAAACTAAAAATAGGGGTCTTAAGAGAAGAAAAAAGTCCACCGGATAAACGTGTTCCACTTCCTCCATTGGTATGTGCGGAGCTTATTCGCAAATACCCGAACCTCGAAATTTTTGTTCAACCCAGCAAGATCCGCTGTTATGAGGATTACGAGTATACTTCATTTGGCGTGCCTTTAAAAGAGGATATCAGTGATTGTGATATTTTGATGGGCGTAAAAGAAGTACCTCTTGATAAACTAATTCCCAATAAAAAATATTTTTTCTTTTCACATACGATAAAAAAACAAAGTCACAATTTAAAATTGATGAAGGGTTTAATCGAAAAGAAAATTGAGATGATTGATTATGAAACCTTAACCGACAGCAACCACAATCGCATTATTGGATTTGGTCGTTATGCCGGGATTGTAGGGGCTTACAATGCCATACTTGGTTACGGACGCAAGTATGATCTTTTTATCTTAAAGCCTGCACACTTGTGCCGTGACCGTGCTGAAATGGAAGAAGAATTAAAACGTGCAAAACTTCCCAACATTAAAATTATTTTAACTGGAGGCGGACGTGTTGCCAACGGTGCCATTGAAACATTAAGTGCCTTGCGCATACGTAAGGTCACACCAGAAGAATTTCAGATGTCTTCTTTTCGCGAACCGGTGTATTGTCAATTAAATCCTCGGGATTACATAGAGCGCAAAACGGATCACAATTTTGATTTGCAGGATTTTTATACACATCCGGAGCATTTCAATTCTAACTTTCTACCTTATACAAAAATGGCTGACATTTATATTGTAGCGCATTTCTGGGATCCTCGTGCACCGCGTATGTTTGAATTACAGGATGTGGCGGCAAAAGATTTTCACATGAGTGTAATCGCAGATATTACCTGTGATGTGGATGGTTCGGTACCAACCACCATTCGCTCCAGTAGTATCTCTTCTCCTTTTTATGGATTCAATACCAAAACAAATAAAGAGGATCTGCCTTTTAATAAAGATACGGTATGCGTAATGGCAGTAGATAACTTACCCTGCGAATTACCACGTGATGCCAGTGATGATTTTGGAAAAGATCTGATGGAACGTGTATTGCCAAATATTACAATGGGAGATAAGGATCACATCATCGAACGAGCCACCATCTGTAAAAATGGAAAACTGACTCCTCCCTTTGAATACCTGAGTGATTACGCTTATTAATCCCTAAAAAAAACTACCTTTGCAGCGCTATAGTTAAAAGTTAAGCGTGTATGAGCATTGAAAAAACAGATGTATTGGTTATTGGTGCCGGACCGGCCGGATGTATTGCTGCATCGATCGTTCATAAAAGCGGACTTCGTGTGCGCGTCGTTGAAAAAACAAAATTCCCACGTTTCGTTATTGGAGAGAGCCTTCTTCCGAGGGTAATGGATCATTTGGATGAAGCGGGATTATTGGAAGAAGTAAAAACAGGAAATTTTCAGGAAAAATTCGGAGCAAAATTCGTCATGAATGATAAAGTTTGTGATTTTAATTTTGCGGATCAGTTTACAAAAGGTTGGAACTGGACCTGGCAAGTGCCACGTGCCCAATTTGACCAATTGCTTGCTACAGGTGTTGCTAAAAAAAATATACCGGTTACATTTGAATCCGGTGTAACATCGATTCAATTTAATAACGATGAAAGTTCCATCACAACTGTTGAAGATACAAATGGTAACAAAACACAAATCGAAGCTCGCTATATTATTGATGCAAGTGGTTACGGCAGGGTTATTCCAACCTTGTTGGGTTTAAACAAACAATCGGCCTTTGATACACGCAAAACTCATTTTACGCATTTTAAAGATCCACTAAGACCTGAAGGGATTGAAGGAAATCGTATTACGGTGGTAGTACATCGTCAGCAAATCTGGATATGGATCATTCCATTTTCCAATGGTAATACATCTGTTGGGTTTGTGGGCGACCCTGAATTTTTCAAGGATTACCCGGAAGATCCGGTTGAACGCATGAAAGCGATTGTTCAGGAATGTGATTTTTTGAAAGATCGATTCAAAGATCAGGAAATGGTTCTTCCACCACGTACCATTGAAGGATATGCTATTACTTCTACTAAATTTTTTGGTCATGGCTTTGTAACTGTTGGAAATGCAACAGAATTTTTAGATCCTGTTTTTTCCTCAGGCGTAACATTCGCAATGGAATCCGGCTCTACTGCTGCAAAATTGGTGAGCCGAAAATTAAAAGGTGAACAAGTTGATTTTCAAAAAGAGTATGTTGACTACATGATGCAAGGTATCAACACCTTTAGAACCTACGTTGCCAGCTGGTACAACGGTGATCTTCATGAAATTTTCTTTTCCAAAAATCAGGATCCGGGAATTAAGCGACAAATATGTTCGGTGTTAGCAGGGTATGTATGGGATCTGGAAAACCCGTTTGTAAAAAAACATGCAAGGGCCGTAAAGGCGTTGGCAACGATTATACGGATGCAGAAGGCGTCGGCTTAATAGGCTAAAAAGCCTATCCCAATATGAAAGTTAACCAATTGAGAACCCAATAAACGTAAGTTAGCTTGCTGTTTCATTTGCCTTTCCAAATCATTCGGATTATAACTAGAACTTGAAGTAAGTTCTAAAATATCACTGATATCGCCAATCTCCAGCACTCTAAAAATACCTGCCGGAATTATTCCAAACCTGATTCCGGTATCCACAATTAATCGATTGAAATAAATACGTTGTTTACCCACTGTATAGCCTATTCCGAAAGTTTTAAAAGAATAGTTATTCTCATTAATGAGAAACCTATTTTTTTGATCCAACGTGAAAGCCGTTTCGTCAAATAAAACTTTATCTAAATAGATAACCAAATCCAATTTTCTATACTTACCAAAGGGAGCAATGTAATTGCGTTTGAAAAATTTAAACCCAACAGATACATTTGTTGATTTTAAAATAACAGGTTGATTTGCACTATAATAAACAGTACCGTAATAATTATAAGGATAATTATAGTCATTAACATGATAGTCATTGGAATACGATAAACCTGTTTTAACAAATTGAACACCTAAGCATAAAGATGTGCGACGTTTAATTACATAGTCAAGCTCCAAACCATGACTAAAGTTTATAGCCTCAACAGCATCGTGTGACCAGTTATTATTCTCAAACTTTGTATTTACTCCGGGAGAAAGAATAGCAGGAGAAAGATCTGCATTATAGGCAATGGTTAATCTACATCCTCTATATCCAGGAATTTGAGCGGTTGCAAGAGTTGCAATTATAAAAAAAATGAATACAGTAACTTGTCTTTTCATGCAATTGGTCATTTCTAGTTTTTAATATCGAACAATGCATTCATTAACACTGTTTGAAATTTAATCATTGTTACTTTAATCCTTTTTTACAACATGGAACAGAGAGTTGTATACATAAGAATTTAACAAATCATTCGAATCCTTTGCTCTCGTAATTACCAGCTCAAATCTCATTGTTTTACCTGTTTCTAAATTAAACAATATAAACAAGTACGCATTTTGGTTCTTGTTGACATTATAAACCCCATTCATTGCAACATACTTTGTTCCTTTCTTTTTGATTAGCTCCTTAATGCCTTCTGAACATTCCATTACTTCATCATCATTGCTTCCATGTTTAAAGCGTTCCGCTATCCATTCATTGATTACTCCACATTCGTTATAGCGCTCAATATCGTTTGCTGTAAGGTTACTATTTGAAACTGATTCATAATTCAAATGCAGCTTATCGGCACATTTTTTTTGTATGTCTGCAAGTTTTATTTTTTGGTCTTCTGATTCCTCATACTTAACTTTTACGCCTTTAGCAGTTTCTTTTGTCCGTTGGTAAAAAGGGTCGATAAAAATGATTTTTTCAATCCCTAATAATTCATCTTTCGGGTCTGCCTTTTTTTTATGATTTTTACTTTGTACATATTCATCTTCAGACCCGTATTTTTTTCCATTTGTCGCTTTCTTGAATCTCTTCATAAAATCATCCTCTTTCATCAGCCCAACGAATGCATAAGTAATGAATTCCGCATCATCCTGAAATTTCGTATCGCTGATAATTTTCTTAATCTGCGTATACTTGCTTTCTTCAACTGGTTCTTCCGTTGCCTCTTCTGCTGGTTCCGGAACAACTTTTTTTGCTGTTGTATCGGTTAGTTCTTTTAGCGTTTTTTTTGAAAAGCTATCTGGATATAGCTTATTGGTATTTACCAAATAAGAAAATAAGCTATCGGTAAGATCAGACAAGACATTATCAGAAGGGTATTTTTGGGACGCCTTATATACATAAGACAGTGCAATTACATTTAATTCCTTTGAACTTAATTGATCAAATAAGTAATATAACCGCTGAGATGCCCCTTCAATTTTATCATAGTTATCAACACTGTAACTTACATTACTGCCTATGGATATTTTTGTACTGCTTCCTGAGGATGTTTCCTTCGAAGCCATTACATTATATAATCCTTTACCTACAATCTTTTTTAAATACACATTATCAGGATACTTTTGCAATAATATATATCCTGCATAAATTGCATTTATATAATCCCTTTTCAACAAATAGATTCTGCACAATTCAAAACGTGAAATTTCCCGGATCGTCTTAAATTCATCCTCTGATACTAGATATCTCTTTCTACCTGTCTCAGCGATCTCTTTCACATCATCTTCAATACTCAGTCTTCGTTTACGAATATTCGGATGCGAACTTTTTGAATCGTCATAGTCATCATTCGTTTTTATGGCTGATGTTTTCTTAAGATTTAAGGTATCAGGTATTTTTAAATAGTCATCTTCTAAAAATGATTTTTTAAACTCTGGTAATTCAAATGGAAGATACGAATACTGCATCACATCAAAAGCGCCCATAACTGCTTTTGCACTATAATTCGTATTTTTTATGATGTCTAACCCTTCTACATCGGCATCTCTTTCTTGCTCTTTTGAAAACCGATACCTTGCTAACGTTTGTTCTTCAGCGTCATACTGATCATAAGAATTTTGATATTTTTTATTTTCGATGTATTCCGTAACTGAATGTTTCTTATTAATATGGATCAGCTCATGTGACAAGATATAAGCTAATTGCGCTTCGTTTTCCAATTGAGCCAGCAAACCAATATTTATAAAAATATAACCCTTATCAAATGCATATGCGTTTACTTCAGGAGATTTTGTTACAAAAATTTGAAAAGAACCTGTACCAAGTTTTGGATTTTTTTCAATCAATTTGGCTGCTACTTTATTTACATATTTGGTTAAGGGATCATTTACCAATACTTCCCCGCTTAATAAAAGCCTATTTATAAAATAGTTATTTCCTGTTATAAATTCCTTTTTTTCTACCGCGTTTTCATCTCCTGCAAGACCTTTTGTATCTGCTTCAGACTCTATTCGTGGTGATCTAAGGAATACCTCTGGTAATGTACCCGAGGATTTGAGAGGAGTGTAGTCGGAATTAAATTGTGCAGTTGCTGATTGCTGAAAGCAACAACTAATTAACCCAAGTATTGCAAATTTAAGTAGCGCTTTTTTCATGCGTGCTGATTTTTGTTCAAAATAAAACAGGATAGAACATACGTAGATATTCTATCCTGTTATGGTTATTCTCGTTATTTTACTTCAATCGAAAATAAAATATTCTTTTTCTTCTTTCTTTCGGTGCTGATTACGTTTTTATTATTCCCTTTCACAAAATAACGGATGAAAAAATTAGTTTTGAATTTCTTGGTATCTCCTAAGTTGTTCTTCGTTACTGTCCCTTTTGAATCAATAGTAACTGCACTTAAAAAACCTCCCTTTCTATCCTGATGTATTTTAGGAGCTTGTGTTTCCGGTAAATTCCAATTTTTAAGATTATCTAAAAAGAAAATGTGCAGGTCATTATCCGTCAACAAATTGTTTATTGATAAACTTGCGCCAACCCAGTCGCCACTGTGTTGCGATTTCGGTATTTTTCTTACCCATTCCATTTTTCCTTTATTGTCAACACTAATAACGAAGATATCTTCTGCATACGTATCATATTTTGTTTGGACTCCTTTACTGGTATATACGTACGTTATTCTTTCTTCATATTGTTCAGCAATAAATTTAATGGAACCACTTGCTGTTGTGTAAACATTTCTTAATCGTAAAAAATAAATTCCTAAATCGTCACCTTTACTTTCTTTTTTATCCATTTTCTTTTTCTCTCTTGCTGATGTAAATGATTTGATAACATCAGAAGGAATTTCATAGTATCCGCCGTTCAATTTGGAAACACTTCCTTTTTCTACATCTAATTTCACCATGTAGGCTCCATCATCTGAACCATTAACTGATTTTGAATAAAAACCAGCAATTACAATATTGTGAGTGGCATCTTCATAAATATAGGCATCTTGTGGAAAGTAATTATCCAATTTAATTTCAATTGGTTTGGCTACTTTACTATCCTTACTGTATACCAATACTTCAAAATGATAGTTTGGTTTTCCATCTTTTGTCTTTGCCTTACGTTCATCGTTTTCAAAAACTTTAGCTAATAAATAAATTTTACCATCGTCAGATAAAGTATATCCCAAATTATCCATTATTGCTTCCGTATATGGCATTTTATACTCGCCTCCCCATAGTTTATTTAGGTTTTCGTCAAATGCATACAAACCAATAATATCTTTGTTTATTTTGTCTTTCTTTTCTTTAGGAACCAATGTATAATCATACATGAATTTGGTTTTGTCTTCTGACAATACAAAATCATAATTAACTGTTCCTCCTATTGACCAAAAACTAATCGCTACACCTGCTTTACGCGTAGTTTTTACTTTATCAGTTGATTGGAACAAAGAAGTTGATTTACCAACAAAATCAAGATTTTGAGGCTGAAATTCAATTGCTGCTATCCCTTCAGTCTTTGCCTCCTTCTTAACTTCTCTGGTAAATAAATATGTTTTATTTTTAGTACTAATAAAACGTTCATAATAGTTATCCTCACGAATTTTACCTTCGGTGCTAACTGTATTCTCTTTTTCAAACTTTAAATCACTTGAAAATTTTTGAAATGAAAATGATTCCACTCCTTTTGCATTTACTTGGATAATTCCATCTTTACCATAACCAATTGGTTCCATTACTTTATGACCTTTTGGAGATTCAAATGGTAATGAGTTTTTCATTGTGTAGACGCCAGATGATGTTGGTAGCTGTGCCTCTAAAAGGGTAATTGCCGAAAATGACAAAATAACCGCAATGGTAGTTGCTTTTTTCATAGTTTGTTGTTTATGTTTGTTTTGAGATTTAATAATTACAAGACTCCTATTACGATACTTTATATCTTTTAGTTCCAGGGATGATTTTTCAATCAGAATCAACTTCGCAGTTTTTTTGCAAAGTTATAGCATATTTAATAACAATTAATGCTTTTCAATTTATCGGTGTCTTATTTATTTAACGGTTACTTTTGAGCTTTTAACGGTAAGGTGTCTACCTAAAAATAGTTCTGACTGAAAGGCCTTTATATATTAGAGAACTATCATTTAAGCTAAAATACATTAAATATTCATCGCTTATCAAAAAACAAAACCGGCTTCCTGCTCAATTCTGGAAATTGCAATTTATTAATCAGCTCCGGTGATTCAAATTTTACTTGAGGTGCCACACGTAACTTCGCCCTAAAGTGATCCTTAATATCCTTTTCAAAATGTTCTGTAACGGTTTCGCAACCTATGCGGATCAAAATATCATCTGTACCAATTTCATTCGTATACACCTCCACAATATAGTTATCCACACCATCAATGTTATTCAAAATATCATACAGTGCAGGTGGATACAGCGTGGTGCCTTTGTATTTAATCATTTGTTTTCTGCGTCCTACAATGGGTCCGAGGCGTATGGTTGTTCTTCCGCAAGCACAAGGCGTCGTGTAATGATGACATAGATCGCCGGTTTTGAAACGCAACAATGGCATTCCCTCAACACCCAATGTCGTAATGGTAACCTCTCCTGCTTCTCCTTCTTTTACTGCTTGATTGTTTTCATCCAGGAATTCTACAATTACTAATTCCGGATGATGGTGTCCTCCTTTTCCTTCACTGCATTCCGTAAAGGCTGTACTCATCTCCGTAGAAGCATAGGTAGAATACAAGTCAATGTCCCATTTGTTTTTAATTTTTTGTCCTAAGGTAGTCAGCGTAAAATCCTCATTACGCAAAGATTCTCCAATACAAATTGCTTTTTTTATGCTGGTGTTTTTATAATCAATCCCGTTGGCTTCTGCATATTCAATTAGTTTCAATAGAAAAGAAGGGACCGTGACAAATGCTGTTGGGCGAATACGATTAATCGTATCCCATTGCAATTCCGGAATACCTGCTCCAACCCTAACCACTCCAGCACCTAATTTTCGTATGCCAAGGAAATAAGCTAAGCCAGCCATGAAGCGCCGGTCAAGAGTTGTCATC
>C688J18823_10000942_pt1 | contig 17580 bp, 20 predicted proteins | sample HopSoiMetagenom1_FD_18823 | JGI IMG/M metagenome (IMG submission 18823) | reverse complement strand
CGCCTGCCGCTTTCGCCCGCTCGACCACTAACGAGCCGCGATACACGCGGAGCTGCGCGCCTTCGTGCTCGATCAGCGTGCCGGGAGCGCCGGAACTGAATTGCTTCAGCATCTCGACGAGCTTCGCCTCGCTCGGCGCGCGCATGCCCTGCGCAGACAAGAATTCACGCAGCAGCGCGCGCGCGTCCGTGTCTCGCCGGGCGAAGTGACCCGCCGCGCGCGCGAGCGCCTCGCGCCATCGCGGGTATCGCGCCGTGAGCAAAGGCGCGATGCGCAGCCGCAGAAAGTTGCGCGAAAAAAGATCCGAGGCGTTGCTTTCGTCCTCAACCCATTGCAAATCGTTCTCGCGCGCATAGGCGACGATGGCTTCGCGCGGCACCTCTAGCAGCGGCCGCAGGAGCTCGCGGCCGCCGATCGTGCCTCGCGCCGGCATCCCGCTCGCGCCGCGCGGCCCGGCGCCGCGCAGCAGGTTGAGGAGCACGGTCTCGGCTTGGTCGTCGAGCTGGTGCGCGAGGGCCAAAACATCGAACTTCAGCTTGCCGAACGCCGCATACCGAGCTTCCCGCGCGGACGCTTCGTTTCTTTTCGCCACCCGGACCCGGCGCACTGCGAGCGGGACCCCGAGGCGCCTGCAAAGCCGCCGGCAGAAGCGCGCCCATTGGTCCGCGTTGGGGCTCAGCCCGTGGTGCACGTGTACCGCGCGCAAGGCGATGCCCTCCGCGGCGAGCGCGTGCAGCAGCACCACCGAGTCGACGCCGCCGGAGAGTCCGACGAGGAAGCGTTTGCTGCGAAGCCCTTCGATCGCGCGCCGGACGGCGGCGGGAACGCTAGCGCTCCTGGGCTTCCTTGAACTTGCCATAGCCCATGAGCCGTTCCAACCGGGTCTCCACCAGCTCTTTCGGCTTCATTTCCTGGAGCTGCTTCAGCGCTTCGGCGAGCGCCCGCTTGAGTGCCTGGAAGCTGGCCTGCGGATCGCGATGTGCGCCGCCGAGGGGCTCAGGCACGATCTTGTCGATCAGGCCGAGCGTCTTCAGCCGGCTCGACGTGATGCCGAGCGCTTCGGCCGCCTCGGGCGCCATGTCGGCGCTGCGCCACAGGATCGAGGCGCAGCCTTCCGGCGAGATCACCGAATAGGTGGCGTACTGCATCATGAGCAACTGGTCGCCGACCGCGATGGCGAGCGCGCCGCCGGAACCGCCCTCGCCAATAATGGTGGCGATGATCGGCGTCCTCAGTCTCGCCATCTCGAAGAGGTTGCGACCGATCGCCTCGGACTGGCCTCGCTCCTCGGCATCGATGCCGGGATACGCGCCAGGGGTGTCGACGAACGTGAAGACCGGCAGCGAGAATTTCTCGGCGAGCTTCATCAACCGCAAGGCCTTGCGATAGCCCTCGGGCTTGGGCATGCCGAAGTTGCGGGCGATCTTCTCCTTCGTGTCGCGGCCTTTCTGATGGCCGATCACCATGCACGCCTGGCCGTTGAAGCGGGCGAAGCCGCCGACTATGGAGGTGTCGTCGGCGAAAGTTCTGTCGCCGTGCAGCTCTTCCCAGTGCGTGAAGAGCGCCTGCACATAGTCGAGCGTGTACGGGCGCTGCGGATGGCGCGCAACCTGCGCCACCTGCCAGGGCGTCAGCTTGCCGTAGATGTCCTTGGTGAGCGTCTGGCTGCGCTTCGTGAGCCGCTGGATCTCCTCGGAGATGTCGACCGCCGAGTCGTCCTGTACATAGCGCAGTTCCTCGATACGCTGCTCGAGCTCCGCGATCGGCTGCTCGAACTCGAGGAAGGTGGTTTTCACGGGGTCAGTATTCTACTGGCACCGGATCGAGCGAGCGCCACAGGTACCAGGTAGCGACGGAGCGCCAGGGCCGCCACTGCTCCCCCATCCGCTGCAGGGTGCGCACCGATACTTTGCGGCCCTTGAAGTACGAAACCCGGATGCCCTTCTGCAGGCCGAGGTCGTCGAGGGGGAATACGTCCGGCCGCAGCAGGTTGAAGATCAGGAACATCTCGGCCGTCCAGCGTCCGATGCCGCGCACCTCGACCAGCTCGGCGATGATGTCCTCGTCGCCCATCTGAGGCCACTTGTCGACGTGGATGCGGCCGTCGGCGAAGTGCTGCGCGAGGTCGGCGATGTACTCGACCTTGCGATCCGACAGCCCGCAGGCACGAAGCTCCGGGCGCTTGCGGCCGAGCACGTTTTCCGGAGTGATGTCGCCGACGCAGACGCACACGCGATCCCACACGCTCTGCGCGGCCTTCACCGAGATCTGCTGGCCGCAGATGGCGCGCGCGAGGGTCATGAACGGCTCGCCGCGCTTCGCGAGGAAGACTTTCGGGTGCTCGCGCATGATGCGCGCCATCACCGGGTCCTTTTTCGCCAGCGCGCGCTTCGCGCGGTTCCAGTAGTTTGGCTTCATTTCCTATCTGTCAGGCTTCATGCAGGGGCAAGCTGATCAGCAGGTTCTGCGGCTTCATGCGTACCACGCCCTCCTCGTTCGCCGACAGCGCGAGGTAGATTGCCCGGCCGGCGATATCGGAGCGCATCGCGTCCGGATCGTCGAATTGCAAGGAGAAGAGCGCGAGGATGCGCTGCATGCGGCCGTGNTCGACCTCGCGACCGGCCCATAGCTCGTTCAGGATGGCGGTCGATTCGGCGTCGAGGCCGATGTGCCACGCCCAGCGCGGCTCGTCGATGCGGCGGATCGGCTTCACTACCGTCTTCAAGTCGAGGAAGTGCGCGATCCAGGCCTCGATTACGCGTGCGAGCGCATCCAGCGCCGGACGGCCGTAGGTCAGGCTGATCACCGTGTCGTAGCGCGACTCGCGCTGCCAGTAGATACCGGCATTCGCCCGCTCGAGCACATCCAGGTCGACCGCCGCTAGCGCGCCTTGCGCCTCCACGATGAGGCGGCCGATGCCGCCGTACCGATTGCCCGAAGCGTGCATTTCGACCGTCTCGAGGTCGGCGAGCAACGCGTGGCCTTCCTGGACGGTCGCCTTCTGATCGCGGAAGAAGACCTCGGCGGCGCGAAGCCGCAGCGCGTCTTCGCAGGCATCGAGCACGTTGCGCAAGATGACATGGACCAGCTGCTCGATGAAAAGCGGCGGCACATTCACCGGCGCCTTGAAGAGCGCCCTATAGCACGCCTCGACGGTGCCGGCCTCCAACAAGCGGTCGCGGAACGCGAGGACCACGCGATAGTTGTCGCGCGCGTCGGCGTCTTCGATCGCCTCGAGCTCCGCTTGAGTCACCTTGCGGCCAGGCTCGGCCATCAGCGCCGCGTGCAGCCGCTGCTCGTTCGGCCCCGATTCCTCGAGCGGGTGCACCTCCGGCCGCAGGTAGTAGGCGCGCAGGAAATCGTCCGTGACGCGCAAGCGCCCGGATGCATCGCGTTCTAAGAGGTGGAAGCCGCTATTGCGCCAAAAATCAGGCAGGGGCGAGAACCAGTCGCGAGTTGGACGCGACGTGCTGCTTCAGGAACTCCATCTGGTCCGCCAGGATCCGGCGGTTGGTGAGGATCAGGTACTCGGCCTTGTTCGGTACGTAAGGCGCGTACAGGAGTTCCATGCCGCATTCCTGCGGCAGGCGGTTGCGCTTATGACCGTTGCAGTGGCGGCACGCGGTAACGACGTTCATCCAGGTATCGCGGCCACCGCGCGAGAGCGGCGTGATGTGGTCGCGCGTAAGGCGAAAGTAGTTGAACTCGCCGCCGCAGTACCCGCACATGTGGCGATCCCGGCGGAATAGCTCGCGGTTATTGAGCGGCGGGACCTGGTTGAAGCCCTTCGCGGCGAGCGCCTTGCCCTTGATGGCGATGATCGAGTGCGCCGTGATGCTGGAGCGCTCGCCCGTGATGCGCGAGATGCCGCCGTAGTAAGTGAAGGTCGCGTCGCCCAGCGTCCAGGCGACGAGATTCTTCGCGTAATAGAAACACGCCTGCTGCCAGCTGATCCAGCGGTGGGGGACGCCGTGCGCGTCCAACGACAGAATGAGCGGACTATCCATTGGCAAGAATCGTGCTTCCGATTCTGCCAAGGGGTTAGGGGCTTTGCAATGCCCGCTAAAACAAGGGGCTGGGAAGATTTCCTCTAATCGGTCTTGTCGACCGCCTGCTTGAAGCCCTGCCCGGCGGCAAAGGCGGGCAAAGTCTTCGCGTTGATCTTGATCTCTTTACCGTTTACCGGGCTGCGGCCGGCGCGGGCCTTGCGCTTGCGTGGAAGGAAGGTTCCGAAGCCCACCACCGTGACGCGCTTTCCCTTCGCGACGTTCTCGACGATCGCATCGAACACCGCATTCAGCGCTTCTCCTGCTGCCGCTTTACTCAAGTTTCCGGCTTTGGCTGCGACCTGCACGAGATCGGCCTTGGTGACTACGTGTGGCATTCGCTTCCCCCCGACTTGCTTGCGACGCATCGTATCCAAACCGATTCCGAAAAACAATGGAACTTGGCACGCGTGCAGGCAAACCATTTATGATTGCGCGAGAGGAGGATTCACCATGCACGCAACGCGCACGCTTGCGGCCGCCGCGATACTCGGCGCCGCAATCGCGGCACCTTCGCACGCGCAGAACACGCTCACTTATTCGAGCTGGGTGCCGCCGACCCACCATTTGACGATCTGGCAGCAGAACTGGACCAAGGAAATCGAGAAGGCGACCAACGGTCGCGTGAAATTCCAAGAGCTGCCGAAGGCGCCCGCCGCCGCGCCGGGCACCTTCGATGCCGTGCGCGACGGCCTCGTCGACCTTTCGTACGTGACGGCGAGCTATACGCCCGCGCGGCACATCCTGCCCTTGATGGCGGAGCTGCCGGGCGCGGGAGAGACCGCCGAGATCAACTCGGTCGCCTACTCACGCATTCATTGGAAGTTTTTTCAGAAGGCCGGGGAGTACAAAGGCGTGAAGCTTCTCGCCGTCTGGACGCACGGCCCGGGCCAGATGTTCACCAAGAAGCCGGTCAAGTCGCTCGATGACTTCAAGGGGCAGAAGATTCGTACCGGCGGCGGCATCGCCGAGCAGGTGGCCAACGCGCTGGGCGCTTCGGCCTTCGTCAAGCCCGCGCCGGAGTCCTACGAGCTGCTCAATTCCGGCGTGGCGGACGGCGTGTTCTTCCCGTTCGAGTCGATCGTCTCCTTCAAGCTCGACAAGGTCATTGGCCAGGCGACGGTGTTCCCGGGCGGGCTCTACAGCTCGGCATTCGGCTTCTTCATGAATGAGGATAAGTGGAACAAGCTGTCAAAAGAGGACCAGGCCATCATCGAGAAGCACGCCTTTGAATACGCCGCGCGCTCGAACGGCCAATCGTGGGACCGCGCCGACAAGGTCGGCCTCGACGCCCTCAAGAAGGCCGGCGCGAACATCGTCACCGCCAACGCGTCGATGCAAGCCGAGGCGAAAAAGCGCTCCGGCCCGATCATCGAGGACTGGGTGAAAAAGGCGAGCGCGAAGGTGCCGAACGCGAAGCAGGCGCTCGATGAGTTCCACCAGGAGCTGAAGAAGCTGAGCCCCGGAAAGTAATACCGGATTCCTCTACTATTGGGCGCGGTCGATACCGCGCCCTTTTTATTTTCATGAGCGCCCCTGAGCGGAAGTGGGAAAAGAAGGTCGATGCCGTGCTTGGCATCGCTTCCTCCATCCTGCTTTTCGGGTTGATGGTGCTCACGTTCTTCGACGTCGTCGGACGCTACCTCCTGAACCGTCCGATCCGGGGCGCCTTCGAGGTGACCGAGCTTGCCCTCCTCGTGCTCATCTTCGCCGGACTGCCGCTCGTGTCGCACGCCGACGAGCACGTGACGATGGATTTCATCGACCGGCTCCTCGGCGATCGTGGCCGCGATATCTGGCTGCGCGCAATGCACGCCGCCTGCGCAGTCATCATGTTCTTTATCGCCTGGCAGACCTGGATCAAGGCAGGAAAGATCGCCGGCTACGGCGACACCACCGACGTGCTGCGCATCGCCGTCGGGCCTTTCGTCTACTTCATGACCGCGATGCTCGCGCTCACCGGCGTGATACACGTCTTCAAGGTGTTCGTGCCGGGTACGGCGCGCGCCTCCCAGGCGACCACCTGAGATGGTCGAGGCGCTGATCGGGCTCGGCTGCATGCTGGTGCTCGCGTTCCTGCGCCTGCCGATCGCGCTGTCGATGGCCGTGGTCGGGTTCACCGGCTACGCCTACATGCGCGGCTGGAACTTCTCGCCGGCCTTCGCCATGGTGCAGACGCAGATCTACGAGACCGGACGCAACTACACCTTGTCGGTCGTGCCCCTGTTCATCCTGATGGGCAACCTCGTCACGCGCGCCGGCATGTCGCAGGAGCTCTACCGCACCGCGTACGCGTTCATCGGCCACCTGCGCGGCGGGCTCGCAATGGCGACCATCGTCGGCTGCGCCGGCTTCGGCGCCATCTGCGGCTCCTCCATCGCCACCGCCGCGACCTTCGCCAAGGTGGCCTATCCGTCGATGAAGAAGTTCGGCTATTCCGACGCGCTCGCCACCGGCGCCATCGCCTCGGGCGGCACGCTTGGCATCCTCATTCCGCCCTCCACGATCATGGTGATCTACGGAATCATGACCGGCACGAGCATCGGCAAGCTCTTTGCCGCCGGCATACTGCCCGGCGTCCTCGCCACCGTGCTGCTGTGCCTCGCCGTGCAGTACGTGACTTGGCGCGACCCGCACGCCGGCCCGCGCGGCGAGCGCCTATCCTGGACGGATCGCTTCGCGACGCTGCAGGGCCTGTGGTGGTTCGTTGCGGTCGGCGTCGCCGTGATCGGCAGCACGCAGCTCGGCTGGCTTCCATCGGACGACGCCGCGGTGCTCGGAGCCATCGCCGTGTTCCTCCTTTCGCTGGTCTACAAGGGCGTCACCAGCGTCATCGCCCTCTTCGCGCTGGTGATGGGCGGCATCTATGGCGGCGTGTTCACCGCGGTGGAGGGCGCCGGCGTCGGCGCATTCGGCGCGCTCATCTTCGCCTTCGCGAGGAAAACGCTCAACTGGCGCGCGCTGTACGCCGCCCTGGTTGAAAGCGCGCGCACGACCTCGATGCTATTCCTCATCCTCATCGGCGCGCTGATGTTCGCCGAGTTCGTCAACATCACCAGCATGCCGACGGACCTGAAGGCGTTCATCGAGCGCATGCAGGTAGGCCCGGTCGTCGTCGTGGCGGTGATCATGATCATCTACGTCCTCCTCGGCACGGCGATGGAGGAGCTGTCCATGATCCTGCTGACCGTGCCGGTGTTCTTCCCGCTGGTGGTGCACCTCGGCGTCGATCCGATCTGGTTCGGGATCCTGATCGTGGTCGTGGTCGAGATTGGCCTCATCAGCCCGCCGGTGGGCATGAATCTCTTCGTGCTGAACACGCTTCTGCCGCAAGTGTCGACGCGCACCATCTTCCGCGGCGTGCTGCCGTTCATGACGATCGACTGTGTGCGGCTGGCGATCCTGATCGCGTTTCCGGTCATCTCCACCTATCTTCCCAGCCTGATGAGATGAAACAGGACTTCATCGACCGCGTAAGCCGCGAGATGGCGGCCGATTTTCCCAGCGCCGATCTTCCGCCGCGCGAAGCGCTGGCGCAGGCCTGCCGCATCCTCGCGCGCGAAGGGCATGAGTCCGGACTCGCTGGGCAGGTAACCGCCCTCTCGGATGACAAGACGTGGTGGACGCTGCAGTTCGGCTACGGCTTCGATGAAGCCACGCCCGAGCGCATGGTGCTGGTCGATGGCGACCTGCAGCCCCTCTCGGGCGGGCGCCCGAACCCGGGCGTGCGGTTCCACGTCTGGATCTACCGCAAGCGGCCGGACGTGAAGGCGATCATCCACACGCATGCGCCTTATGCGTCGGCCCTCGCCGCGACCGGGCAGCCACTGAAGACCATCCACATGGATAGCGCGATGCTTTACGGCACGGCGCATCTCGCCGACTGGCCGGGCGTGCCCGTGGCGGATGACGAAGGGCGCATCATTTCCGGCGCGCTCGGGTCGGCTAAAACCATCCTGCTCGCCAACCACGGCCTCCTCGCCGCGGGCTCGAGCGTGGAGGAGGCAACGTACTTGGCCGTTTTCTTCGAACGCGCCGCACGCATGCAACTTCGCGCCATGGCGGCCGGCGGCTACAAGGAAGTGAAGCCGCGGCTCGCCGAGCAAGCGCGCGACTTTCTGCTGCAGCCCTCCATTGTGCGTGCGACGTTCGCCTACTGGTCGAGGTCGACCAGCACCGAGGGATCGCGGCCGATGGCACCTGCCGATTCCAGCTTGCGATAGCGCTCGAGCGCGCGCTCGACCATCGGCAGCGGCACGCCGATCGACGGCTCGAACGTGCGCGACGCCATGCGGGCACCGAAGATCTGCAGGGGCAGGGAGTCCGCAAAACCGCCCTTCAGCGCCTCGGGTAGGCGCTTTGCGTCGACGCCGCCCGCCTCGGCGAGGCGGATCGCCTCGGCGAGGATCGGCAGCAGCGAGCCGACGATGATCTGGTTGCAGAGCTTGGTGGGTCTGGCCAGAGCCGGATTCCCCCATGCGGGTAAAACGCGCCGCAAGATGCATCACGACGGGCCGCACGCGCTCGACGTCTTCCTCCCGCCCGCCGGCCATGATGGCGAGCGTGCCCTTCTCGGCGCCTGGCACGCCGCCCGATACCGGCGCGTCGACGAAGCCGATGCCCTTCGCCGCGAGGCGGCGCGCGAACTGTTGTGCGGACGCCGGCGCAATGCTGGAGAAATCCACCACCACGAGAGGCGGTCTCGCGCCCTCGGCCAAGCCGCGCGGTCCGAAGATCACGTCCTCTGCTGCGCGCTGGTCCGTGACGCACATCATCACGATCTCCGCGGCGCGGGCGACATCGGACGGCGACTGCGCAGCGCGTGCGCCTTTCGCGAGCACGGCGGCGAGCTTTTCACGGCTGCGGTTCCAGACCGCGACTTCATGGCCCGCAGCGAGCAGGCGCAGCGTCATGGGTTGGCCCATCAGGCCGATACCGATGAATCCGAGCTTCATCGCCTTCTGCCGTGCGTGACGGCGCCGCGCGCAGCGGAGCCCACCTGCGCTGCGTATTTCTCCAGCACGCCGCTCACCGGCGCGCGCTTCGGCGCTTTTGCCGCGCGGCGCTTGAGCGCCGCTTTCGGCACCAGCAGCTCGAGCAAGCCGCGCTTCGCGTCGATGCGGATGCGATCTCCGGTCTTTACCAGCGCGATTGCGCCGCCGGCGGCAGCCTCCGGCGACACGTAGCCGACCATCATGCCGCGCGTCGCGCCCGAGAAGCGACCGTCGGTCAGCAGGGCGACTTTCTCACCCATGCCCTGACCGTAGATGAGCGCCGTGACGCCGAGCATCTCGCGCATGCCGGGCCCGCCTTTCGGCCCCTCGTAGCGGATGACGAGCACCTCGCCCGCTTTATATGCGCGCCGCTTCACCACATCGGCGCACGCCTCCTCGGAATCGAACACCCGAGCCGTGCCTTCGAAGACCAGCGACTTGAGTCCGGCCACCTTGATGAGCGCGCCTTCGGGCGCGAGGTTGCCCTTGAGCACCACGATCCCGCCCGTCGCCATGATCGGCTCGCGGCGTACCACCTCACCGTCTGCACCCGCGTGCGTCCGCAGTTCTTCAGCGAGCGTTTTCCCGCTGAGGGTAAGGCACTCGCCGTGGAGGACACCGTGCACCAGCAGCGCTTTGAGCACGGCATCCACGCCGCCCGCGGCGTGCAGATCCTTGGCGAGGAATCGGCCGCCCGGCTTCAAGTCCGCGATGAGCGGCGTGCGCTTCGCCACGCGGGCGAAATCGTCCATCGAGAAGCGGATGCCGGCTTCGTGCGCGATCGCCGGGATGTGAAGCGCGGCGTTGGTCGAGCCGCCGGTGGCGGCCACGGCGGCGCACGCGTTCTCGAGGCTTTTTTTCGTCACCAGCTCGCGCGGCAACGGTCCGCCGTTCAGTAGCCGCATGACCGCCGCGCCCGCGCGCTGCGCTAACGCATCGCGCCCGGCGGCGACAGCAGGAAGCGTGGCCGATCCCGGCAGGGCGAGGCCGAGGGTCTCGGCCACCATCGCCATCGTGTTGGCGGTGAACTGGCCGGGGCACGAGCCGAGCGTCGGCAGGCACACGCGCTCGAGCTCGTCCAGTTCCTCACGGCGCATGTCGCCCGCCATGACGGCGCCGACCGCTTCGTAAGTGTCGAGTACCGTGACGTCGCGTCCCTTCCATTGCCCGGGCAGCGCGGCGCCGCCATAGACGAACACCGACGGCAGGTTGAGCCGCACCATCGCCATCATCATGCCGGGCAGCGTCTTGTCGCAGCCGGCGAAACAGACCAGGCCGTCGTACGCGTGGCCTCGCGCCACCGCCTCGACTCCGTCGGCGATGATCTCGCGCGAGACGAGCGAATAGCGCATGCCGCCGTGGTTCATCGACATCGAGTCGGCGACGGAGATGGAAGCGAAATCGAACGGCACGCCGCCGTGCTCGCGCACCGCCCCCGCTGCCTGGCGGGCAAAATCGCCGAGAAGCGCGTTGCACGGGGTGACGCGGCCATCGGTCGACACGACGCCGATGAACGGCTTGGCGAGGTCGGCGTCGGAAAGGCCGAGGCCGCGCAGGAACGCCCGATGCGGCGCCCGATCGAGCCCTTCAACCGTGATGCGCGACGGCAGCTTCTTCGTATTCACGCACGATCTCTTCTATGGAGCTGCTGTGCGGCAAGCCAAGCTCGGCCGCGCGCTGGGACAGCGTCGCCTTCGGCGCTGCGTCGAGGATTTTCTGCAGTTGCGGATCCGGCTCGAATCGCACCTTGCCGCGCGCCTTTGCGCGCACGGCGTCCCACATCTCGCCGGCGGTTACGCCAATGCCGGTAAGGAGCACGGTGCGCTTCGGGCCCAGCGCTTGCGCTTCGGCAATGCGTTGGAAGGCGCGCACCACCTTGGCGAGCGAGATGCAGGCAAGCCGTGTCTGCGGCGCTACGGGACACACGTAATCGCGCCCCGCAAGCGGCTCACGGATGATGGCGCTCGACCAACCTGATACCGCGGTATTTGCCGTTCCGGGGCGTACGAGCACCGCGGGCAGCCTCAATGCGCGACCGTCGACGAAACCGCGACGCGAGTAATCGTCGATCAGCACCTCGCAGACGAGTTTCTGCGCGCCGTACGACAGGCGCGGCAGCGGCGGCGTCTCGTCGGTAACCGGGTCCGGCAACGAGCCGCCATAGACCGCAATCGAGGAAGCGAAGACGAATTTCGGGCAATGGCCGGCGAGCCGGCAGGCCTCGAGGAGATCCCGGGTCGCGTCCAGGTTCACCTTGCTGCCAAGCTCGAAGTTCTGCTCTGCGCCGCCCGAGACGAGGGACGCCAGATGGAATACGACGCCGATTTGCGGTGTGATGAGCGAGCGGGCGAAGCGCGGATAGGCGATGTTGCCGACGATGGCGTTCGCGAAGGGCATGCTCGACTGATCGGTGGCGATGACGTTGTCCTCGCCGAGCGCGCGCACGAGTGCGGAACCGATATAGCCCGCCGCTCCGGTGACGAGTATTCTCATGGCTCGCAGCTATTCTAATTAGGAGGAGATGATGCTCCGAGGCGTGCTTGCCTTGACGCTCGCGCTGGCGCTTGCGCCCGCGCATGCGCAGAACTATCCGGCCCATCCCGTGAAGGTCATCGTACCGTACGCCGTCGGCGGCTCGGCCGACGTCTACGGTCGCTTCCTCGCGGCGAAGCTCTCCGAAGCGATGGGCCAGCCGTTCGTGATCGAGAACCGCCCCGGCGGCGGCGCGGTGATCGGCACCGACGCGGTGGCTAAGGCGGCGCCCGACGGCTACACCGTGCTCGTGATGTCGAACACGCACACCGTGAACGAGACGTTGATCCCCAAGAAGCCCTACGACCTGATGCGCGACCTCGCGCCGGTCACCGGCATCAATTCGCAGGACCTGCTTTTGGTCGGCGCGCCGGGGCTCAAGGCGAACAACCTGAAGGAGCTGATCGCGCTCGCGAAGAAGGAGCCGGGCAAGCTGAACTATGCATCCTCGGGGCCGGGCACGCCCTATCACATGGCGGGCGAGCTTTTCAAGCACATGGCGGGCGTCGATATCGTGCACGTGCCGCACAAAGGCTCCGACCAGGCGCGCACCGCAGTGCTCGGCAGCCAGGTCGACTTGATGTTCGACGCGATCAGCACGATCGTGGGCCAGGTACACGCGGGCAAGCTGAAGGCGCTCGGCACCACCGGCAAGCATCGCTCGCCGGTGACACCCAATATCCCGACGCTGGCGGAAGCCGGCGTGCCCGGCTACGAGGCGACGATCTGGCTCGGGCTCATGGCGCCCGCCGCGACGCCGAAGCCGGTGCTCGAGCAGCTGAGCTCCGCCGTCGCGAAGATCATCAACGCGCCCGATGTGAAGGAGAACTGGGGCAAGCAAGGGGCAGCGCCGATGGCCATGACGCCGGAGCAGTTCGGCAAATTCGTGCGCGAGGACATCGCCAAGTGGTCGAAGCTCGTCAAAGACACCGGCATGAAGGTCGACTGATGACGCGGCAATGGATTGCCATCGCGCTGATCGGCGCCGCCGCGTCGGCGGCGGCGCAGCACTGCCCGGAGAAAAACGTCCTCTACTGGCAAGCGTTCCCGGCAGGCGGCGAATCGGATCTTTCCGCCCGCCACCAGCAGCTCGTGCTGAAGAAAAAGTGTCCGGCGATCGAGACCATCATCCAGTACAAGCCCGGCGCGGGCGGCGGCCTGCTGTGGACGCAGATGAACCAGCTGCCCGCCGACGGCTTCAACATCGTCGGCATCAACTTGCCGCACATCGTGCTGCAGCCGATGGAAGGCACCGTGCAGTACCGGACCGACGATGTGACGCCGGTGTACTGGTTCCATTACACGCCCGATGCCCTCGTCGTGCCGGAATCGAGCCCCTACAAGACGTTCCAGGATTTCGTGAAGGGGGCGAAGGCGCAGCCGGAGAAAATCAGCCTAGGCGGCTCGGGACTCAACTCGGCGAACCACATGGCGCACGAGCGGCTCGACGCCACCTTCGGCATCAAGACGACCTACGTCCCATTCAAGGGCACCGGCGACATGACCACCGCAGTCGTGGGCGGGCACGTGCAGGGAGCGATGTCGTACACGGCGTTCGCGGTCAACAACAAGGGCAAGGTGCGAGCGCTCGTGGTGGCGATGGAGAAGCGCCATCCGCTTCTTCCCGAAGTGCCGACCTTCCGCGAGCTCGGCATCGATTGGGTCGACGGCGCGTTTCGCGGCATCGGCGTGCCGAAATCGACGGCCCCGGAAGCGAGGAAGCGAATGTCCGACCTATGGGCCGCCCTAAACGCCGATCCGGAGATGAAAGAACTGGCGGCGAAAAGCGGCTTCGAGCTCGTCGACGTCGGCCTGGATCGGATGGACGCGTTCATGAACGAGCGCGTGCGCGCCTATACCGAATCGGGCAAGCGCATGGGCTTGGGCAAGCCCGCTACTGGGAAGTGATGTTCGCCGCGCGCGCGATGCGCGTATAGAGGGCGATCTCGGCCGCGATCAGGCGATCGAATTCATCCGGCGAGGTGGGGCGCGGCTCCATGCCGATGGGCGCCCAGCGGTTGCGGGTGTCGTCGTCGGCGAGGATGCGGCCGATCTCGGCATTGAGACGCGAAAGAATCGGACGTGGCAGCCCTGCCGGGGCGAGAAGGCCGAACCACAGCTCCTGCCGGTAGCCCGTAACACCGCCTTCGTCGATCGTCGGCACGTGCGGCAGCAGCTCATCGCGCGAGCGCGACGAGACCCCCAAGCCGAGCAGGCGCCCATCGCGCACCAGATTCATCGCATTCGCGATCGGCGCCATGAAGAACTGAATTCGCCCGGCCACGGTCTCGTTCATCGCTTCCGGAATGCCCTTGTTCGGCACGTGCACCACATCGATCGCGGCCATGTTCTTGAAGATCTCGGCCGCGAAGTGGGTGCCGCTGCCGACCCCGGCGGAGGAAAAGTTGATCTGGCCGGGACGCGCCTTCGCGGCGGCGATGAGCTCGTCCACGCTCTTGATGCCGAGCGAGGGCGGCACGACGAGCACGTACTTCGAGCTGGCGGTTTCCGTGATGCCCGCCAAGTCCTTCAGCGTGTCGTAGGGCAGCTTGGAGTAGATGGCGGCGGCCGCAGCATGGGCGGACGACACCGAGAGGATCGTGTAGCCATCGGGTGCCGAGCGCGCCACCTGGCCCGCGGCGACCGTGCCGCCGGCGCCGGGGCGGTTCTCCACGATCACCTGTTGCTTGAGCCGTTCGGACAGGCGCTGGGCGATATGGCGCGCCGTGATGTCCGGACCGCCGCCCGGCGTGAAACCCACGACGATGCGCAGCGGTCTATTGGGATAGTCGTCCTGCGCCCGCGCTGCAGAGGCGACGGACGACACCGAAAGGACTAGCGCCGTGACGACGAGCACCTTCTGGCTGGCCATGTTTCTCCTCGCGGTGTTACTGGGGATCGGCGGCATGTTCCTTTACGGCTGGGTACGCCGCAAGGACAAGATGCCGAAGGTCGCGCCCCTGCCGCCGGACGACGACGAGTGGAAGTAGCTAGTCCTTCGCCGCGGTAGCGACGGGCTTGCCCTTCTCGACGATGTACGTGGCGAGCACCTTAGCCGGGCCGCTGCCGACGTTCTTGCCGTCATGCACCACCCCGGCGGGAATGAAGAACGTCTCGCCGGCTTTGAGGGTGCGCGGCGGTTGCCCCGCCACTTCGAGCTGCAGAGTGCCTTCCATCACGTAGCCGAGCTCTTCGCCCGGATGCGTGTGCTTGCCGGCGGCGCCGCCCGGCACGAACTCCGCCACGACCTGCACAGCGTGGCGGTCGCTCACGCTCAGATTCTGGTCTTGCAGCATCTTGCGTGTGAAGCCGGGCTGTTGCGCGTAGAGGGCTGCCGTCCCGGTGAGCGAGAGCACGATGCCAACCGCCATGGCCGTCTTCATGTGGATACCGCCTCCAATAGCTTCATCATCGTCTGGTCGGCCCAGTAATCAGGGTCCTCGTCGATCTTCGTGTCGCCGCGCGCGCGGATCGATGGATCGACTTTCTTGCGTTCACAGAAGCCATGCCAGAACTGCTTCACTTCATCGGCGGTCATGTCGTCGGCGCGGCGCTTGGGAGGTGGCTTGGTCATCGGGCGAAGGAGACGATCCAAAAAATGACGGCGAAGCCGATCGGCAGCAGGAAGGCGAAGCGCAGCATGGAATGCATCCGGCGCCGGTCGGTGACGTCGAACTCGGGCTTGCGATTGTATTTCTTCGCACGCTCGTTGACGGCCTTGTTGATCATCACGTACTCGAAAATCAGCAAGGCGGCGCTGATAGCCAAGCCGACGAGGAGGCCGTGCAGGGCTGAATCCATGCGGGCGACTGTAGCGTAAGGGGCCGAGCGCGACAATCAGCGGTACGCGAGGTAGCTTGCACGCTCGGCAAGCCAGGATTGTTCGTCCGCCGCCGCCGCAGCTTCGAGGTCGGCGGGTTGCGCCGATGGGTCGTCGACCCATTGCCGGAATACCTCGCCGCCGTTGATGAGGTCGATGGCGAGCCGGTCGCGCTCGTACTCGTAAGCGAAGTCGCGCCAGAGCGCGTAGTCAGGCCGCAGCTTGCGCAACGCCTTGAACGCCGCCGCGACGAGCCGCCAGGGGCGGAAGGCTTCGTGCGCGTACAGCGGCGCCTCGGCGTGCACCTGGAATCCGCCGCAGAGCTTGCCGGCATGCTTGTGGAAAGTGGGCTCGAACCAGGATTCGCGCAGGCGGCAGCCCGCCAGCCATTGCGGCGCGAGCTTCGCCATCGCTGCCAGCAGCTCTCGGCCATCGACCTCCGGTGCGCCGAGCAATTCGAGTGGCCGCGTGGTGCCGCGGCCCTCCGAAAGCGTGGTGCCTTCCAGCATCACCGTTCCGGCATAGCAGCGCGCCATGCCGAGCGTCGGCGCGTTCGGACTGGGGTTCACCCAGACGCGCTCGTCAAGCGGCCAGCCATATCCGGGAGCCTGGGCCGGTTGCCAGCCCTCCATGGCGACGACCTGTAGATCGAGGTCGAGCTTGAGCGTGCGCCGGAACCATTGGGCGAGCTCGCCCATCGTCAGCCCATGGCGCATCGGCAGGCTTCCCGCGCCGACGAAGCTCTCCCACCCCGGTCGCAGGCGCAGCCCTTCAACCGGCCGTCCGGCTGGATTGGGCCGATCGAGCACCCAGACTGCCTTCCCGTGGTGGGCGGCGGCTTCGAGCACGTACCGAAGCGTGGTGATGAAGGTATAGACGCGGCAGCCGAGGTCCTGCAGGTCGACGAGGAGCACGTCGAAGCTCTGCATCATCGCGTCGGTCGGGCGGCGCACTTCGCCATACAGGCTGAACACCGGAATGCCGTGGATGGGGTCCGCGAAGTCGGGCGACTCGACCATGTTGTCCTGCTTGTCTCCGCGCAAGCCGTGCTGCGGGCCGAAGGCCGCCGTCAGCTTCACCTCGGGCAGTCGCGCCAAGGCATCCAGCGAATGCACCAGATCGCGCGTCACCGAGGCCGGGTGCGCGAGGAGCGCTACGCGCCGTCCCGCGAGCGGCCGCCGCAGGCTCGCGTCCTCGAGCAGCCGCTCAAGCCCGAACTTCATTCAGCTCGAGGGCGAAGGATTCGGCATGGTGGAAATCGGGTTGGCCGGGCGCGTGGCGCAGCGCCCAGTAGGACAGCGCGCCGTTCTCGTCCTCGGCGATGACGGCGAGCGCAAGGGCGAGCGGCGCGTGCACGTATTCGGCCGAAAGCCGGCCGACATCGACCAGGGCGGAAAGGCCCAGCCGATCCCTCCCCGGCTCGACTGCGATCTGCGGATCCAGCGTTTCGTCGTCGAGCGGCGCGCCCTCGCGATAGCGCGCGAACGCATAAGCCGTCCATTCTCCCGACGGCGAGAAATTGAGCTCGTGATAGCTCGTGCCGGACCGCGCGCGGATGAATACTTCGCAGCACGTGTGGCGCCAGAGCTTCCAGCCGATGCGGGCGGGCCCGGGAGGCGGAATGCGTAGACGCGCGAGATCGCCGCTGAGCGAGTAAGACAGGGATAGCTTGCCTTCCGCCGTTCGGGCGGCTTGCGCCGTAACGGACTGGATGGAATGACTCGGGGCGTGCGGATGGCGGATGAGTTGAGGCATTTAACGGCCGTTTTTCTCCATCGAGTGTAACCGGGGTCTTTAGAGCACGATCTCGCGAGCGGCGCCGCGAACGTCCATCTCATACTCGAGGCCGACTACCGGCGGACGCGCGAGATGCCAGGCGAGGCCGCCCGCGGCCGCGCCGCGTGCGGCGATAAGCGCGCCGATCAGCGGGCCGATGTCGTGCACCGTGTAGGCCTGCGTGCTGATCGCGTCCGACCATGAGAAGCCGAGGCCCTTCAGGCGGGTTTCCATCAGGTCGACGACGAAGCGGACTTTCTCGGCCAGCGCGTCCTGCGAGCTCTCGCCAAAGCGCACCGTGCGCGCGGCATAGCCCTCCGGACCGCCCCGCACCTCCGCGCCGCCCGCAACTATGAAGCTGCCGCGGCGCGAGCTGGTGGGTACGGTATAGGAGAAGGCATAAAGCACCGGC
>C688J18823_10000941_pt1 | contig 17581 bp, 9 predicted proteins | sample HopSoiMetagenom1_FD_18823 | JGI IMG/M metagenome (IMG submission 18823) | reverse complement strand
GCACCGCAACCACAATCAGCGTCGATCTCGATCTGGAACCCTACGCATCACGAATTCTCGTATTTTCCGCGCGCACCTTACAGCCGGATCTTCATCGCACAGTGCCTGGCAAAATAATCGATCTTAGCCGCGGGTGGCGCGTCACTTTCGGCAACAAGCAAACGGTCGTCATGGATGAACTGCGCTCCTGGACCGCGAGCGATGACACGCGATATTTTTCCGGTCGTGCAACATATGAGAAAACTGTATTCGTCTCTCAGACATCGCTTGGAGCAGGAAGCTCGGCGCTACTCGATTTTGGTGAGGGCAAGCCCATTCCCTCACATGAGCTTAAGGCGGGCATGCAAGCGTGGCTCGATGCGCCGGTTCGGGAAGCGGCAGTCGTTTACGTCAATGGAGAACGGGCTGGTTCGTTATGGTGTCCGCCCTATTCAGTGGATGTCACCAAACTGCTACACCCGGGCGCGAACAACTTAAAGGTTGAAGTCGCGAATCTTGCTGTGAATCACATGGCAGGCAGATCACTACCTGACTACCGTCTCCTGAACCTTCGTTATGGCACGCGCTTCGAGGCGCAGGACATGGACAAAGTGCAGTCGATTCCGGCAGGCTTGTTTGGCCCCATCCGACTGGCGACATTCGGCACTGCTGTCCACAACGGAAATTCCAAAGTACCGCGTAGAGCTGATTTGCGCTGATCTTCGTTCGAAATGCCATGGTTTTTTTTGCAAGCTCACAGCATTCCGCACGATACCGTCCGGCCGCGGGGGGACCCGCTCGCCTAATGTGGTCCATAAACCTGGGCAGCCGCCATGCGGCGTCCGACCGAGACTGCACCCGCCACTTCGTATTGGAAGAGGACGGCAGCGCGCCAGCGGTCGCGCATCTTTACGAATCCGGTGCTGTTGTTCATGTGTAAAACACTGTTCTTTCAGCAACCGAAAGATATAATGCGAAACCAAGCAGCGGACACTTGCATGGCCCAAAGGTTTCGATTTCCTGCGGGCCGAAACCGAAGCGGCGACTGGCGCCTGATGCGAAAGAAAAATGACGATACGCGTCTGCTGGCAGAACAGCGACGTCGAAAAATACTGGAATTGCTCGAGCAGAAGGGGCAGATCACGGTCACGGACCTCGTCGAGAGGTTTTCGATATCCGCAGTGACCGCGCGTGGCGATCTGGATGCGCTGGCTTCGAGTGGTGCGGCGGTCCGCTCCCATGGCGGCGCTGTTCGCCAAACGGAAGCCAACCGCGATTATCCACTGCGGCTGAAAGCTGCGCTTCACCGCGCGGAGAAGACCAAAATCGGCAAAGCCGCGGCTGATCTAGTGCAGCCTCGCGAGGTCATCATCTTGGATTCGGGTACGACGACGGCTGAAATTGCACGCCATTTAAAGTCCAAGAATCTGCAGTCATTGACGGTCATTACTAACGCTCTCAATATTGTTTCCGAATTGGTGGACGCCCCAGGGATCTCGGTCATTGGACTCGGAGGATTACTGAGGCCGGTTTCGTTATCTTTCGTTGGACCTCAGGCTGAAGCGATGCTTGGCGAGCTGCACGCCGACCGTCTCTTCCTTGCGGTGGACGGTTTCGATCTCGAAAATGGCCCTTCTACGCCAGACGTGTTGGAAGCGCAGCTGAACGCTATGATGATGCGCGTTGCGAAGGAGACGAATGTAGTCGCCGATCACAGCAAACTCGGGCGGAGAAGTGTTTCCCGGATTGGTCCGGTCGAGAAAGTGCATCGACTCATCACCGATGCGCATGCTCCGGACGATTTCATTCGCGAACTGAAGAATCGTGGAATCGAGGTAATCCGGGCGTAGAACGGGCCGCATTTCTAAGACGGTAGCGGTTCCAGTTGCAGCAACCGTGCTGCATTATCGTAATAAACCTTCCGCAGAATCGGTTCGGGCAAGCCGACGCCATAAATTCTCCAGCGCCCCTGCGGCGGAACTTCAGCCGGCGCGTAATCAAAGTATTCGTCCTCGGTTTCAAGGAAACGCCAATAGATCTCATACAACTTGTTCCCAAATAACTGCTGCGGGAATGCGTCCCCATGCGGCGTAGCATCGGTGCCGAACATGATGCGATCCTGATACTTGTCGAAGAAACGACGAGCCGTTCGCGGCTGACGACCGAGTTCCCCAATGCGAGCAGCCAACTCTACCGTCATATTCGGGTATCGATCCAGGTTCTCAGCCACGTTGGCGAGGTCCTCGGCGAAGTTGCCGACATGCAACACAAGAAACTGCGTCTTTGGATGACGGGCAATTACGCGATTCCGAGCTTCAAGCAGTTCCGCGTTCGATGGGAAATCCCCGCCATAAAATGACCAATCCGGGTGTGCGTGCAACTCCTCGTATCGTTCGTTGTATTGATCGGTCGGCGTGAAGAACGCAACCGGATCCGAGATGTGAATCGCAACTGGGATCTTGAGTTCGCCGCAGGCGTCCCACATCGGGTCGAAGCGGCGATCGTCAATTTTCACGAGCTTTCCGGACGTGATGTTCTCGCGCAAGTAGAGCCCGAGCGTCTTCAGGATCTTGAGACCACGCGCACCCGCCTGATGCGACTGCTGAATTGTGTCAGCTTGAAGCTGCGGATACTTAGGGTCAGTAAACTTCTCATAAATTGGCTCGCAAAACGAGATGAATCGGCCGGGATGGGGCTTGTCGTAGCGGGCGATCGCGTCACTGAGTCCCTTTCCATAGCCGCCAGTAAGGTTTACGAGCGTGCGAACGTTCTTGGCGTCCATCACCTGGAGCAGTTCTTTTGACGTGGCCAGGAACTCGCGCTCACTCACCATTGCAATGCCCTTGTCGTACTTCGCTGATTCCGATAGGTGTGTATGGATATCGATGACTGGAAAACGTGCGCGGGCCACTTGCGTTTCGTGAATCTGCAGCATGCTTTTTGGCTTGTAGTCTTTAAGCGGGAGGTTCTTGGCGGACGCGCTGACATGCTCTCGCGGTTCGGAAGCCTGGCCGATCGATGACGCAGCCATTCCGACGCTTGCTAAGCCAGCGTGAAACAACCATTGACGACGATTCATTCGCAAATCCTCTCCGCGATTGTGACAACGAAGCTTGCAACTACTGATTTACACCACGGAAATGCATTTGGAAGCTCTGCACAACGCGATTGATGACGCCATCGGACGGAGCATCCGGATTGAGTCCTTCGCGTTGACTACGGAAGAACGCGAGCAACTGAGCTACCAACACGTCTATCATTGACGCGCTTTGATCGCCGACATAAGCCAGACCAGGACATTCGATAGCGAGATCGCCTTCGACGAGGATATCTTTCGGAATGTTCTCCCCAACTACGATTTTCGCCATGCCTAGTTCCTTGTGCCGCATCTCGTGCAACAGGTCTGACTCGAATGCACGCAACGACTTATCCGACGAGAGGAAGCACACAATCAGAGCATCACTGTGCGCGAAACTCATGGGACCATGACGGAAGCCGAGATAAGTTTCACTCATGGTCGGCACTCGTCCAGCTGAGGCTTCCAACATTTTCAGCGCGCCTTCGCGTGCAGCACCGAGACGATTGCTGTCCGCAAGAAAGACCGTACGACGGAAAGGGGTTTCGGCAATGCAGGCGATCTTCTCAAAATACGTGAATAACACATGAGTAGCGATATCGCTGAGCTTGCGCGATAACTCAATGTAGCCTGCTGAATCGTTGGCATAGGCGAGTCCGCGCGCAGCCAGAACAAGATTGGTGAAGCTGCTCGTCATGACCAGACTGCGATCGTTGGTGCTGTCGTTTAAAGTGAGAACAGTAATCTGTGGTGATGCAGCCGCGGCGAGCTTCCCATTTTCGTTGCAGGTCAGCACGAGATGCCGCATCGCAGGGTCAGATTGAAGAAACAACGATAGCGCAGCGAAGCTTTCTGGACTGTCTCCTGAACGAGCGATGGAAACCATCAGTGCCGGGCGAATTGGGGGAACCGCTTGAGCTCCATGAGCAACAAGGGTACCGCCACCTACAACGGTGGTTGTGATCTGAAGCCGGTCTTGCAAGTCGAGCCGAACACACTCGCCCGCATATTCGGAGCTGCCAGAACCGGTAAGCACGATGTTCAGGATTCCATCCAAACATGCTTTAATCCGTGACTGGTTTCTGACGACCAGCTCTGCCGTTGCGGGCCAACTTATGGGTTGCTGACATATCTCGCGCAACGTGTGGAAATATCCTTCCTTTTGTTGGATCTCGGGGGACACGCTGAGCAGGTGGCGTGCCCGAGGCTGAGCTTCCGCGAGCTTAGCTAGCCACGCGTTAAGTTGCGACTGAAAATCCGACATGAAGGCCCCCGGCATCGACGTTAAGTATAGCGAAAACGAAAGAAAAAGAAAGTACGCAAAAATAACATGTTCGGCGCGCATCGGCCCAAACAAATCAAGGGTTTTTGATGAGACTGTCTCTTCTGTAGCTTATAACCGTAAAGCTATGGGTTGTGTGGATCTACAGTTTGCTGTTTTTTACTTTCTTTTATCGGACCCTAGGCTGACGAAGACCTCAGATTCGATTGAGCCGTAGGCGCAACCCGGCAAGTTCACGTTTCTCGATCCTTATGACCCCATTCAAGTTTGCGCGAACGCGAAGAATGCCGGCTGATACGCCGGGCAGCACAGCCGTGGGTGAGGATGAAACGTTCAACCCGCTCAGATTGAGCTCGTAAGTTGCGTGGGCCCTTAAGCCGGTAAGAAGCAGTGAGTCGGATACCATCTCCGGCAAAGAAACTTCAGCCGTTTCCAGTGCGGAATCTGTGCTGTTGAACAGCACAATTGGACCGCGTTCGAATGCTGCGCCTTTCACCGAAACACCATCGAGCAATTCGACTCGCGCCTTGCCGGTTTGCGCCGCATCACCGATTTCCAAAACATGTAGAAAGAAATCTTCGTGCGAGGCTTTAGCGGGAGAAACTTCGATTCGCCAGGAACCGGCCATAACGTTCTTGCGATTCGATGGAAGAATGCGATTGAAATCCTCACCCCAGAACAGCTTCCACATACGGCGCAGTTTCGGATCGTCTGGTAAAGGAGAACCGCTTGCTTCTTCGAGTGGCCAGTTTTGTCCCGAGCCCCATGCTCCCCCACTGTCATCGCCTGGCGTATAAAACTCATTTCCGATACCACCGCGACGAGTCACAACTCGCTCAGCAGGCAACAACGAGTGCACGAGGAGTTCTCCTCCTCCGTTCACAAACCGAAATGTCTTTGCTTGCGGGAAATTCCTCGTGCCGGAATTTGCGGTCGAGTCTTGATCGACAACAGGTGGATTCACGGCATGCAACAGCCAGACCTTACGGAATGAAGGATCTCCGCTGATCACGCGATCGAAGACGAACAGCACATTCGAACTTGGAACGTAAAGCAGTTCGCGGGTGAAGGTCCGCACTTTACCGCGGGCATAGGCGTTCGTTGCATCGCCAAGCGCATAGTGGTACTGCCCTGGAACGTAGTCGAGGACACGCATTGAACCGAGATCCCATCGATCGCGCGTCCGTTCAAAGTCATCGCGACTCCGGATGGTGTTCCAGTAGCGCGACGAGTTCATTCGCTGGCCACCGTCGTTCGCGGCCGGAAGAACATTATCCGACCAGAAGAACTCTTCAGCCGGGTCGTAGACAAGGATGGAATTGTGCGCAATCGTGCGCCGATAATAGTTCAGATAATGCGGACTCTCTGTGTCGGTGTAATCAGCTCCACTGTCAATGGCCAGATAACCTGTGCGGTAAATCGTGAACTGATTTTGATCAAGGTGCTGGTGCTTGGCCAGATATGGTCCGCAATCAAATTCGATCCACGTGGAATCGGGCTTCCAGCCATCTCGCATCACAAGGTGCCCGACTCCGCCGAAATAACATTGGCGTGGAAGCTCCTTCTCGGTGGCCAGTGCAGGATTGCGCGGCGTAACCTCGGGATCGTCCCACAGAAATTGCAGTACCGGTAGAACCCATTGCTTGCTGAAAAATCCGCTCTCGCGAAGCAGCCATGCGCTGTAAGGATCTTTGAAGCGATGCACCGCGTAGCCGAGCAGCGCGGTGTCCCGAGCATCAAGCACTGGATATTCGTTATCACCTTCGCGGGAAGGCGTGCCATCAGGCATTAATTTGTACAGGTAAGTATTGCCAATGTTCCGGAATACCGAGAAATGGCGCGCAGGATCGATGCCCGTAGTGGTGCGCTGCAACTCTGCAACCAGCACGAGCGATGCCCAAGTGATCCGCATGTAGTCCATGGACTCGTGGTAGCTGCCGTCAGGAGTCGCAAACTGCGAGATATCGAGCACATTGTCCAAACATGCTTGCACTTTCTCGCGCCAAGTGCGGCAAAGTTGATCGCAATCGGGATATCCCTCGACTGCGGCAGTGGCGAATGCTGCCAAAGCCAAATAGCGGACGGAGTAGTTGTGATAGGAGTACTGAGTCGGATCTTTAAAGTCCGCGGTTGAGAGCATCGCGGCGGCGCCATCACGCAGTTCGGCGGCGACCTGGTCCTTGAGAGTTCGATCAAAGCCCGGGTAGTTGAACAGCCAATCGAATGCCAGTGACCAGCGCGCGTAATCGGCCCACAAGCGAGAAGGCTTCCCATTTGCCGCAACATGTTTGTTGCGCATCTCGGCGAGAGCGCGCTCCGCAAAATCCTTTTGCCCAGTTAACAACCATGAAAGCGCCCAGCCTTCCATGTCTCGAGAGGGCCTGCGTCCGGATGCATATCGCGCCTTTAAAATGTGCAAACCTGAAAAAGGATCGGATTCGGAAATCAGCAATCGCGGATGACGACTAACCTCCTGCGCCTGAAGTTGAAGGCGACTGGCGACCGCCGACGCGAGCATCGCTCCGATGAACTCGCGCCGTTTCACTGGCTGCCCGCCTCAGAATGCTCATTTCCTAATTGTGATTGGGCGAGCCGCGTGAAATGGTAGGCCAACAGGCGATCCGGCAACAGCAGGGCGCGATGGAACCGAAGGTTCGCTTCGTCGTCGTTGCCGAGTTCGCGCGCGAGGAGACCCGCGCTATACATCCACCAGCTTGGATATTGGCTCGTCTCGCTACGGCTGGTGGCCTGCGCGAAGGCGGTTTGCAACCGCTCCCGCCATTGATTCCGATCGAATTCAGGAAGCTTCTGCGATGCCAGATATGCCCAGCCAACCTGGTCCGATGCGGTGGTGAGGGTGGCCGCTTTTAGTTTCTGCCGTGCCAGATCGGATTGTCCGCAGCCTGAGTAGGCCTGAGCCAACAGAAAGTTCGTGCGCGCAGACCCAAGAAACGGCTCCAATCCGTCTCGCGTAAACGTCAGATCCGCCACTGGAGAACCCAGCGTTTTGGCAAGCGAGAGCGCGTCATTGCACTTGTGTTCATTCACCAACGCGAGGACATGCTGCAACTGAACTTCGATCCAAACTTGGCGTACGTTGGTGCCGCCTTCTTCTCGGGGGAAGAAACGATGGCGAAAGAGGCTGTTTGCCTGGTCGAACTCTCCGGCTTCCGCGAGATTCAGGATCAACTCGAAGACTAAAGGCGGCGGTGCAGAGTCCAGATGAGGGTATTTGCTGAGTGCCTCTGCGCGTTCGCGAGCGGTGCGACGCAAGAGACTCAAAGCTTGATCAGTGCCGAAATAGTTGGCAATGTTGTCCGGATCGCTTCGCATCCCTTCTTGAAAAGCTTGCAAGGCGCGCTCGGGATCGTTCTTAATGTGCAGGTAAGCGAGTCCGGTGCTGGCGCTGAGAACCGGCAAGTTTGGGCTGAACTTACGCGACTCGGCCCATTCGCTCAAAGCGGGATCCGCCAAGCCGCGCGAGAAATAAAAAGTGCCAAGCAGATAGTGAGCGGTGCCGTCTGATGGATTGGATTTCAAGGCTGCACGAAGCACCATAAATTCATCCGCTGTATTCGGGAACACATACGCAGTCGAGAGTCGCGATGCAGCTTCGTAATCAGCCGATGGCGAATCACCGAGTTTCTCTCGGCAGTAGCCTCGGAAGTAAGCCACCATGGGGTGATTCTGGGGAGCAAGCGATCCGGGCTCCGTCTGATCCGGAACTTGTTTCGGGTAATTGCGTGTCAGTACTGTCAGAGCTTTCCCATAGAGGCCGAGCCGCATGTATTCGGCAGCGACATTCAGAACTCGATACGGATCGTTAGCAAGTTGAACGAGATCGGCTTTGCCATTTTCCTTGGCAAGGAACTGGCTCAGCGGAAAACGGCTCGTCGCTCTCTCGCGCAACGAGCCGATGTCAGGGTCGCCTGAGGCGGCCTTAACCGCGGTCAACTCTTCCAAGACTCGTTCATCGTCGGGTGCAGCATGCTGGGCGTCGCTGAGGTCTTTGAGTGCACCGTGCAGATTCCCGGCTCTAGCCAGCAGTTCACCAAGATGCAGATGGGCAGCCGACTGGAAGGAAGGCAGTCTCTCAGCGGCTTCGAAGGCTGTGCGCGCGTGACCATCATCACCGAGGCCCTCGTAAGCGAGACCTAAATAGTAGGCGGTTTCTGCATCCGTGGTGTCGCGAGACTGGATCGGCTCCAGCAGTTCTTTCGCTTCCTCAAAGCGAAGGAGCGCCGTCGCCAAGCGACCCGCTGATTTTTGCGCAACGAAACCGTTCGGGAACTTTGTCAACGCCTGTTCATACGTGTCGAGCGCATTCAGCAAACGCCCATTCAGCTCTTCATTCTTGCCAAACTCTACCCAATCGTCGTAACTACGTTTTTCAGAACTAGGAAATTGGTAGGACGGTTGCGGTCCAACCTTCACTTCGGAGGCTGGTGTCCAGTCGTATTCGCCTTCGGTCTGACGAAGCAGTGTTGTTCCGTGAGAATCCTTGATCTCGATCGTGTATTTCGCTTGCGAGTCGGCGTTGGGAATCTTCCGTAGCCAGGTGTGCTCCGGCGTTAGGGTTATTTGCTCGTGGATCGCCCGTTCTTTGCCGTGGAGAATCGCCGCCGAGGCCTGCACAATCGGCTGGTTGGCATTGAAACCTGCGACCAGGGTGCTGCCTTCTCGCTTCAGACTCGCCACACCCGCAAGGTTCGCGCGAGAGATGCCGCCGATATCGCGTACCGGCATCCAGTATTCCGAGAATCGAATGACCTGACGCGGCTCGAGGAATGCATATGTCTCCTGGTTGCGAAACAGTCCAGCCTGAACTTCGAGATATGCGCTGTTGTTATCGGAGAGAGCTTTCCGCCAGTCGAGGCCGTCTGCATCAACGCCCCAAGACCAGATCTTCTTCGCAGGCAATTCGTCGTAGGAGGCGAAGTGGACCGTACCTGTATTCGTGTGGGGGTTCCAGATACCCATGAAGTTTTCGCGACTTCCATGAGCGAACATCGAAACCGGACCCTTCTTGTGATTTCCGAGAATGCTGTAATCGACGCCGTCATCGTCGACAGGCCAAGTGTGAACTTCGGTGAAACCATGCGTGGCCGCGAATCGCATGGGATACTCGATGCGAGAGTCATCCCAAGCCTGGACTCCGGCATTCGTCCACCAGTAGAAGCGATGGCGCACATCACTTCGGTTCGCGAGCGTCACGCGCTGCTCGAGGACGGTGGATTTTGGTCGCAAGATCAGTTCGACCGTCCATTCCATTCCGTACACGCGATCTATGTTTCCAACAGTCGCGGACACACTGCCATCCGCGTGTTGCGCGAATGCGAAGTTGACGGGCGACATCGTCACCCAGTTATGCGAGACCGGAAAGTTAAACTCAATGCCGAACGCGGCCCATGCACCCCGATATGCAATCGCCGCTTTCTTGATCGACGGATTTGCATAGAACATCGGCTTGCCGGAGATCTTGTCCCAACAGGTATAGAGGTGACCACCAATGTCGGGCAGAACGGAGCACTTCAGGTATTCGTTCTCCAAAAAGACCGCCCGCCATGCATGATCCACGCGCCGGCTTTTTAGGTTGTTGCGAAGCGGGTAGGGATAGTTGAAGCGGTTCGTGGTGAACTGGTCGAATGGAGGATTGGGATCCGGAAGTCCTTCTTCATAGGTCGGTAACGTGAGCGTTCCCTGCCATACATGTACTTGAGCATGCAACACTCCGACCGAGACTATGGTGAGCACGACCGCGATTTGCTTGAGAGTTCGCATTCAACCGCTAAGACGCAATCATTGGCCCGGTTCAAGAACCGGCGTGGTAATGTCCACAGGGCGCGGTTCACCGTCGACAGAACCGTGCCACACGCTGCCACCGAACGTAGTGATATACACCTTGTTCGGATCGGCCGGATCAGGAACCACTCGCTGTCCCCACTTGAAGTTGTAGCCAGGAATTCGCTTCCAATGTTCGCCAGCGTCGGTCGAACGCCATGCAGACGATTCGAAACCGGCGGCATATAGGGTATTCGGGTTCTTGGGATCGATCACCACGTCATAAACATGGCGGTCTTTGTCGAGCACCTGCCTCCAGGTTTTTCCCGTATCTTGCGATAGGAAGATACCGCCGCCATCTCCGTGCATACCCGAATTGCGAGCCCAAGCGGCAAGATAGAGTCGCTTCGGGTCATTGGGATCGACAGCAAGTCCATTGGGACCGTTTGTTCCTTCTGGAAGCCCGACTTGTTCCCAATGCTCGGCCTGGTCGCTGGACCGATACAGAGCACCGTCTCCGGCATTGCCGATGCTGCCGTCTTCTGAGCGGCGCGCGATGACGAGGTAGAGAATCCCATCCGAGGCACGCGCGAGTCGCCATGCGAACGGTTCGTTCTGAGTGATGCCTTGGTTCTTCAGCGTCCACGTTTTGCCGTCATCGGTGCTTTTGTACACGCCGCGGCCGAAGGCTGCTACATAAAGCACGCGATTCCCAACTTGGCTCGTTGGATCAAGAAGGATGTGCGTTGGCGCCGTTGGCGGCATGCCATCGCTCGACGCGTGCCAGTTCTTTCCTCCGTCGTCACTGCGGCAGACACCCCCTTTGTAGTTGAGCACGGAGTTATGGCGCCACATCTTCGGACGCGGAAGATCATGCGTGCCGCTGTTCACGCTCCACATCCGGCCTTTCAAATTGGGATCGACCACGATCCAGTAGGTGGTGTTTAGCCAGCGGTCCGGGACTCCCGAAGTGGAGCTGGTCCATGACGCTCCACCGTCTTCGCTGCGAAAAAGTCCAATATCCGTGTACGTGATGAACTGACGCTTCGAGTCGAACGGGTCGAAGTGAATTCCGTAGCTGGTGGTGACGTCAAGTCCGAGAGTTGTCCATCCGGAATTGTCGACCTTGTGCGAGTACTGAGCGACCCAGGTCTTACCCCCGTCATTTGTGCGCATTGTCCGGCCAAGATCCGTTCCATAGGCAAGATTTGGATCCTGTTCGGCAACGGTCATGTTGAGAGGATTCTCTCCCCAGCCCGGACCAAAGCGTTCGGTGATCCAAGCGTCGTGAACGTTGGGCGCGCCGTGATCCGCCTCTTTCCACACCAGATCCCAGCTCTTGCCGGAGTTAGTCGTCTTCGCAACGCCAATCCACGTTTTGCCGTCGAGGGTTAGCTTGTCGTAGGACACGTAAGCCGTTTCGGGATGATGCAAACTTGTTGCGATTGCACGCACTTCTCCTTTTCCCGGAAGTGCCGACAAATTCCAGTGAGCACCACCATCGGTTGAAACATAGACACCCTGGTCGGAAGTGATGTACACGGTTGGCTTCTCGCCCGAAGAGAGACCTAACGATATGTCGCTGGCTTTCGCCGGCAGTGTTACCGCGCTCACGCCCGACGAGGCTGCGACGAACAGCGCACTCCCATAACCAGTAAATGTTCCGTTCCCGGAACCTATATATAGAGTGCGTTTATCGATAGGTGAATGAGGATCTACCCAGATGTGTTTCGGACGGGCGGACAGGTCAGCTTGCTTCTGCCATGAATCACCGCGATCGCGCGAAATGAACAGCGATGCCTTCTCTTTGTCTGGGCCGGCAGTGGCATAAAGCACGTTCGAATCGGAAGGATCAACAGCCATGGCCGACATAGAGCCGAGTGGATCACGCTCAGCCACGATTGTTTCGTCGGAATGATCGGAACTCATTTTTACGCCCTTTACGGCGTCAGGCCGAGGATAGACAAGACTCCAGTTTTTGCCGCCATCGGTGCTGCGCCAGAGTGCCGTAGCGTGCGCGTACATCGTGTTCGGATCTTTCGGATCGAATGCAAAGAAATTGACCACGCCGCGGAGATTGAACATTCGCCAGGATTTCCCGCCATCGTGAGTAATGTAAGAGCCCGTCATGTCGCATGAAATTAGGACGGTATTGACGTCATGCGGACTAATCGTGGGATTGAACATGGCGCCGCCGCCGCCTGGCCCAATAATTCGGAAATCGCCAGGACGTTCTGCCAATCCATTTACTGCTGTGAATGAAACGAGAAGGAGAAGAAGAAGTGCTCTTTTCATCGGCCTTTGAACCTGCGAGAACGACTTGAGTATTCTTCTCAAGCTAACCGGACAACGGTCGTCGGCCAATGGGTTGATTGGCTGACGACCAAGTCTGCCGCACTGAGGCGAACTAGAAGGTAATCCGGAGCCGCAAGCGGATCGTGCGGCGACTGTCCACACCTTCCTGCGTAAATGTATTGATCAGGCGACCGAAATCTGGATTCGGTGTTACGTCGTTCAGGACCGGACGCAACGTTGCGGGATCCACTTTCACAGTGAAGTCGCCCAGTAGCGCGAATGGTCCGCCACCCCCACCGTAATCGCTGTTTGGCGAGAACAGACGGTGATTGAAGAGGTTGTCGACATCCGCTCCGAAGTTCGCTGCGAACCGCTCCGTAATGCGGAAGTTCTTGTGAACTCCAAGATTCACGCCCCAAGTTCCCGGACCGGTAAGCATGTTGCGCTTCGCGACCTGCGGATTGTCAAAAATATCGCCGCCAAACGACGGCAGTGCGAACGCACTCGGATCAAAGATCTGGTCACCGTTGGGCTTGTAGGGATTGCCGGTCACAAAGGCGCGGAACGACGGCTCTGCATTGAAGTCGCCATTAGCATCAACCGAAGTAATACCGGTGTTGCCCGGAGTTAACGGTCCGCAGTTGTCGCAGATCCAGAAGGGGGTGAAGCCAGTTCCGGATTTAGCGAACATGTTGAAGCTGGTCTGCCATCCGCCAATGATGGCATCGGTGACACCGTTGAAGCCGGAGCCGAACTTGCGCCCCCGGCCTACTGGAAGGTCGTACACGCCATAGGCGATAAAACGGTTGTGTGGGACGAATGCTTCTTGCCCGTAATCATTATTCGGCTGGAACGGATTGTACGCGATACCACCCAGACTCGAGTTACCCGTATCTAAGCCAGTCGACTTTTGATCGATGTAAGTATAGGAAACGTTCAACAATAGTCCGTGCGAGCTGCGGTGCTCGAACTGCGTCTGGAATGAGTTGGAACGACCGTGACCAAAGTTTCCGTAGCTGAGGAGGAAATCTCCTAGACCCGGGAAAGGCTGTCGCGCAAGATCCGCCGCCGAAAAAGCGCAATCGCCGGCATCCACTGGATCACACGGTGTCACACCATCGCCCATCCCACTGCCATCATCCGCAGTGGTGCCAAACGGGTTGTTGCTCGGAGGAAGCGCGTTCAAATCCACGCCAGCGATCAGCCCGCTCAAGCTGCTGCCCAGATAGGAGAAGCGAATCGAGCTGTCGGGGAATACCTCACGCTCGAAGGTTACGTTGTACTGCTGGATGCGAGGCTGCTGGAGCTTGAACGGCACCGCGTTAATGGCGGGAAGTCCTCCGAAACCGGTCGTAACAGTCCCCCCTGTGAGCGGGGTTGGCCACGCCTGAATTGGAGCCCCAGTCGCTCTTTTTGTAAGACCTTGGTTGAAGGGGTTGGTTGCGATTGGATCGCGAATTCCCTGCGCGGCCGAAGTTGGGTACATAATTCCGTATCCACCCCGAATCACCGTCTTATTGTTCAATGCGTAAGCAGCACCGACACGCGGCGCAAAGTTGTTCGTGTCCGTCTCCACCAAGCCGCGCCCGATGTCGAGACCCGATTGAGCGGCGGTCACAACACCAATTTTGCTGATTCGAGTATCCAAGAACGGCAAGGTCTGCTCCGAAGGCACAACGAAGCGACCTTTTGCTCCAGTTTGTGGATTTACGAAGTTGGGATCGAAGTTGGCGAGGAGGTCATGATTCTCGATGAATGGCGTGATCAACTCGTAGCGCAAACCAAGATTCAACGTCAGCTTCGTAGAGAGTTTCCAGCTATCCTGTGCGAAGTAGCCGGTCTCCCAGTTGTAGACGTCCATCGGAGGACGCGGCGCATTGATGTACGCAACGCTAGATGGAGGGCGCCCCATCAGGAAGTTGGCGAAAGGGCTGGTACCGGACCCGGTGTAAGTCATGGAACCACGAGGGTTGCCGCGGTTGACTGCGAAACCGTCGACGGCGGCATTACGGACGAAGTCGGCGCCTGCCTTCAGACTGTGCTTGCCAAGGACCCAGGTGAATGTGTCACCAAAGGTGACCAGGTTCTGGTCGAGTGGTCGATCCGTATTGCGACCGCCATTAGCGAATGTTGCAAAAGCTCCGCTAAAGTTAATTGCCGGATGTCCATAGGTTGAGAGTTCGCTCTTGCCGACTACTGCACCATACGCGTCAATGTCATTTTGCGAGAACCCGATCGTGGAGAGGAAGCTCTGCAAAGTGCCATTGCTGTGAGTGAATAGCTTCTGGAAGTTGAATCCGCCGCGAGCTTCGTTGACCGAGTGCGCACCCAGTAAGCGTGCGTAAGAAACGTTAACGGTATCGTTGCGGCGGTCTGTTTGCCTCAGGCCGAGACCCGTATAGGGCGACTGGACGAGCGCTCCAGAAGTCGTCTGAGCGGAAGCGTTGTAGACGACGTAAACGTGATCTTTGTCGGAGAAGTCGCGGTCAACGCGCAGTGTGCCTAAGTCCTGAATTGACTGTCCGGAGAGAAGTGTCTGGTACCCGGGAACTCTGCCTCTGGAATCGATCGGGGCCGATAATCCGATCTTCGGAAAGTAGTTGGAGATCAGCGAGTGTACGTTTGGGGACAAGAGGCGCGATGGAATAGTAATGAACTTTTGCCCCAGTCCTCCGACGGTGTCGTTTGCGATTTCCGCCGGAGTGAGTGTCACACCGGAAGGAACTGCGGGCTTGTTTGCGTCACTCACTTGCGAGAAATCACCAGCCCAGAGGCTCGGATGAGGAAGTGTGTTGGAGGTAACGTTAACAGGCGAGACGCTCCAGTTTTTTTCATACGCTGCGAAAAAGAAAGTCTTGCCTAACTTCGGAATTGGACCTCCAATCGATCCAGCGACGTCATTCAGATTGAAATAAGGGTTCGGATATTTACTTTGGAAGGCAGTCGGCGCGAAGTTCTGCGCGCCGATCTTGTCCTGCAATGTCCAGGCGGCGAGTGCCGAGTTCTTGTTGTCATAGAAGATGGACCCGTGATAGCCCGTTCCGCCACGCTTCGTGGTGACCCGAATGTTCGCGATACCGGCATATTCCGCGCTGAAGTCGTTCGAGAGAACATTGATGTTGCCAACAGCTTCGAGCGAAGGCTGGCTACTCGTGGGCTCGCCGAAAATGCCACCGTTCGATCGCTGCCCATCAAGAGAGAAACTAGCGCCGTAACTCTGTCCACCAAGGAACTTGAACTCTCCGTCTGCTGAGCCTTGCGTGATGTTCGGATTTAGATACAGGAACGAATACACGTTACGACTGTCGCGAGGAAGATCAATGACGGCGCGGCTCGGGATGGTGCTACTGATCGTCTGGTCGTCGGTATTGATCAGCGGCGCTTCCGACGAGACCTCTACTATTTCTGTTGCAGAAGCGACTTTCAATTGCGCACTGGCGGTTACCACGTCGCTACCGTTGACCTGAACTCCCTTCACCCTCCTGGAAGTCATACCGGCGTTAGAGATCGTCACGTCGTAGCGACCCAAGGGCAGTCCGAATACCTGATAAACTCCCTGGCTGTTCGTCTTTGTTTCACGCCTGGCATTCGTCGCCAAATCAAGAATCACGACTTTGGCATTGGGAAGGACCGCACCAGTGTCGTCGGTGACGACCCCCGTTATCGTACCCAGGTCAGTTCCTTGCGCCATGAGGAATTGATTTGCCCCTGCGAAAACTAATAGCAAAGTGAGCAATCGAACGAACCAAGCTGCCACTCTCATAGACTTCTCCGATTCCGGATTTCTAAGCTGGATGACTTTCATAGCACAAATCGTGAACCCAAATCAAAATAAATAATAATAAATAGAAAGAAAAACGATGACAAAAAGATAGTGTGGGAAGGGGTTGCTCTAGTGCTTCAGCACCGGCCACAAGTCCGCTTCTGGCAAACCTTCGCGGCATTGGCGCCTATTTCGCGCCGGCTTAACTTTACAGTCCGCGACTGCCGAATTATGACCCCGGTGAGGAGGTAATTGCCAGGCCATCACAACAGGAACGATCTTGTAGCAGTTCAGGAATGCTGTGCGGCAAATTCACTCAACAANTGGTTCTGTTTAGCCGAGAAACACATTTCGACGGAAGGATACACGTCTTCAATCGTCGGACTCAGCAAGTCCTTCTCAAGCAGGTTTCGGATTGCGGATCTAGCCTCGTCGTAGAAGCCGAATACCACATCTTCGGGGATGTTTTTGTCCGTTTCGCGGAGTACAAGTCGGCCTTGTTGATAGCACCGCAAGGTACGCTCTGGGCCAAATGGACAAGTGACTATCGCTCGGAAGCCTTCGCCGCAGATTTCGTAAGTTTCTTCGAGAACGCCCGACGTAGGAAGCACATCCACACGACCGAATACGCCATTTTCATCAAATTCGATGTCCATTCCATACCAGTTCACGCCAGTAGCGTGCGGCATTCGACGGAAACTCGCCTGCTTTATGTTTCCTGCGATGTGGCGCAAGGCATCGACGGAGTGAACTGCGGTTTCCCAAAAGAATTCGGGTTCGGTGCGGGCATCGCGTGACATCACTGCGCGAACATAACGCACCTCGCCGATTGATCGTGCCCACTGGATCGCGTTATTGAGCCAAGGCATGAAGCGTCGATTGACGGAAACCATGTTGGCCGTGCGCGTCAACCGTGCCCTATCGCGGAGCGCAGTCGCTTCGACGAAAGTTGCTCCAAGCGGTTTCTCGACGACGCAAGCGGTACCGCGTTGCAGCAGTTCAATGCCCAGGGCAGAAATTTTGTCCACAGGGACCACGGCGATGCATAAATTCAATTGCTCGCTGCTGAGCATCGTTGAGACATCGGCGTAAGAGCGTCGAAAACCGTATGTCTTACAGAAATATTCGGCCCGCTCCTTTCGCAAGTCGCATGCGGCCGTGAGTTCCAGATGCTCCGGGTGCTCCGCCTTGTACCGTGCCAGAGGAACGGCATGGCCGATTTCTGAGTGTTCGCCACAACCGATCAGTCCGACACGAATCATGGAGAGTTAATCCTGAGGTGTACTACCCACTGCCCGAGCGCTTAGCATCGGGCTGCGCCTCAAGGTGCCGCCGTGAATGAAGTGCAGGGACACGCCCACTAGCAAAGTGAGCACCGCGAACAGCAAAACGGTCGAGCGTTGCT
>C688J18823_10000940_pt1 | contig 17584 bp, 15 predicted proteins | sample HopSoiMetagenom1_FD_18823 | JGI IMG/M metagenome (IMG submission 18823) | reverse complement strand
ATTAGAAATTACGAGAAAATGAGCAAATCATATGAACAGCAATTTGAGAATATGCAGAGAATGAATCAGAAGTGGCTTGATGTCTTTTCAAAGTCATGGGAGCAGGGGCAAGATGAAAAGCGTTGAAGGACTTTTTTACAAGAACTTTAAAAGAATAACAAGTATGAAACACCGAACTAGGTCACTCTATACATCTGATGTCTCGTCTTAAGAAAATATTTATAATGTGAGATGCTGCACATCTATGTTAGAAGGGATTTTCCGATATAATCATACTGGATTCATTCACGGACCCGATCCAGTCTGATTGGATATGAATATAACTTCATTCGTTTACCTGTCCACGATTTAATCAGTATATCGTATAAGTATGAGTTTTCTGTCTTTTTCCCAGACTTATCGGCAGATATCCATTCCTCTTTGCAGAATCAATATCATATTTGATAACGTGATAAGCAAAGTCTAATTGCGTTAATTGGTTACTATCAAAAATAATCCTAAAGACAAAGTAATACTTCTTGTTCTGACCACTTATGATGCCTTATAACGTTCAGCTTGCATTTAGGTTTAGTAGGCTGTCCTTCATACATAGCTTCTAGTATAGAGAATCAATACTGTATGGATAAGAGAATGAGTAATTACAATTAGATAATATTATGAAGGAATAGAAGGTAATCTAAAAAAATAGATAGTGCTCTATAGCGAGCACAATCGTCATTATGCTGATGTGTGATTACCTATGATTTCTATAAATCTGCTTTCTGGACCAACTAAAACAGTCAATACTCTGTCAGTATTTGTATTGTAAGTTTCTTTAAAGCTATTAAGGATGTTAGGACAAGTTCCAACACATATACCGCTTGGTTCTCCACTTATTCGGTTACCGTCAACCTTGACAATGAATGGCGCATCCTTGCCTGCAGCATTTTTGGAATCTATGACATGTCTAGGCACGTTAACTTCTAATGCTGCTCCATTTGCTTGGGGATTGACGGCGAGATCGAGGCTCTTTCTAGAAGGATCTGACAATATTCCAACAAGTGAGCCGTCTAGTACACTATACTGGATAGGAACGGTCTTTCCATTCATCGTGAGATTATATTGATTAGTAAATCCTGGTTTTAAGAGAGTACCAATTATGCGGCTATTGACCTGGTCTGTATCAGGCCCTCCGATTTTTGCCACGAACTGTGCGTTTGCTGTTTGAGCAGTCAGTATTGCGTTTGTGCTGGCCAATGCCATACCTAGGATCGAAGACAGGACCAAAAATGATATCATATTTTTTGTTTTGTTGTTCGGACGAAAACGAATATTCATTGAGTAACTACCAAGGTATTGCGTATATATGGATATCTATAGTCTTGTTTGAAGTCGTAAGGAAATAGATAAAGGAACAAAATAATTGTGGATAAGTGTACTATTTACGATCTAATTTTCGTTATTCCTAACATAGAACATCCATGATGAAGGCCGCAGCGTGGATTGCCAGACTCCCCCATTATAAGGGTTCTCACTACATCCTGAGTTTTATGTTGCAAGGGCTCATCGGAATTAGTGTTGTAGTGACCACGTGTGCTTCGGCTAAATCGATAATTCATTTTAAAGCGATAATGGCAGCTGAGTCAAGTTCTATTTACCTATCTATCTCCAAAATGTTTATTAGGTTTTGTTCGGATGGACTATTCATTATGAATTCTTTAGGAATCATAACGCTTTTTACAATAGCTCTGGCTACTGCTAGCTTTACCTCGCACATTATAGTGGACCACAGCATGCTATAGCTAAACCCACAACTGGTATGATGAAATCGATGATTAGCAATATGACTAGAATGGGTGTTATTGTTACGCCTATAACGTGCGTTACCCTCGGCGATGTAATGAAATCGTTATCCGTTATGCTTAGAAATGCTACTGCCGCTGGAGGCGGTAATGAAACTAATTCCACACAGGGAATTGATGATGAACCTGATGGAGCAAGGAATGAAGTCTGGGATGCAGAATATAAGTCAAAGTGAGTTGCAACATTTGAAGGATTTTGTATTTTGTAGCCCAGCAAATGAAAAAATGATGAGAAGTATGATGAAATAAACACCTAATGAATCCTTCCCTAGGCTGATAGATGTAGTAGTAACCATTACCAAGTCCATAATACGGTAGGATAGCCTCTCGCGACAGTGCTAATTTTTCTAATTATTTCATTCAAAAACCTCTATCGAGCTTAATTCTTGAATTATCAAATTCCAAGATCCAGATCTATAATCACAAAATGACGTACTACTAGATTAATACCTTGATACTAATAAATGAAGGATATGCGTTGATGCGACAGCCTTCATAGTATGAAACTCAAGTAATTCAATATCTCCTACTTTCTAAGTCCTTCTTATGCTTTACAATGGCGAATATAATCCTGAAGGTTTGCTTGCTACCTTATGGTACCTCGATCTTCTGGGGCAAAGTTCTCATGCTTTCTAGAAGTACCTTTATCGCTCAATAACTATAAAGTCAAAGACCGTGACCATCGATGTTATCTAGATCTAACAATTGAATATTCTAGAGTATAAATACACACCTGCTACTGGTCTTACAGCATTTACATACAAGTACGATAACTAATTGTTGGCACGATACCTACCCAAGCGTTCTTGTTCCCCAAATAATATTGTCATCTAATATATTATTATGAAGCTTAGCTTTACACATTTTGTCGATAATTCTCTAATTGTCTAGTCATTGCCACTGTCCTTTATCTGTTTTAAGCCAGTAAATTGCTTTTCGTGTCAATATTCAATCCAATATGAAGCCTTATGTATCTGTAAGCCATTATTATGAGTGTGGGTGAACAAGAAAGCGCAGCTTTAAACGTGCTCAAATTAAGGACAGAAGAATTGACTTTAAAAACAGAGGAATTAAAACAGACAAGTATTTCTCTATTAACTTCAAATAATGCACTGAAATCAGAGGAGGAACAACTAGCCAGATTACATGCAGAGTTATTTGAATCAAACCATGAGCTCGCTTCCGTAAACAAACAGGTTTCAGAAACCAACAAAAAGTTTGCACGAACTAATGTAAGGTTTGCTCAAGTTAACGAAGAACTGTCAGAAGCAAATAAAGAGCTAGCAAGGGTTAACAAGGAGCTTGCTCTAGCCAATGAACAAATAAATGCACACGAGCAGGAGACGAAAGATTTTATCAGCATAGCCGCGCATGAATTCAGAACACCTACGCAATCTATCCTAGGCTACTCTGAGTTATTACAAAATATGTTTAAAGAAGAGGTGCAAAAAGAAGCAATAAGAGGCGAGGACAGTAACAGTAATAGTGATTGTAAACAGCATGCCACCCAAAACCAAAAGGATATGGCTTTAGATGCGATAGTTAGAAACGCGCACAGACTTGAAAGACTAGCAAAGGATATACTTGATGTTACGAAAATTGAAGGTATGAGATTAACACTTCACAAGGAATGTTTCAGCCTTAATGAAAAGATAAGAAATGCAATAGCAGATGCCACGAGCATTCAAATGACAGAATATACCGGTAATGATAACAAGAATATAAAAATAAAGTTTGAATCAGAAGAAGGAATGGGAAATGATATTTTCATAGAAGCAGATAGAACAATGATACAGTCGTATTTTACCAAGACTGTTCACAAAATTTGCTACTACTTCGTTAGAAGGTGTCGGATTAGGTCTGTATATATCTAAACGAATTGTAGAAGCTCATGATGGTAGGATATGGGCTGAGAATAATTCTAACGGTAAAGGAGCTACATTTGCATTTGTTCTCCCATGTTTGGTTAATTGATTAACTTAGCCTATTATTATTATTATTATTATAATCAATACGACTAATATTAATCTGATTAATGTCTCATTCCATAATTATGATATTGTGCAGGAATTACTAGAACTAAATTTCTGACTACCAGGGGTGTAAATTTCTTTCTATGAAGCGGTGAAAGAAAATACCCCCCTTATAGTGATAATCTGTTAGAATATTACCCAAAGATGCGAGCGCATTATTATCTGGTTTTTATTTAGCAGTAGAGTTAGAGGATAGCATAGAAGTAGCAGGCTGGCGAGCCGCTGCAGCATGATTTGTAAATCCAGAATGGGCTTCAAGCCATGAATAAAGATCTGCTAATACATATTGTTGTATCGGTCCAATTCCAGTTGTCCATTGAGATGAAGGATAGAATGCATGACCCAGATTTGGATATGTTATCAATGTATGGTCAGGATGATTTATATCAGTCAGTCTTTGTTGTAAAAGAAAGGCTTGCTCCACTGGAGTCTGAGTATCATTTTCTCCATTGAGTATTAGGATACCTGTAGATTTAGAGACATTACCAATGATGCTTAGATTCGGTATCATATTCAATAACGATCTCCACAATATAGGACAGATTTGAATACTATTGCATTTATGCGAATTGAAAGCTGTGATGTTCTCATATGTCTTTATCAATGTGGGTTTAAGTTGTTTATCGATATTTATGGCACTACCACTACTAGTACCAAAAGCCTTTAGTAGAGTGTTAGTTATGTCTTTGATATTATTAGTATGTAAAACTGAACCTGACACTAGTAAATGACTTAACAAAGGATCCTTCGCTATTTGTTGTATTGATATCAATCCAGTATGATTCTTATCCAATACTTGTGTAGCGTACTTTGAGGGTAAAGATACGTCTAAATTGTACTCTGAGACTGAAGGGTTCTGAGCTAATGTGGACATAAGTACTATGTTCTTTACCTTCGTCGAATTATCCATTGCTACTCGTGGAGCGTAAAGTGTACCTTCGCTATGACCAATTATACTTATCCTCTTGGGATCTACTTCAGGCTGTTGTACAAGGATATTCAATGCTTTCTTACCATCTTGAATTTGGTCATTGCCTGTATTATTTCCCCATACATTTGAGTCCAAAATAGTATAATTTCCACCAACGCCTCTTTTATCATATCTGAGTACTGCAAAGCCTCTTTCTGATAGATATTGAGCTATATCCCAAAGTAGTAATGGTGGTTTAGGGCCATTTTTGTGAATAAATCCTAATGTTTCATTCTTATCAATAGCACCAGAACCTTGAATAAGAAGAACACCAGGGAAAGGTCCTTTTCCTATAGCAGGATAAGTCAGCTGTGCGTTAGTCTTTACTCCTTTTCCTAGATCTATTACTAAATTTCTATATTTTATTGTGGGAATGTACTGCTGAGCTAGTGCTTGGTTTTGTTGTAGATTAAAGACACTAGTAGATAAACAAGAAAATACAAACATGCATACTAAAAATAATCCTAAAGGTAGCGTTGCCCCTTTTGTTCTGACCATTATGCCTTGTAATATTCAGCTTGTATTTTAGGTTTTAGAGGCCTGCTCCAGATTTGTGTTATGACGAAAATCAATCGTAAAATTAGGCTTAAAATATAGCAGAACTGGTGCAGAATTCATGTTTTACGTCTGTAACGTTGTTTACACCTTCCAGGGCTGCATATTATCATCTGTTAAGATGAAGTGAAAATACCATGGCAAGTGTTTACCTAAGCAATAGATAACATTATATTTATCAATATGGTATTTAGGACATGTTAGAAAATATAGCATATGTGAGTATTGGATTTGCAACTGCTTTGCTGGCACTTGAAGCAGCGTGGCACTTCACAGCCTGCAAAATTAAAGACAAATCAATAAAACCCTGTTTATACAAACAAATTGGATTAGTATCATAGGTGTTACCAGATCCTTGTAATTGAGTATAACCAAAATTGACTGACGAATCTCATATTATAGTGGAACACGACCTTTTTTTATGTTACCAACAGATTTATTGCTAAATGAACAAAATCCCACAGGTGCTGATAAGTTTTATCGCTTGTTAAGCTTACTTGTCTTGTCTTTTATATGCGTAGCTTACATTGAAAGATATGTGGATAATGTTAGTAACATTAGCTAAAAACTACTCTTCTTATCCAATTTTGGAAAATAGAATTAGTTTATTTCGTTATTTTTATAGTAACGGTGATGATGATTGTCTTCATCAACATTCTCTTTCCGAGTTTTCTTCTCCCTCTCCTACTGATTCTAATTACCTACAAAATCAAGGATCAAATTTAGCTACTACCATAGAAATAGAACCAAAAGAACCACCACAACCAAAATTACCATTTACCAAAAGGATTCTTATTGTAGATGATGATCCTGATATTACATTAACTTTCAAAGCGTGTTTAGACCGTCATTATTACAATGACAAGAGGAGAAGATTTGAGGTATACATATATAACGATCCTTTATTAGTATTGACACAATTCAAACCAAATTTTTATGATCTTCTTCTAACTGATATTTATATGCCAAACATGAATGGCTTTCAGCTATACGAAAAGATATTAGAATTAGATGTTAACATGAGAGTATGTTTTATGTCTGCATTAGAAGTAAATGTTGAAGCTCTAAAAGAAGTATACCCTAAAGTAAGTTTTGGATGTTTTATCGAAAAGCCAGTTACAATAAAATATTTAATTAAAAGATTATCTACAGAGTTAGATTAGTAGGAGAGAAAAGCTTCGTAACTTAATTAAATGCGCGCTCTTGCGACCATTTGCTGCTCATTTTCTATATTGTACATATCAATCAGGCTAACTCCGTTTTCATATTGTTCTTAGACTTGAGGACTCAATTTGTAAACATCGCGTAACTGAGGGGAACGTGAATTTACTCGCCCACACTTTTCCCGTAAGCCTCACGATAATATCCTTTGTGGGTTAGTTGATTGGATTGCTAGGCAAATCCTTTTTGATTGGATAATGTGCAACACCCGGCTAACAGATGTCTATTGATAAAAGGAGCTACTTTTATGCCTGAGATGAGCTGCACTTTTGTTGTAAAAATTGATAATGGAACCGAGGTTTGGAACTACTAAATTTGCGCTTTACAGTGAAAGTGCAAGTCAAAATCAGATTGTCGACACCTGAAGTAGATAAATTCCATGATAAAAAAATATAGTTGAACCTATTTTTTATAACCGTCTTTATCGTGAATTTTATTTGTCCTTGTTAAGCTGTAGGTGGAGGTTCGTTATCTTGTATTTCAGATTTGTTTCCCTCTTCTTGTAATTCCTCTTCGTCTTCAGTTTCTTCTAATTCTTCTCCTTCCTCTTTTGGTATACTGCTCAAGTTGTTGTGGATTCAACTAAATACTATAAAAGAGCTTACGTTAAAACTACATCTAAACAGATGAGATTGATTGGTTTTTTTAATAGAGATACTACGCAAATTTCCTAAACATATGATCTTGTAGCATCAACCACTAATAGTTTCTTGAATTGGATTCGTAGAAATTCAGGAACAACACTGAAGGCTCATTTTTTCAACATTCATCCTTTGACATTCAGACAGTTTCTTTAACTTTCATTCCCACTAATGCACCATTTCTTTAGAAATCGCCCTGCTGATTTGGTATCTTTGAATATTCTATCTTCTGATATCAAGTCTTTAAAATCGTCTAAAGCAAGAGGAGATGTATTCAATGTAACAATAGACTGAATGCCTGCATCGTTAGCCGATTTTATCCCAAGCGGTGCATTCTCTACTACCAACGCCTCATTATTGTCTAAATTTAGCTTTTGTAATGCTACTTTAAATGGTGCAGGATCAGGCTTTCCTTTTCCTCCAAGCTCATCACCATTCATAATTAGATCAAAACTATCTTTTCCAAAATTTCGTTCTATAATAGCATCAACCTCTTGTTTTGCTGCACCACTTACAACAGCTTTCAAGCAGCCTCTAAAATCATTACTTATTAATTCCCTTACACCATCGTATGGTTTTGGTATTATGTTCATTTCTCTGAATATTTCTTTTTTTCTTTTTGCTACCTCTTCTGATTTCTGGTTGGATATGTTGTCTTTCTTGCCGCTATCATCAACAAAATATCCTTTTAGTCTGAATATTTCTAGGGCCAATTCTTCAACAGGCATTCCTTCAAGTAGATAAAATGTCCTTTTATCTAAATCAATACTAGTTATTTCTTTGACTGCAGACTTCATTGCTTCATAGTGAAATGGCATTGCATCTACTAGCACACCATCCATATCAAAGATTATGGCTTTCATATGTAATATAGAAAAACAGTAAAAAGACATTAATAATAATCAACTGATCGTGTAATTACTAACTGCATTCCCAAAATGTTTAATGGTATGTCTAATCATGCCTTGGATGACAAAGAATTTGGATACCTTCAACAAGAATCTAGGTATTATGAATGAAATCAAAGACAAGCACCCAGAGGATTTTAAGGTAGAAGTACTATCTGATTCCATTAAGTTCTATTTACCCAGAGTTGAAGGATACCTTGAGGTAGTCAGAGATATGGCTTCCAAATATAGAGGAATGTCACTAATCGAGTTTGACGGTTATTTTGAAGGCAAATTTGAACCTGTCAAGTATATCCGTGCTGAAATACACACATCGGATATAGATGAGCAAAATATGATAAACTTTGCAAACGATATTCGTTTGAGACTAAGACAAAAAAGCCTTGCTATCGAATTTAATAATAGACTAATCCTAATTAGCGAAAATTTAACAAGCTCTCCATACGGCACACCTGCTTTTATAGATAAGATGTAATCCAAAAGGCCCACACCAAAATCTGAATAGTTATATCGTACTCCTGGCTCACTTTGGAGTGGAGTATTTGAAAGAAAATTATGCACCTGCTGAGTATTGTAGATACGGTTTCTAATGCAACCACCCGGAAAGTCTGGTAGTCCTGATGTATGAGTAGCTAGATTCTCAATCGTAATCTTATGTCCGTTGTATGTTGGTACTCTAACTCCAGCTGGTAGGTACTTTTCAATTGGATCGTCTAGATTTATCAAACCGCTCTCGACCATATCAGCTAGTAGTATTGTGGCGAGTATTTTATAATAGAAGCGATGTCAAATATGTGTTTCTATTTACTTTGTAGTATTTGCTTTAGATATGTTTCCATAATTGGAGATACTGGTACCATTTGGAGTAGTAACACCTATTATTATTGATGCACCACCCTTAGACTTATTTCAAATGTTTTTTAGTATCATTGGTTTTATTTGATACAGAAGCTCCAAAGACAAATGTTCTTTACTGGCCGAAGTAGTGTTATTCCCCCAAGAATTGGAAGTAGGGGGAGAAGTGGACTGCTGAGCTAGAGTACGATTTTGTAGGTTGAAGATACTAGTAGATAAACAAGATAATACAAGTATGGTAATCAAAAATAATCCTAAAGACATAGTAATGATTCTATTTTTGACCAAATTATTATGCCTTATAACATTAAGCTTTGTATTTTAGATTTCATAGGCTTGTTGTTGAATCCCAATTTTCCTGTGATTATATCGCTACCAATTTGAATCTGGATACACGTATAATTGAGTAATTATCTCTAGATTTGGAGTAGGTATCATCAACGTCCAAGATACTCGTGGTATTTTACTCTAGCGAGTAACTTGGATGAGGTATACAAGAGACATGATAAAAGGAAATATCATAATAAAATTCAAAAACTATCTCGTTCATCTCCGGTGCAATAATAGATCATGAGCGCACCTACCTATAGCAAGACATTCTGGCCGTCATCTCCTAGATTAGACCTAAGTGCTAGCTCTGAACAAATGAAGATCACGATTACGAAGCAATACTTGGGATATTCCAGTAAATATACAGCCCCTCGGGCCCTCCCTTTGTAGTTCTATTATTAAAAAGAATGTAAACGACATTAGCTGATAATGAAAGCGTCCCAAAATGAACCAAAAGAAGATAAGGACAGTGTCAATATCTTAACAGGAGAAATCAAATTATGGAAAGACTTTGAATATGCTCTAAGGGAAGAAAGTGCGCTTCTCTTTAATAAGATGTTTTCTGAATATGGACAAAATAATGACTACATAAGAGCTGTTAGCTCCAAAGGTGAATACTATTCAGCGGAATCATTTTTTATGGTCTTAATATTGCAGCAACAAAAGATGATAAATGAATTGATTGCCAAATTATCTGAATTTACAAAGTTACAAAAGCAAACACAATGATGATTTATGTCGGTTCAAATTTCTGGGCGGTGTTGATTAAATAGCAGGTAAGATTTTAAATTCTCCTAACATGATATTATACTAGGTTTTCCTATAATTCAGGTTTATAGATGAAGGAATTGTAATGATGATGATTATAGATTGCGAGTAATTAGATGGAATTTGTAAACGCCTCAACGCCCGGGATACCCGGGTTATTTTCAACTCATGAGAAGAATTTAAGTTATCGATGGAATTAGATATATCGTAATTTGTAGAGTTGACAAATTGTTTCTAAGTGAGCAAATCCATTACAAACGCAGATAGTTTTAGCGTTTATTGAGCTCATACTGGTCTTGTCTTGTATATGTACATGTACAGCTGAATTGATTGTTCCGGGAACACGATCATGCGCGCCCCTCGATATCAGAATCGTCTTTTCAGTTTTCAGAAAGATATTATAAAAAGTGTACCAAAAGTATAGGTTGACTTGCATGATACGTAAATTAATCCCCGAATCACTACTGATGTACATGAAAATGATTGATCTCAATGCTAAGAAGCAGTCTTGGGGCGATCATAAGCATAAGAGAGTGGATCAGTAACCTTGGCAAAAAGAGTCGCAGATATAATAGTCGACTCGCTAATAGCGTCTGGAGTCAGGAGAATATACGGAGTATCTGGAGATTCTTTAAATGGTATTACAGATGCTGTCAGAGATCGAGGCAAAGAAAAAATCTCTTGGATTCATGTTCGCCATGAGGAAACAGCTGCTTTTGCAGCCGGAGCCGAGGCTCACCTTACTCGAGAGCTGGCGGTATGTGCTGGCAGCTGCGGGCCAGGGAATACGCATTTGATAAATGGACTATACGATTGTTACAGGAGCAGAGTTCCTGTCTTGGCAATTGCTGCACATATACCAAGCAGAGAAATTGGAAGCTCATACTTTCAAGAGACGCATCCAGAACTTTTGTTTAAAGAGTGTAGTCACTATTGCGAGCTTGCCTCACATGCAGACCAAATTCCGCGCATTCTTGATATCGCAATGAGGACGGCCCTTTCACTCTCTGGAGTTTCTATCATTGTCCTTCCGGGCGATGTCGCACTACAAGAGGCTGTATCTGCTAGACCTATCACACGTGTAAAACAATCCAAGGTGGTAGTTTGTCCCAGTCCGCAAGGAATTGCGGAGCTTGCAGAAGTTCTCAATTCGGCAGAAAAGGTGACTATCCTAGGTGGTGCGGGTTGTGCTGGGGCACATTTGGAACTGATCAAGGTTGCAGGCATTTTGCAGGCTCCAATAGTTCATGCTATGAGAGGAAAGGAGTTCATAGAATATGAAAACCCATACGATGTGGGAATGACTGGATTACTCGGTTTTTCTTCAGGATACTATGCCATTATGAATTCTGACTTGCTGCTCATGCTTGGCACTGACTTTCCATATCAGCAATTCTATCCTTCTCATGCATACATAGTTCAGATAGACATTCGAGGCGAACAGATAGGTAGGCGTACAAAAGTGGATTTGGGATTAGTTGGAAATGTCTGTGAGACGCTGATAGCATTGATACCATTGCTTAAACAGAAAGAACCCGACAAAGGTAATCGTCATCTGAAGAAATCCCTTGACCATTACAGAGAGGCACGGAAGGACTTGGACGCGCTTGCAATCGGCAAGATAGGGCAGAAGCTAATACATCCTCAGTACGTGACAAAGCTAATTGACGAGCTGGCATCACCTGAGGCGATATTTACCTGTGATGTAGGTACCCCTACCATCTGGGCTGCGCGTTATTTACGCATGAATGGTAAGCGGAGGTTGCTAGGATCTTTTTCACATGGCTCGATGGCAAATGCTCTGCCACAAGCAATTGGAGCACAAGAAACTTTTCCAGATCGTCAGGTTATTTGCCTCTCTGGAGATGGTGGGTTCTCTATGCTCATGGGGGACTTTATCTCATTAAAGCAATTAAAGATGCCTATCAAAGTAGTTGTCTTTAATAATAGCTCTCTGAGTTTTGTAGAACTTGAAATGAAGGCAGCTGGATTCCTCTCCCATGCAACTGATTTGGGAGAAACCGATTTCTCAAGGTTGGCTGAAGCGGTTGGAATTTTGGGGCTACGAGCTGAAAGACCAGAGCAGGTAAAGACGGTACTAAGTCAGGCCTTAGAGCATGAAGGTCCAGCCTTGGTTGATGTAATCGTGAATAGGCAAGAGTTGGCGATGCCACCAACGATTACTCGGGAACAGATCAAGGGCTTCACACTCTATATGATAAAGGCGGTACTGAATGGCAAAGGAGATGAAGTTGTAGACCTAGCGAAGACAAATCTGTTCACGTAATATTAACTCTATTCTTTCCTGCTCAATCATTATGCTCACGACTATATTGATAAACTGTTTGACTCTCTATATTCAAGGGAGCTGTGGCTTACCTTCATTCAAGCCACACTGCTAGTGTTGATTATCCTCTGATTCAAAAATTTTTTTGTAATTTGTAATTGCAATATTCTTTTCTGAGGGAAATTACACAACAGAAGTCTGGAATTCTTTTCTTTTTGTAATTACTATATGCACCTCCTGATAGATATGCAAATGAATTCTTGTTGTCCTAACCAGACTCAGTTCTACACATTTGATCTCTCAATTCAGAAAAAGGTTTTTAATATGATATATTGCATAATATAAATAGAAGACATTATTTCAAATATAATTATAACGAACATCAAGAATCTGATGTCGTCTGACTTGATAGAACTTTAGCTTTCAATTTGAGTTTGAAATTGTTTATATGTGTACGTAAATCTGCACTTTTAGTAACCAGATCTCTCAATTGCAAAAAAATCAAATATTTTGTGTAATTAGATCCAATTATTTGACTTGTCTATACTGAGAATTTGAGGCTCTAAGGATAATAATCCAAGTGGGGTCTTAGGACAATTAGTAAAACAAATCTNTTTTGATCTATCATCAAGAATGACGCAAATTATCGTTATGGCAATAGCCGTGTTCGTGGTAATAATATCTGTACAGTAATTATCATCTAGCGAAAAGAGGTAAATATCTGCTTCGTTAAAATTACTGCTTGTAAATACGGTTACACTTCAATCAACTGAAAATAATTTATATAATTGTGTGAATCGGCAGTCAATTAGACCATGCAATCCTAACACAGTAGGGAATCGACTGCTTGTAAGACCTACTAACTATCGTTTTAGAATGAAACCTGCAGACTTAACTACCTCAGACACAGTACTCTTTCCTGATCTCAATTTAATTCTGACATTTGCATGCTTTGCTGGAACAAATATTTTATCAGGAAGGAGTCTATCCAAGATTTCCGCAAGTGCTGCTGCAGGAAAATTACTGGTACAGACATCTATCTTTGTTCTGACAGTTGTTTTGAATCCTGGTTTGTATTTACGAATTGGTATAGATTTTACAACATCTCCTATCGTTACTGTTACCTTTCCGGTCTTGTCCTCAGGATCGTAGCATTCACATATACATTGTCCTTCTGGTGAAGCCTGCAATGGGTAGATATATACGCATCCACATCCTTGTCCAGGATCGCATGATATATGACAGCGATTAGTATCACAATCCGTCATGTTTTGGATCTCTGATCTCCATATTAATAAGATTTACTAGCGTATGAAATAGTTTTACTTTACTCTAGAACTGGCTAAGTTTAAAATGAAATATATTCAATACTTTATCGGTCAAGAAAACCAGAATCCATAAGAATATGACATTATGACATAGAAATATGGTTACTGAATTATGGAGATGGGTCCAAAAGCAAGATATGGGACCATCCCCTAGATATGCATTTTCGATGACATTTGATTCAGCTTCAAGAAAAACAATTCTTTTTGGAGGAGCATCAATAAACGGCGAACCTCTTAATGATACCTGGGAACTCACAATAACACAATAATATATCGTATGTGGATTTAGGGTGTGTTTGTCTGCAGATAGACTATCGATAAATAACACTGATGACAGGGAATGGACCAGTAATGCATATGGAGCGCGCCTAATGATAGGTATCTCGTTTTAGAGGAACGTTTTGAAAGTGATATGTTTCATATCCACAATATAAGAGACTCCTTCAGATATAATTATACTGGACTTTACAATAATCCGATATCACCTATTGTGTTAAGCCTACCATTTATTAAGTGAGTTAAAATACATAGTGCCAATCCTAATTGATACTACATATATATGCCACCAATTTGGTGGGTCGACACAGCCATACTTACAAGAGCGGTTAAAGCTACATACGGCTCATCAATGACTTCAAATTACACATGGTCATTCATTACAGCTACTGCCAATCATCCATCTAAGATTAGCTAGAGAAATCTAGTCGCCCGAACGTAGTTAGGACCAAAATCTAGTTGCATTAAATCAGGCCATTTTTCATATCTAGTATGGAAGGTATAGTAATATGGGTTTATATGGAATATATGGAGAACGCACACAAGAAGATGTCCACTGTACAATAGAGTATGGAATACCTATTGAGTCAGACTCCAACTATGGAGAAAAACGCACAAAAATCTGGAGTGAGAGTCTTACAGCAGTTTCACTCTGGGCTTGAACGCACATTTCTTTGGGTGGTGGATGCAGATAGTGCACATTCAATAGAGGATCTCATGGCTAGAACTGCAGGAAGATTTAACACAATAAAAATAGTACCCTTGATAACTTTTCAAGGTATAATAGAAAGATGTAGGCAAATAGAAGAATGAACATTCTTCTCAGATGCTGCTAAATAGGCAATTGGACAATGAAAAATCAAAACAGGGCAGAGTGTTGTAGTGGATGTTGGTGGTAGTCAAAAAATTATGCCAAAAGTAGGTTTCGTCTCACTTACCAAGCAGCGGCAGGATCAGTAGCTTACTTAAGTACTATAATGTATAGAATGAGTAGTAATACTAATGGCTTCTTCCTCTTCATCCAATCAAAAGGTTGCCGTTGTTACGGGTAGCTCAACTGGGATAGGATATGAAACATCTCTAATCTTGGCAAGGAATGGTTTTCTTACTTATGCGACAATGAGAAATCTTAACAAAAGTGAGAGTATAGAATCGATCACTACTAAAGAAAACTTGCCTATTAATATTAAACAGCTTGATGTTACAGATGATACGTCAGTTAAAAATGCAGTAGAAGCAATATCGTCTGAGACAGGACGTATAGACCTATTAGTAAATAACGCAGGATATGGACTTAACGGTGCCTTTGAGGATCTTGCAATGGATGAGATAAAAACACAATATGAAACTAATTTGTTTGGATTGATAAGAACAACTCAAGCAGTCCTTCCGATTATGAGAAGACAAAAATCAGGAACCGTTATAAATATTAGCTCTGGCGTTGGAAGATTTGGTCTTCCTGGGAGCTCGGCTTATGTTAGCACAAAATTTGCAGTTGAAGGACTAAGCGAATCTATGTCATATGAATTAGAGCCATTTGGTATAAAAGTGGTTTTAGTGGAACCAGGAGTCATTAAAACGAACTTTGTAGACGGTATGGTCATTGCAAGAAAATCTCAAGATCCAAAATCTCCATATTCTCAAATAATCCAGAAAATGGTTACTGGCTTAGAAGAAATGATGAAAAATGGATCTTCTCCTGATCTTGTAGCAAAGGTAGTGCTTAATGCTGCTACAAATGAAAATCCTAGTCTCAGGTATTTAGCTGGAAACGATGTAGAACAATTGTTGGAGAGTAAAAGGAAGATGCCTGATGAAGAGTTTTATAAAATGATGAAGCAAAATCTGATGATGTAGAGCATTGTAAAAAAAAGAGCAGGGGATGCCCATGTGAGTTTAATGGTCTTATACTGGTCATCCGGAATGTCACTACATTCATTGGCTCTATCTTTATCACATACTCCAGCTAAACCAGCATCCATGGTGTTGTCCCGAATCGTTACCCTTACATTATCCTATCTCTGTTATTTCTTTAGCTCGACTTTCTCTTTCTTGATACCTTAAGATAAGATATATCTGAGTATATTTCTCCATGGTCATCGAAGGTACTAATTCTCTTAATTGCTATTAATTGCTACCTTCTAGCTTTATCAGCAGTTGTAATTGAACAAGTTATGAAGGATATAATTCTTTGACCTCTGCGAATCGACGCGCCCAATCTGATGGTACTTGATTGTTTAGAATGGCTTCAAGCCGATCTAGGTACGCATGCCAACCAGGGGCTAAACGTAAAGCAGGTTCCTCAGCGAAAATTTGTCTTTCAGAGTTTAAGAGTTCACTGACCGGTCTGTTATTATCTGTCCATATATTGTTTCAATAATTTGCAGTGATAATCAAATTAGAATTTGAAACTTGCTTAACCAAAGTGACATTTATTGTGCTTGACGCAGCAAATGAAAAATTTTAAGGAGTTTAATATACCTCGTTTGCTTATTATGGCCTTCGTATCTAGAAGCTCGAGATCTTAGTCTCTTCTCTTACCTCATAATGATTAATAATTAGAAAGGTTTGGGGTTACTAAAGCGATAACGAAAATCAGTATACTTTTGATCCTTTGTATATTTATAAACTGTACTCTATATATTATTGCGAGTATGCAGAAAATAACTCCATGCTTGTGGTTCGATTATAAAGCAGAGGAGGCAGCAAAGTTTTATGTCTCCATTTTCAAAAATTCAAAGATTAGTGGCGTTACCCACTATAGGAAATGGGGATACGAGATTCATGGAAGAGAAGAAGGTTCAGTTTTGACTATGGAATTCGAAATTGAAGGACAAAAATTTGTAGCACTCAATGGTGGTCCAGTATTTAAGTTCAACGAAGCCATTTCATTTCAGATTCATTGTGAGACTCAAGAAGAAGTGGACTATTATTGGAAAAGACTTTCTGAGGGTGGCGATGAAAAAGCGCAGCAGTGTGATTGGCTCAAGGATAAATATGGAGTCTCATGGCAAATTGTTCCAATAGCTTTGATCCAGATGCTAAAGGACAAAGACACTGAGAAATCAGAGAGAGTCATGAAGGTAATGCTTCATATGCATAAGCTCGACATAAAAACTCTAAAGCAAGCATATGAAGGAAATTAGTAAACAGTAAGATAGCAACAGATCTACAAGAGATATAGGATGCTACTATTAGACCATAGAGAGGTAGCATAGAGGGTGATTGATTTCACAACATAAATAGAAGATACTATTCCGATACCTATCTTGGATCTGATAGTATCCAATATGGTCTAAATTAGATTGATAGTGCGAGAATAAGCTATGAGTACCTAAAATTACCTTTACATTCTATAATGATAATCGGCCGTGCAACAAGGGCTTATTTTTTAATAATATCAGAGAAAATATGTTTATTATTTTTATATTTGATCGTCCAATCAATAATTATGGATTACGGTAGTTTATGTGAAGACATTCTTAACTTGGATCCAAAGATGCGTTTTGCGGGGGTCTGTGATGATACTGGCGAAATAAAATATGGTGGACAACGCGAAGGTGTTAAGAAC
>C688J18823_10000939_pt1 | contig 17585 bp, 12 predicted proteins | sample HopSoiMetagenom1_FD_18823 | JGI IMG/M metagenome (IMG submission 18823) | reverse complement strand
GAGAAAGAAATTCTGATTAACAATGAACCTGTTTTGTTGTACAGTATTTTAATTCAACATTAGTTATCAATGCTGGAAATTTCAGCAGACAAAGGTATCAGCTTATATTTATTTCTTTTCATCCAACTTTTTACCAAATCATCTGCATCCGGATAATACACCGATCTTTTTATTAAGTTTTTGAAATCTTCCATAGAGCTTACTTGTTCATATTCTCCAAGATAACCATAACCAACATAACAACCATTTTCAATAAGGATAACGGATCTTTCTTCTTCATTTTTCCCTTTATCAACCAAGGCAAAATTAGAATGCGTATAAATGTAACGCTCTAATATAGAAGTTATGCGTTTGTTGTACACTTCTACTTCTTCTTCACCCGAACAAATTCCATTGCACTTTTTTATCTGGTGATTAAAACAAACCGATGTTTCATCCGTAAGGTCGCAGTAACGTAAACACAAACTATACTCATCTATCCAGGATTCCAATCGTTCACGTGCACTTAAATAAGAATTAAACGATACGAGAGCGGTTGTGGCTTCTTCCGATTCAACAATCTTCAAATTAATCACCCCCTCTTCATCCGTAAACCACTCAATGCAATGTGTAAAATCATGTGCCTTGCGCACGCGATTATAGGGAGGTTTATGCTTTTTTATTTCTTCGGATTCTAGTAGCAATGCAACCAGCTCACTGCCCGTACATACAAAATCAACATTGTATAAATCATTCAGCATTTTTTTTGACTTATATTCTTTGCTGTTAAAATGACTCATCGCACGGGAATACATATTCGTACTTTTACCGATGTAAATAATGTTTCCTTCTTTATCTAAAAAATAATAAACACCACATTCCTCTGGTATTTTATTCAATATATACTGTTTGATTTTATCAATGCGTCGTGTCATTAACTCATCCACACCTTTGTTTTTGTATTGCGGATGCATGTTTTTCAACTGCAATAAAATATCAAACAACTTGGCTGTTGCAACTGCATCACCTTCTGCACGATGGCGCGCTTCATTTTCTATTCCAAGTGAGTCGCACAATTTTCCTAAGCTGTAGGAAATTTTACCGGGCATTAATTTCCTGCTTAATCGGACGGTACAAAGTGTTTCACGTTTGTATTTATAACCCAGGGAGGCAAATTCTTCTTTTATAAAACCGTAATCAAAACCGACATTGTGTGCAATAAAAATGCGATCGGTTGTTAGCTCAATTATTTTTTTTGCTACTTCATGAAATTTAGGTGCATCCGCAACCATCTCATTGGTAATACCACTTAAGCTTGTATAAAAAGGGGAAATAAAACATTCAGGATTGAGAAGTGTTGTAAATATTTCTGTAACAACAAGCCCATCGTGCAGTACAATACAGATCTCCGTAATACGCCCTCGCTTGTATTCAAACTTTCCTCCGCAGGTCTCTATGTCAATAATGGCAAACACTCTTTTTCTGTAATGGGTAATCAAAGATAAGCTTAAAAGAAAACTTATCCAATTCCTATTTTGGAAGCGTAAAATAAAACGTGCTCCCTTTACCCACCTTTGACTCTACCCATATTCTACCATTGTGAAGAGAAACAATTTTTTTGCAGGTGGCAAGACCAATGCCTGTTCCAGCGTATTCATTCATGCCGTGCAAGCGTTTGAAGATGATAAAAATATGACTCTTATATTGCTCTTCTATTCCAATACCATTATCTGCAATAGAAAAAAGGTATTCCTGATCAGTTTCCTTTACGTTAATAGTAACCTCCGGTGAAACATCTTTCTTGCAAAATTTTATGGCATTGCTGATTAAATTCTGGAATAGCTGTTTGAATTCGATTTCAGTTCCTGGTAAAAGTGGTAGTTGGGAATAGGTAATTTTGGCATTGCTCTCTTTGAGTGCGACAGAAATATCCGCAATAACTTCTTCCAGGATCTTATTGCAATCAATTGTAGTGGATGGCTCATCTCTCCCGATTCGTGAAAGGATAAGTAGATCTTTAATTAGATTTTGCATGCGTGTGGTTGCATCTACAATAAAACTAAGATATTGCTCAACATTTGAATCAATATCTTTGGAATATTTAGTATTTAACAGACCAACAAAATTTGAAATGGTACGCAAGGGCTCCTGTAAATCGTGTGAAGCTACATAAGCAAATTGTTCCAACTCCTTGTTTGCAGAAACCAAGCTTTCATTGAGCGTTTTTAACTCAATTTCCTGTTGATGTTTTTCAACAAAAAATTTCACTTTATTAATAAGCATTTCCGGTTGAAAAGGTTTTGTAATAAAACTAAATGCACCCTTTTCGTACCCTTTAAAAACATTCAGGTTATCTGTATAAACGGCAGATATAAATATGAATGGTAAATGACTTGTTTTTTCTTCATCTCTGAGAATACTGGCCAACTCGTATCCATCCATTTCAGGCATCTGAATATCTAATAATGCTAAAGCAAAATCATGATGCAATGTTGCACTTAATGCAGCGTTACCACTTGTAGCTTTCACAAGTTCAACATCCAGATCCCTCAGAACAACTTCTAGAGCAACCAGATTTTCCGGTTTGTCATCAACAATTAATATTTTGGGCCTAATGTTCATTTTATCAACTGAATTTTATTTGCTGAGCCAAACATGCATCAGTGAAAGTAAACGGGTTATATCAACTGGTTTTGTTATATAATCACTAGCACCGGCATCCATGCACTTCTGTTTATCCTCTTTCATGGCTTTGGCAGTTAACGCAATAATATTTATGGATTTATACTGCTCGTGTACTCTTATTCGTTTCATGGCTTCATAACCATCCATTTCTGGCATCATGATATCCATCAGAATAAGATCAATGCTCGTATCCTGATCTAATACCTTCAATGCTTCCTTCCCGTTTTCAGCTTTTATAACTTCCATTCCTCTCGCCTTTAATATTTTGGATAAAGCAAATATATTTCGCATGTCATCGTCTACCAATAGTATTTTTTTGCCATGAAATACAACATCCTTATCATACAAATTATTGATGATCTGCTGTTTGGATTCCGGTAAATTGCTAATGGTTCTGTGTAGAAAAAGAGCCGTTTCATCCAGTAATCGTTCTTCTGACCTTACTCCTTTTATAATAATTGTTTCTGTATATTTTTGCAGCTCAAAATTTTCATCCTTCGTCAGTTCTCTTCCGGTGTATACAACAATAGGAGGAACGTGACCCTTGGTTGTTTTCTCTAATTCATAGATTACATCAAATCCACTCATATCTTGTAATCCAAGATCCAACACGATGCAATCAATATGATTTTCCTTAAATATTTCAAGTGCCTTTTTACCGCTACTGGCTTCGAAGCATTTTACATCTCCGTTACCAATTAATTTTTTCATTGCTTTCCTGGAATTTTCATCATCTTCAATGATGAGTAGATTCCTCATTTTCCTGTTTACAAAATTTTCAATCCTCCCAAATGCCTGCTCCAGCTGTTTTTTATCAACGGGTTTAACAAGATATTCAACAGCACCATCTTTAATAGGTTGCATGGATCGCTCCTCCGCAGAAATAATATGAACAGGAATATGTCTTAAGGATGGATTGGATTTTAACTCAGCAAGCACCTGTTGACCATTAATTCCCGGTAAATCAAGGTCAAGGATAATTGCGTGTGGTTGGTATTTTTCTGCCAATAGCAATCCATCCTCTCCTGTTGCTGCTGCAATGCATTTGAACCCTTTGCTGTTTGCTTGGTTTAGTAAGATATTAGCAAACTGTAAATCGTCTTCAATGATCAAAACAAGTTTATCTTCTTTTGTGATCTTGTTTCGATCATCTTCAATAGAAGGATAATTGAGAAATTCGACTCTTTTTTCAACAGGTTTTTGAGGTATGACTTTTTTATGTTGTACAGGCTGGTCGGATTCATTGTCACTTGAAATTTCCATTGGGACAATAAGTGAGAAGGTTGAGCCTTGGTTCACTTTGCTCTGTATTTTTATTTCTCCTCCCAATAATTTAGCAAGTTCTTTTGAAATCGAAAGCCCCAATCCAGTGCCACCATATTTTCTGGAGGTACCCCCATCTGCTTGTTGAAACGCCTCGAATATGGCCATTTGTTTATCTTCCGAAACCCCAATGCCTGTATCTGTTACGGAAAAAATAATTGATGTATCGGAATGTTTCTGAATACGGACATTCACACTTCCTTTTTCTGTAAATTTTATGGCATTGGAAATGAGGTTTTTCAATATCTGATGAAGACGTTGTGAATCGGTGTGAATAGTTTCTGGACAATCATTATCAATGTTGTATGTTAAATTTAAATTCTTTTGATCCGCATGGTGTTTAAAATCCTGCATCAATCGGTTTCCAAAATCTTTCAAAGCAATTCGCTCTGCATTAACAGACATTTTACCCGCCTCGATCTTGGATAAATCCAGTACTTCATTGATCAGCATGAGCAAATCATGCCCGCTTTTATAGATGATATCAGCACTTTCCACCTGATCCTGGAAAAGGTTTTTCTTTTTGTTTTCCGACAAATCTTTTGAAAGTATCAGTAAGCTGTTAAGTGGTGTTCTCAACTCATGCGACATATTTGCCAGAAACTCCGATTTGTAACGGGTGCTTATTTCCAGCTGTTTTGTTTTTTGTTCAATATCATATTTGGCCGCTTCCACATCTTTGTTCTTCATTTCCAATGCTTGTGTTTGCTCTTCCAATTCTTCGTTGGTGATCTGTAATTCTTCTTGTTGTTGTTTTAGGTTTTGTGCTTGCTCCTCTAACTCTTCATTCACTTGTTTTAACTCCTCCTGCTGCGATTGAAGTTCTTCACTTTGTACCTGTGTTTCACTAAGCAACTCTTTGATCTGTTTTCTCGAAATGGCCAAGTTGATATTAATGCCGATGCTTTCTATGACAGAATCAATGAGCTCTCTTTCCATTTTGGTAAAGGCAATTAATTTTCCGATTTCAAATACCCCTAATGTTTTTCCTTCAAATGAAAAAGGGATGACAAGCAGTTGTTTTGGTTTAGCATTTAAAACAGAAGAAGTAATCCGGATATGTTCTTCCTGTACACCGGAAATTAGAATCTGCTTTTGTTCACGGGCAGCCTGACCAATCAATCCTTCGCTTAAAGCAAATTTTTCTTTCGCGCTGGGGAAGGATGAAAAAGCGTATTGGGCGGACAGCTGTAGCATATTTGTGTGTCCATTAAATAGATAAATAGCACCAATATTCGCGTCCAGGTAGTTGACTAAAAATATAATGATCTTTTCGGATAATTCCTCTTCAGACTGATCCCCTCTTAATTTTTCATTCAATTGATTTTGCCCTGTAGTAAGCCAATTGTGCTTGGCATTTGCTTCAGTTGTTTCACGTAAAGATCCGGTCATTTTTTTTAAAGCATTTCCCAACATGTCTTTATCTGAGCGCGGTATCATATCAATTGTATAATTCCCTGAAGCTACCATGTTTGCATTTTGGGTTACCTCATGAAAACTATCATTGATATTAATTAAGGAATTAAATATTGGTTTCAATTCGTCTTTGATAGGGTCTTCCAGCTTATCATTTGTATTTTCACGGCTGGAAATTTTTTCAGCTTCTTTGGCTATAAATGAAATTCGCTTGGTAATACTTGTAATGATCCAGTAAGAAAGAATAAGTGCGATAATAAAACTTGCGGCAATTAAACTGAAAATAAGCGTGGAAGCTGTTGTATAAGCATTGTGATTGTCTATTTTATCCGCTTCCATCTCTTTCTTATTCATCGTAATAAATGCTTCTGTCTCTGCCAAAACAACGTCCCGCATTTTTAAGCCGGCTTCAATAGATATGGCAGCAGCTTTTTCCCTTTCGTTTTTTATGGCAAACGAAACAAGTTTGGCTAACTCAGGTTTATATTGCGTCCAGATACTCTTAATCTTATCCAATTTCTTTCTTCCATCTTCATTTAATAGCACTTCCAGTTCGGCTATTTTTCTATCTGCAGAATCTATAGACTGATTTAGCCTGTCGTTGAAATAAATTATTTCCGTTTGTTCAGTTACCAATATCAGGTTTTTTTCCTGGCGGCTTTCATTCAATATGGCAATTAATAATTCATTGGAAAGATTCACCTTTCTGGTTGATACGTCTACTACATTTAGAAAACGGTTGTTGGACTCTGAAAATTTATTGATCATAAACAGAGCCGTTAGTATAAGCATCAATAGGATGATGCTATAACTGATAAATAATTTTCCTTTGATCGTCAAGCTCATAATGATACGGTTAAGTTTTTTTATCCAATTCGATTAATAGATCTGCAATTTTTTCCAAAGGTGTAATGTAATCCGGTTTTAAAGCATCAATAGCAGCTTGAGGCATATAAGGCGTATCTGCTGTAAGGGGATCCTGTACAATGGTTACTCCTCCGTTTTCTTTTATTTTTTTCAAACCAATTGCTCCATCGTTGTTTGCACCTGTCAGTATCACTCCAATCAATGTGTTCTTATATACATCGGTTGCTGATTCAAAAAGTACATCAATGGATGGTATCGCATAATTTACACGTTCATCCACCAGTAGAGAAAGAGTATGGTCTTTTTCAATTAAAAGATGATAAGCCGGTGGAGCAATGTAAATGGTTCCTGTTTTTATTTTTTCCTTTTCGTCAGCCTCTTTAATGTTTAACAAAAGAGCAGTACCAAGTATGTTTATCCAGCTATTGTCAGATTGAGTGCCCATGTGTTGTACAATAATTATTGGTATACTAAAATTTTTAGGTAGTCCAGGCAATATTGTTTTTAATGCTTTCATGCCTCCTGCTGAAACACCTATTACAATGGCTCTGAATTTCATCGTTCGTTATTATAGAATTCAAGTCTAATATTTCTTTTTAAAAATTCGTTGTTTTTTATCTAACTCCTGATATTCATTGGAAACACTACAGGAACGTAAACTTTCTTTTGAACCCAGGCAAAGGATTCCTCCGCCGATAAGGCTTTCAAAAAAAAGTTGTTGTACGCGGTTCTGTAAATCAGTATTAAAATAAATCAATACATTTCTACAAAGTATGAGATGAACTTCTGCAAAAACGTTATCGGTAACAAGGTTGTGGTTAGCCCACAAAATATTTTTCTTTAGCGATTGATCGATTATACCTCTGTCGTAATTTGCCATGTAATAATTAGAGAAGGGTTCTTTTCCGCCGGCTAATTGGTAATTAATCGTGTATTTTTTTATTTTTTCAATGGAAAATATACCTTCCTTCCCTTGGTTTAATGCTTGCTGATTAAAATCAGTAGCATAAATAGTTGTTCGGTCATACAGTCCTTCTTCTTTCAGTATAACGGCAAGGGAATATACTTCTTCACCGGTTGCGCAGCCTGCATGCCATATCTTTATAAAGGGATATGTCTTCAGAATAGGGATTATATTTTCTCTTAATGATTTATAAAAATCCGGATCACGAAACATTTCGGTTACCGTTATAGATAGATCTTGTAAAATTTGAGAAGCAAATAATTTATCCTGCATTACCTTAACTTGCAGTTCAGAAATGGAGACAAGGTTTGATAATGAAAGTCTGTTCAGGATCCTACGCTTTATATGCGCTTCCGAATATTGCCGGAAGTCGTAACCGTATTTCTGATTAAGAGCTTCTAATAGTGAAGAGATTTCTGTTTCCGTTACATTATTCATAAAAAATACGATCTGTATATATATGGTTAATCCTAACGCTATTCTTTTTATAGCTCTGCTACCGATCTGAAATTAATTATTGAAAACAAAATACGAAACCATGAAGTTTCCTTCATTGTAATGAGTAAGCATACTGTACTATAAACTTATGCGGTAATACAGGTGGTGAACAAAAATTGTATTAAAGGTATTTTGTGAGCTAATGAAATTGTACTAAGCTAAGTCCGTTGAATGCTTTTCAAATCGTCTCAGTGACTCGTCCATTTACTGTAGAAAAGAATCAACATAACAAGTGTAGTGATTTTTTTGAAACAAAAAAAATTTGAATGGGTTTTCAAATCACCCTTTTTATGTGTGTAGAAAATAATCAACACAATGAATTGGAAATAAAATTAGAATATCTTATTTAACAATCAGAAAAATGAATTAAAAAAAATGAAAAAAGCAATTGCGTTCCTAACTAGTGGTATACTATTACCGAAGATGCCATCTTCATCGGGACGGATGCCACTGAAAACTGGGATAAAAAAAAATTTATGATTTGGGCAAAATCTCATTTTGATCAAAAGAAAACCTGGCACTTTAAATCCATTGATCGTCATATTTATTTTGATAAAACAGGCGATTTAGCCTGGTTTGATGAATTACTAAATACGCAAATGAAAATTTGCAGAGGCTCCGGTGTAATGATTAAACAAAATAATCAATGGAAAGTGCAGCAATATGTGCTTTCTATGACCATACCCAATCCACTATCTGATTCTATTGTTAAAATCAAAGCACCGATTGAGGATGCATTGATACAAACACTGGATAAGAGATAATAAGAGTCAACCCGACAGTGTTGGGTTTAGAAATAACACGTGTTATTTGCGTAAATTCCAAACCCAACAGGTTTGAAAAACCTGTCGGGTTGCTGTGTGTCTCACCTACGTCTCCCATCTCAAATCTCATGTCTCACATCTACTTACTGCCCATCTCCACTCTGTACGATTGCAAAAACCGTATCACATTATCAATATTTAAATCCTGTGGTTTAAACTCGCCAATATTTAAACTGCATACAAAACTCCAGATTTCTAAAATTTCTGAATTGGAAACAGTATAAGGCTGATAGGCGGTATTATCCGACTGAAATATAAAATTCGCGTTTGGTTTTTTCTTTTCACGATACAAGCGTTTGTATACCAAGCCATCATTTTTTGTTAGCACAATATACGTTTGCCCTTCCTTCACATCTGTCAGTGATTCTACATATTTTCCTACCAGTATGGCACCTTCTTTTAAAGGCGGCATGGAATCTCCTTTAATACCAAAGGCTCTGTGCTTTCCTGAAATTTTAAAAGGCAAGTTCATAATCGGTAACTCCTGTACAAACTGCGGATCGGCATATCCCATTAAATAGCCTGCTGATGCTTTTACCGGAACGACTTCAATTACATCGTTATTTTCTTTATCCACACGAATGGGAAATAAAATACGATTCTTGCCAATTTTCATCAATGCTTCCGGGTCCGTTTGTGATAAATCACCACAAACCAATGCATCAATGGAAATCTGAAAATAACGGGATATGGCAACTAATAATTCAATAGGCGGCTCATTGCGTCCTTCTTCATACGCACCCAGGCGGGAACGATTTATTTTCAAATCTTCTGCCAGCTGCTCCTGGGATATTTTTTTTAGATCTCTCAAGACCTTAATATTTTTGGCTATTTTGCTCATTGCTACAAATTATGGCACTAATATACTACATTATATAGTAATTTCAAAATCTGAAACGAAGGGAAATGGAAAGAACAGTTGTACACATGGATTTGGATAGTTTTTTTGTATCGGTATCCCGATTACAAAATAGTGCTTTAAATGGAAAACCGGTACTAGTAGGAGGAAGCAGTGATAGAGGAGTAGTAGCTTCCTGCAGTTATGAAGCCCGGCAGTTTGGTATTCACTCCGCAATGCCCATGAAGCTTGCCCGGCGATTATGTCCAGAAGCCATCATCATTCGGGGCGATTACGAAAATTATAGTAAATATTCTTCCCTTGTTACCGATATTATCAGTGATCAAGTACCCCTGTATGAGAAATCATCTATTGATGAATTCTACCTGGATCTTTCCGGTATGGATAAATTTTTTGGATGTTATAAATGGGCAACCGAACTGCGTCAAAGAATACAAAAGGAAACAGGTCTTCCCATTTCCTTTGGATTATCTGTCAATAAAACCGTATCCAAAGTTGCAACCGGTGAAGCCAAACCCAATGGACAAATGCGTATTGACTTTGGAAATGAAAAAAATTTCCTCTCTCCGCTTTCCGTTAGCAAAATTCCTATGGTAGGTGAAAAAACAGCACATCTGTTAAGAAGTATGGGCGTTGAAAAAATAAAAACCCTGCAGGAAATGCCTGTTGAATTACTGGAAAATGTATTGGGTGTAAACGGCATCAGCATCTGGAAAAAAGCAAACGGTATTGATAACACACCAGTAGAACCGTATTCGGAACGCAAATCCATTTCAACAGAAGAAACCTATGATGCAGATACAACTGATTTAAATAAACTCACATCTACCTTAGTGGCAATGACAGAAAAATTGGCTTTCCAGATGCGTGATGAAGGAAAATTAACATCCTGCATCGCTGTTAAAATTCGCTACTCCAATTTTGATACACATACCAAAGAGTCCCGAATTGCCTATACCTCTTGTGATCATACACTCATTCAAAAAGTAAAAGAGTTATTTGAAAAAGTATATGAGCGCCGGATGCTCATTCGTCTCGTAGGTGTTCGCTTTAGCCATCTTGTTGGAGGAGCCTATCAAATCAATATGTTCGAGGATTCGGAACACATGATCCGGTTGTATCAGGCGATGGATCGCATGCGAAAAAAACATGGAGATGATAAAATACAACGCGCCATTTCATCGGGCTATCAATTACGTCAATTTAATCCATTTAATGGAATCGCTAAATAATGTATCTGAATTGTCATACCTATTATAGTTTTAAATACGGAACTTTATCCGTTACACAATTGTTGGCACAAGCACAAGCTTTAAAAGTGGATGCCCTGGTATTAACCGATATTAATAATACATCCGGTTGTCTGGAATTTATTCGCGAATCAAAAAAATACGCGATCAATCCAATTGTCGGCATTGATTTCAGAACCGGTGCCAAGCAACATTACATTGGTATTGCAAAAAACAATGAAGGATTTTTGGAATTGAATCAACATCTCTCCGCTTATTTATCGGATCAGTTGACGCTTTCGGCGCAGGCACCGTTGTTTCAACACAGCTATGTAATTTACCCCTACGGCAGCATTCATCCCAAGCAATTACGGGAACAGGAATACATCGGTGTAAAAATAAATGAACTGAATAAATTAATTTTTTCAGAATGCCGGTTGCACCTGGACAAACTGGTGCTATTGCATCCGGTTACATTTTTGAATAAAAAAGATTTCAATGCACATCGTTTACTACGCGCTATTGATAACAATACTTTGCTGAGTAAGCTGGCGGCATCCGAACAAACCAATGAAAATGAAGTTTTTTACGAAGAAGCGAAACTGCTTCAACTGTATGAACAGTATCCTCAGCTGGTTCTCAATACGCGAAAGATAATAGATTCCTGCAGCGTACAATTTGAATTCGGAACGAGTAAGAATAAAAGCACCTTCACCGGAAGCATTGCTGAAGATGAAGCACTCATGCGAAAGGAATGTTACGAAGGATTGGCTTACCGGTACACTAATCCGGATAGTAGTATTTGTGAACGTTTGGAAAAAGAGCTGAATGCTATTTTCAACATGCGCTTCACCTCTTATTTTCTCATCAATTGGGACATGCTACGATATGCACGCAGCAAAGGTTATTTTTATGTAGGGCGAGGAAGTGGCGCCAATAGCTTAGCTGCTTATTGTTTGAAAATAACAGATGTAGATCCGATTGATCTGGATTTGTATTTTGAACGCTTCATCAATCCGTATCGCGTTAACCCTCCCGATTTTGATATTGATTTTTCCTGGAAGGACCGGGATGACATTACACGTTATTTATTTGAAAAATATGGAACAGCACATACAGCCTTACTTGCTACCTATAACACATTTCAATACAATTCCGTCATTCGGGAATTGGGAAAAGTATTTGGATTGCCTAAAGGTGAAATTGATGAATTGGTAGAAACAAAAAAATCAAAACAAACGCCTGATAGTATTACGCATCTTATTTTTAAATACAGTGCACACCTGCAGGATTTCCCCAGTCATTTAAGTATCCATGCCGGAGGTATTCTCATTTCGGAAAAACCACTCAATTATTATTCGGCCACGAGCATGCCGCCCAAAGGCTATCCCTTAACACAATTCAGCATGCTGGAAGCAGAGGATGTGGGACTCTATAAATTTGATATTTTGAGTCAGCGTGGTTTGGGTCATATCAAAGACACGATAGAAGTGGTGAAAAAAAACAAAGGTATCGATATCGATATTCATCAAATTGCTTCTTTTAAAGAAGATGAAAAAATAAAACAGTTGTTAAGGACTGGAAAAACAATGGGCTGCTTTTACGTGGAATCACCGGCGATGCGTATGTTGTTAAAAAAATTGGAGACAGATACCTATCTTGGTTTGGTAGCAGCAAGTTCTATCATTCGGCCCGGTGTAGCACAATCCGGAATGATGCGGGAATATATTTTACGTCACCGTGATCCCAAGCGCAGAAATTATATTCATCCTAAAATAGGAGCGCTCATGAGCGAGACCTATGGTATTATGGTATACCAGGAGGATGTAATAAAAGTAGCGCATTACTTCGCCGGCTTATCTCTGGCACAAGCCGATGTAATGCGCAGAGGGATGTCCGGTAAATTCAGAGCAAGAGAAGAATTTCAAAAGGCAAAAGAAAACTTTTTTACGAACTGTAAAAATTTTGGCTATGCCGATGAGCTTACCAAAGAAGTATGGCGACAGATTGAAAGCTTCGCCGGTTATTCTTTTTCAAAAGGACACTCCGCTTCATATGCTGTAGAAAGTTACCAGAGCTTATACCTGAAAGCATATTTTCCAAAAGAATTTATGGTGGCTGTGATTAATAATTTCGGTGGCTTTTACCGGACGGAGCAATACATTCATGAAGCAAAAATGTCGGGAGCAACAATATTGGCACCTTGTATTAATAACAGTGAATACCTGACCAGCATACAGCACGATGATATTTATCTGGGTTTTATTCATTTAGGCGAACTGGAAAAGCAGATTATTGAACTCATGCTGTTGGAACGCATGAAAAATGGATTGTTTCTTCACCTGGAAAATTTTATGAAGCGCATAAATGTATCGGTGGAGCAATTGCGCATCCTGATTCGCATGGGAGCTTTCCGGTTTACCGGTAAAACAAAAAAAGAATTGCTGTGGGAAATTCACCGCGTACTAGGTGGTCAAAAAAAAACAACGCCCTCGCATGAGTTATTTGAAGTAAAAAAAAGAGATTACAAATTACCAGAGCTGCACCAGAATATATATGATGATGCATTGGATGAAATTGAAATTTTAGGTTTCCCACTGTGTTCTCCTTTTACCTTACTAAAAGAAAAACCAAGTACTGATTTAAATGTGCAACAATTGTTGCAGCATGTCGGACAGCAAGTAAGCATTGTAGGAAGTTATGTGGTGCACAAAGTAACCCGTACCATCAAAGGAGATAGCATGGCGTTTGGAACCTTCCTGGATGTGAATGGTTATTTTTTTGACACTACGCATTTTCCGGATGTGTTTGATAAATTTCCATTTACAGGAAAAGGTTGTTATAAACTGGAAGGAAGAATTGTAGAAGAATTTAATTTTCCAAGTATAGAAATAACCGGTATGAAAAAGTTGGTGTATATGGAGCGATGAGAGAAATAAATAATTACTCAGGAAAATGATTTAATCAGTTGTCACCAATTGAAATGATTCCAAAGAAGAGCTTTTTAATTTAGCCACAACTTCCGTAAGCATCTTTTTTAATTCTTTATAGCTGCTTGGTTTCGTATAAAAATTATATGCACCAAGTGCAATCGCACTATTAACTTCTTCTTGATGAGAAGAGGTGGAGTATACAATTACAGGTATTTTTCTGAATACCGGATTATTTTTCATTAATCGTAAGCATTCCCATCCATTCATTCGAGGCATGTTAATATCTAAAAACATAAGGTCAGGTAATTGAAAAGGATCTAATTTTTTTAAAGCATCCTCACCGTTTTCAGCATGATGAAAAATAATGGTGCTGTCTATTTCAGTCAATGCTTCTTGAAATAACTCAGAGTCATCCATATCATCATCAACCAATAGGAAAACATATTTCTTCATTTGTAGTGGTTATTTAAATGAATTTTTGTGATTGTTTTATCGGAAGAAGTACAGTAAAGGTAGCACCTTCATTTTCTTTGCCGTCAGCCACAATGCTTCCACCGTGGCGTTCTACAATTTTTTTGCAAAGTGCTAAGCCGAGGCCGGTGCCTTGAAATTTATCTTTGGTATGCAGGCGTGAAAACGCCTGGAATAATTTATCAGCTTGTTTTTTATCAAAACCAATCCCATTGTCTTTGATCGTAATTTTTACAAATTCTACATCCCCTTTTTTTTCTATGGAAGAAGAAATAGTAACAAGAGAGTTTAATTCTTTTTTTGAAAATTTAAATGAGTTGGAAAGTATATTAAAAAATAACTGATACACTAAAATATGAGCACCTTCAATCACCGGAAGTTTATCTCTTTTGATAGATCCCTTTTTCTCGGAGATCAACAGCTCAATATCAGACTCAATGTTCGTAATGATTTCATTCAGATCAATTCGTTCAATGGTATGTTCCTCCGCATTGATGGAAGAATAATTTAACACACCCTCAATCATCGAGAACATACGTTTTGTAGCATCCTGTATTTTACTTAAATAGGTAGTGCCTTCTTTTGGAATACTTTTGCCAAATTCTTTAACTAATTTATCGGCATAGATTTGCACCTTTCGTGCAGGTTCTTTTAGATCATGACTGGTAACATGTGCAAATTGCATCAGATCTTCATTGGATCGTTCTAGTTCCAGTGTACGCTCTTTTACTTGTCTGCCCAATTCATCCGTCGAAATTTTTTGTTCTGTAATATCTACTGTTACTCCAATAATTTTAATAGGTTCATCCATTTCATCATAAATGGTTTTACCAGAAACTTTAACCCATCTGATTTCACCAGATGACGGTTGAATACGATATTCTATACTGTATATTTTATGCTCGGCGATGGCTTCATCACGTGTTTGCTTTACTCTTAAGCGATCCTCCGGATGAATATTCGCCGTTAATTTTTCTAAATTCAAGTTTTCATTTTCCGGAATACCATAATTAATTTTGCATTGAGGAGTAGAATGAATTTCTCCGGTTGCTAAAATCAATTCATAAGAACCAAGTTTTCCTGCATCCAAAGCCAAATGTAAACGCTCGGCAGTGGCTCTTGACAATACTTCTGCATTTTGCATTTTATTGTTCGCAGCAACTTGTTCGGTAATATCTTGTAGAGTACCATTAAATCGATACGCCATTTTTTCGGTGTTGAACCAAACTTTTCCTTTCGCTTTTACAATACGTTCTTTTCGCGTTACCGGATGAATGATTTGGTATTCAATATTATAAAAACCGCCATAGGTATATTGTAAAGCTGTTTGGATGGCATCCTTCACACGTTGTTTGTCCTGTTCTGCAATTGACTCAATAGTAAGTGCAAGTGGAATTTCTGAATTTGCAGGTAATCCATACCAGTCTTTTAAACGATTATTTGATTTAAAGGCATCCGCGATCGGATCATAATCAAATGTACCCAGCTCCGTTGCTTCAATTGCAAAACGCAATTGATCTTCGCTTTCCAATAACTTTTTCATGGTCACTACTCGGGCTGTTGTTTCGGCACATACCACGAGTATTCCACCAATACTGCCATCTTCAATTTTTACAGCGCTATAGCTAAAGGTCCAATAAACATCTTCTAATTTCCCATTTCTATTGATAGGGATCATGTGATCTTCGCTCCATATGGAAGCCTCACCGTTTAATACCTGATCAATTAAAGGTTTGATAACGGACCATACTTCCGGCCAGCATTCAATCGCTTTTTGTCCGAGTGCTTTCGGATGTTTTCCACTCATCCCCAGGCTGGGACGATACGCATCATTGTAAAATTGAATTAAATCATTTCCCCACCATAAAAACATAGGGTATTGTGAACCAAGTACAATGCTGAGAGTAGTCAATAAGCTTTGTGGCCAATGTTCAATTGGACCCATAGAAGTAGCGGCCCAATTATAAGATCGGATAAATTCGCCCATTTCTCCTCCTCCTGATAAAAGCTCATACCCGATGTAAGTGGATGATGGAGATTTAAAAGATGATCCCATGTAGCTACTGTTTATTGGTGATTTGTATTAATTTTTTCGACTTGACGTTGTCACGATAAAATAAAGGCCAAAACTGTTCCTCAAAAACAGGTTCAAAGCAAAATCCTGATCCTTAAAAAGCTAAGGAATAATGGAGTGCAAGATGTGCCTGTATTCTTATTTTTTTAAGTAGATTTGTCCACAATATTGCAATATGCTTCCTGCTAATATAGTGCATTTTGCATATTTCAAACAAGAACAACGGAAAAATTTATTAAAAAGATAACCACATGATTATTGAACCCAGAGTACGCGGTTTTATTTGTTTAACCGCTCATCCCAAAGGATGTGAACAAAATGTAGTCAATCAAATTAGCTATATCCAGTCAAAAGGTAAAATCCCAGGTGCAAAAAAGGTTCTGGTAATCGGTAGTTCTACAGGTTTTGGATTGGCATCCCGCATTACGAGTGCTTTTGGATCGGATGCATCCACCATAGGTGTTTATTTTGAAAAACCGCCTAGCCCGGGAAAAACAGCTTCTCCGGGTTGGTACAATACTGCTGCTTTTGAGAAGAAGGCACATGAAGCAGGTTTGTATGCAAAAAGCATCAATGGAGATGCTTTTTCCAATGAAATCAAAAATGAAACATTAGAACTTATTAAGAAGGATTTAGGACAGATCGATTTGGTTATATACAGTTTAGCTTCTCCTGTTCGCGTTCATCCTGATACCGGAGTTACTTACCGATCCGCTTTGAAACCAATAGGTCAAAGATTTACCAATAATACCCTTGATTTTCATACTGGAAAAGTTTCTGAGATTTCGATTGAACCTTGTGTTCCTGAAGATATTCAGAATACAATTGCTGTAATGGGTGGAGAAGATTGGAAACGTTGGATAACAGTTTTAAAACAACAAAACTTATTGGCTCCAGGAGCAATGACTGTTGCTTATTCCTACATAGGGCCATCTGTAACGGAAGCTATATACAGAAACGGAACAATTGGAAAGGCAAAAGAAGATTTGGAAAAAACCACTTTTGAAATTAAAAATATGTTGAAGGATATAAAAGGTGATGCGTATGTATCCGTAAATAAAGCCCTTGTAACGCAAGCAAGTTCAGCTATTCCGGTTATCCCCTTGTACATTTCCCTTTTATATAAAGTCATGAAACGTGAAGGAATTCATGAAGGTTGTATTGAACAAATACAACGTTTATTTAAAGACAGGTTATATACCGGAGCTCCGATACCTACTGATAAAGAAGGCAGGATACGCATTGACGATTGGGAATTAAAACCGGAGGTACAAAAGGAAGTTGCCGATTTATGGACCAAAGCAACGACTGAAACCGTTCCTACCATTGCGGATTTGGAAGGATACCGAACTGATTTTTACAATCTGTTTGGATTCAAAGTTCCCGGTGTGAACTATACGGAAGAGGTGAATGAAATGGTGGATATTTCTGGATTGGTGAATAAGGCAACGATATAGAGGTGA
>C688J18823_10000938_pt1 | contig 17600 bp, 14 predicted proteins | sample HopSoiMetagenom1_FD_18823 | JGI IMG/M metagenome (IMG submission 18823) | reverse complement strand
CCGCCGCACTCCGGCGATATCCGAATTGCCCGCGGCTGCGCCAGCGTGATCACCGGCGTCGCACTCGCGTTTGCGTGGGCGCGGAAGCGTTCGAGTTGCGGGTGATGCGTGTAGCCGCGTGTTGCGGCGGCGAGCACTTTTTGTGCGACGAGGGACCAGAGGCGCATGGGATGGGCGGCAGCGAGCTGCCGCACTCCTTACTTTTTCTTGATGCCGAGGCGGGTGGGGGCGCCGGGGATCTCGGCGAAGACCGGCAGGCCTTTCGCGGCGCCGGCGCGGCGGCCTTTCTGGATCGGGAGCTTCATGTAGACCTGCGTCGAGAGGATCGAGGCGTGTCCGAGGATCTCCTGCACCTGGCGGATGTCGGTGCCGTTCGAGACGAGCATCGCGGCCATCGTGTGGCGCAGCGCGTGCGGCGTGATGTGGCGCTTGATCTCGGCGAGGCGCACATGTTTCTTGAAGATGTTCTCGATCGAGTAGATCGTCAGACGCGTTCCGGAGCGGCCGACGTACAGCGCCTGCGTGTCGAGGTTCCGTTCGTTGCGCAGATCGAGATAGTTCACCAGCGCGTTGACGATCGGCTCGGCGGTCAGCGTGACGATGCGTCCGCGCGTCGCACGGCCGGTGATCTGGATCTGATGCCGCTCGAGATCGACGTCCTTCACATCGAGCGCGACCAGCTCGCCGATGCGGATGCCGGTGGTGAACAGCAGCTCGAGGATGACGTTGTCGCGGACGGCGCAGAAGTAACGATTGCGGCTGCCGGCAGACTGATCGCGCGACGTCGACAGCTCGGCGATCTGCGACTTCGGCGCGGCGAGCAGCGAGCGCACTTCGCGGCTCGACAGAACCGTCGGCACGCGGCTCTCGACAGGACGTTTGATCTTCAGCTTGCGCGCCGGCGACTCGCCCACGATCCCCTGCTCCTCGAGGAAGCGGAAAAAGACCTTGAGCGCCGCGACTTTGCGGCGGATCGACGTGTCGCGATACGGCTCGGTGCCGAGCTTGACGAGATACGACTCGAGGTGCTCGGGAGTGACGTCGACCATGTGCGTTCCGGCGAGGTGAACGTGGAACTGGCTCAGGTCGGAACTGTAGGCGCGCAGCGTCCGATCAGACAGATTTCGCACCGCCTGACCGTGCTGTAGAAATTCGGCAATCGCCTGCTGCACGTCCATGTCGTTAACTTTCTGAAATTCTTATTGTTGTGTGGGAGACCCATGGCAGTTTAGGCGGAAGGGTGGTTTTGTCAAGAAATTATTTGACGCGACGATATGCTGTAAAAGCATGACACAATTCGGATTACGTGCGCGGCCAGAAACTCTTCGTCCGACCAATCGACAACGGTGACTCCGATTCGATCCGCCTGTTTCTTAAATCGAACGGGGGCCGGATTACCGAGACCGGCTGCGGTCTGCTGGGGAAGCTCGTCGGCGAATTAGTGGCTGTCGTAGCGATGGAGATCGAGGGCGACGCGGTGCGGATCGATGACGTAGTCGTGGCAACGGATTTGCGCCGCAAACGGATCGGCCGCTTCATGCTCGACGAGGTCGAGCGGCTGGCATCAAAGCTGGAACGGAAACGGGTGGTTGTGTCGGGACGCGCCGCCCAGCGCGAATTTTTCCAGAGGACAGGGTTCCGGGAGGATGGGGAGTGGCTGGTGAGAGACGTTCGGTAGTCGCGCTTTGCGCGGCGGTGTTGGTCATCCACTGCGGCCGTTCGACGCCTGCTCCTCCTCCGCCGCAACCAGCGCCCACGCCGGCGCCCGTCGCCGCCCCCGCTCCCCCGCCCACGCCGCAGGAGCTCGCGATCCTCGGGTTGCAGCAGTTCGATCAACAGCACTGGCCTGACGCGGTCACGACGCTGACGCAGGCCGCGGATCAACTGCCGTCCGTCGCGCCGTTCCTCCGCCTGCGCGTCGTGGAAGCGGAACAGCAGCGCGGCAATTACGCGAACGCGATCACCATCGCGCAGCAGATCCTGGCGACGAACACCACGGCCGCGACGATTGCGCGTCTGCGCATGCCCGCGCTGTACGCGCAGACGGGCGATACGGCGGCGACGAATGCCGCGTATCAGCAGATCGCATCGATGCCCTTCGATGAATTGAGCGAATCGGAGTTCGTCGACCTCGCGTCGAAACTGGAGAAAGCGGGACGTGCCGATCTCGCGACGGCCATCCGCATGCGGCTGCTCAACGAATATCCGCAAGGGCGCTTCACGGAAAAAACGTTCGCGCAGGCCGGCGCCGCGCTCGATGCGTTGTCGCTCGATGAGACGTCGGCGCTCGCGTCGAAGCTCGCACAGCGCGACCACTACGACGAAGCGCTTGCATTGCTCGATCGCGCGGGCAAGCGATTCCCCGAGGCGACGAAGAGCGCGGCGTATCGCAACGTGAAGATCCGCGCGCTGTTCAACTCGCGGCATTACACCGAGCTGCTCGGCGAGACGGCGAAGAATCATCTCGAGGCGCCGCAGATGCTGCTGCGCGCGCGTGCGGCGTGGCGTACCGGCGATGCGACGACGTTCCTCGCCGGACTCGATCAGGTCGAGGACAAGTTCCCCGATTCGAAGGAAGCGATCGAAGCGAAGCTGCTGCGCGCGAAGTACTTCACGACGGACGAGATCAAGTACGACGCCGCGATCGAGAACCTGCAGCACGCAATCGGCGCGGGCGCCATCGGCAACGACGGCGAAACGATTTGGACGTTGGGATGGACTTACATCCTCGCCGGAAAAGACGACGACGCGCTGCGCATCTTCGATCAATACCTGCAGCAGTTCCCCGACGGCGACTACCGCACGAATTCGCTCTTCTGGTCGGCAAAGATCTACGCCAAGCGCGGACAGACGAGCGAGCGCGATGCGCGATTCCGGCAGCTGATCGCGGAGTATCCGTACAGCTACTACGCGTATCGGGCGAAGGAGATCGCGGGAATCAATGATGTGGCGCTGCCGGCGACTCCTGTGTTCCCCGACATCACGCCTCCCTCCCTTCCGCTGATCAACGATCTCGTCGCGATCCACCTGTGGCGCGATGCAACGCGCGAGATGAAGCTGCTCGCTGCGGCGCAACCCGACAATCGCGCGCTGGCGTTTGCACTCGCCGACCTCTATCTCAAAGCGGGTGAGCCGTTCAAAGCGAACGGCGTGCTGCAGCGCCGCTTCCGCGAATTCGTGCGGCACGGCGGCGCGAACATCCCTGATCGTTTCTGGCAGATCCTCTTCCCGCTCAATCATTGGGAGACGATCAAAACCGAGGCGGCGAAGCGGAATGTCGATCCGTATTTGCTCGCCTCGATCATCCGGCAGGAGAGCGGATTCGAGCCGTCGACGGTGTCGAATGCGGGCGCGGTCGGATTGATGCAGATCATGCCGGCGGAAGCGGAGCAGATCGCGGCGCGTGGCGGCATCGCAGGCGTCACTCGCGAGACGCTGTTCGATCCCGACGTGAACATCGCAGTCGGCGCCGCCGAGTTTTCGCAGAAGCTGGAGATCATGCAGGGGCGCGTGATTCCGGCGATCGCCGCGTACAACGCGGGAGAGACCGCCGTGAACGAGTGGGTGACGAAGACGCCGCCCGATGACATCGACGTCTTCGTCGAATCGATTCCGTACGCGGAGACGCGGCTGTACGTGAAGACCGTGACCCGCAACCGGAACGAGTACCGGCGGATTTACGAGTAGGAGCGCGGACGTCCCGTCCGCAGTCGGCGAGCGTCTCGCTCGACGACCGTTTTAGTCGCCGGCCGAGACGGCCGACGATTGCGGGCGGGACGCCCGCGCTCCGAGTCCGAGCACCACGCGTCCATCGACTTTGCCGGCGCGCAGGCGGTCGAACACCGTATTGATTTCGGCGAGCGGCTGCGTTTCGATGGTCGCGCGCACCTTGCCTTCGGCGGCGAATGCGAGCGCTTCGGCGAGATCGCGCCGCGTGCCGACGATGGAGCCGCGCAGCGTCAGCCGCTTCAGCACGACGTCGAAGATCGGCGTCGGGAAATCGCCGGGCGGCAGACCGACGAGCACGCATGTCCCGCCCGAACGGAGCACGCCGAGGCCTGCGGCGAACGCCGACGTCGATACCGCGGTGATGAGTGAGGCGTGTGCGCCGCCGATCGCTTTCTGCAGCGCAGCGGATGGATCGTCCTTCCGCGCATTGACCACGATTTCCGCACCGTGACGGCGCGCGAGCTCGAGCTTGTCGTCCGCGATGTCGATCGCCGCGACGTGCAATCCCATCGCACGCGCGTACTGCACGGCGACATGACCGAGTCCGCCGATTCCGCTGATCGCCACCCACTGCCCCGGCCGCGCCTCGGTCTCCTTCAGACCTTTGTACGTCGTGACGCCGGCGCAAAGGATCGGCGCGGCATCGGCGAACGAAAGTGCGTCCGGAATGCGCGCCGCGAAGTCCGCACGTGCGATCGCGAATTCGGCGAAGCTGCCGTTCACCGAGTAGCCGCTGTTGTGCTGATTCGGGCAGAGCGTCTCCCAGCCCGACTGGCACGCGTCGCAGTGACCGCATGCGTCGTGCAGCCACGGGATGCCGACGCGATCGCCGATTTTGAGATTGCGGACGCCGTCGCCGAGGTCGATGACCACGCCCGCGCCTTCATGTCCGGCGATGAAGGGAGGATTCGGTTTGACCGGCCAGTCGCCATCGGCGGCGTGCACGTCCGTATGACACACACCGGTTGCGTGGATGCGCACCAGCACCTCGCCCGGCCCGGGCGCCGGAATCTCGACCCGCTCGATCGTCATCGGTTGTTTGAAGCGCTTTACGACCGCGGCCAGCATGGTGTTGCTCATGGTTTGTTCCTCCGCCGGCAGAGTCGCAGAGAGCCGGGCTCGCCGTTCGTGACTGCCGTGAAACGCCAGGCTGATGTCCGTCACTACCTGGTGTGACGAATTGGCACTACGTTTGCCGTTAGGCCGAATCGTGACGCTTCTGAATTTGACGCATCGATTCGGTAACGCAGACGAGCCTGCACGTTCTTACGTGACGCGAACCGATTGGAATCCGGGGACTTATGAAAAGTGCAACGTTCTCCCGCTCCTTGGTCGTGGCCGTTTTCACGCTGGCCTTCAATGCTTCGCTCCATGCAAACACACAACTTATTTTGAGCCGTGACGCGCAATCCGATGCCGGCGAGCTGAAGGGTGTCGTCGACCTTACCGTCGATCCCGGCTACGACAACGCGCGCGTCAACATCACCCTCGACGGCGCGAAAATCGCCGAGAGTCTCCACGCTCCCTACAAAGTGACGGTCGACTTCGGAACGGTGCCGATCGAGCACAGGATCGGCGTGACCGTCTGGTCGGGCGAGAAGAAGGTGCAGTGGCACGAGACGGTCAATCGCGGACATCAGCCGCTGTCGGTCAAAGTTGCTCCGGTCGATCTCGCGGCCCGAACGTTCGAAGCGAAGACCACGGCGCCGGACGAAGATCCGATCGTCTCCGTCGCGCTGTGGGATTCCGGCAAGCAGGTCGCCGAGGTGACTACGGCGCCGTATCGATTCACGGTTCCGCAGTCGTCGGTCGAAGCGGGATTCGTGCAGGTGACGGCGAAGTCGAAGTCGGGCGAAGAAGTCGCCGACTTCTGGTCGACGAGCGGCGAAGTGCATACCGAGAGCGTCGAAGTGCGCACGGTGCCGATCTTCGTCAGCGTCATCGACGGCAACGGTCAGACCCGCGACGACGTCACGAAAGATCTGTTCAAGGTGATGGACAACGGCGCCGAGGGGAAGATCCTCGAATTCGGCAAGGCGTTCGATCAGCCGATCTCGATCGCGCTGCTCCTCGATTCGTCGGCGAGCATGACGTACGAGATGAAGAACGAGACGCAGGCGGCGCAGAACTTCGTGCAGCGGACGCTCAAGCCGGGCGACCGCTGCGTGGTGTACGCGGTGCGCGATGTGCCGCGCCGCGCGCAGGAGCTCACCACCGATCAGCAGGCGGTGATGAAGGCGATGAGCCAGTTGCAGCCGGGCGGACAGACCGCGTTGTACGACGCGATCGAAGCGGCGATTCGCGATCTGAAAAACGAGAAGAACCGCCGGGCCATCGTCGCGCTCACCGACGGCGGCGATACGTCGTCGATCGCATCGTTCGATGAGCTCGATCGCCAGGCGACCGAGGCCGGGATTCCGATCTACTTCATCGCGTACGACACCGGCGATCAGGCGGAAAAGAACGAGCTCGATCGGTTGAATTACCTGGCGGGACAGACCGGCGGATTCGTGGTCACGGCGAATGCGGAACAGCACAATCTGCAGGCGAAGTACGCGGCCATCGAGCGCGATCTGCGCGCCCAGTTCGCGATCCGCTACCAGATCACCGATTTCAAGAAGCCGAATGCGTGGCGGAAGGTGCGGGTGGTCATGAGCTCGCCGAAGTTGACGGCGAGAACGATCCGCGGGTATTTCGCGCCGTAAAATCGCGCGCGTGCATCGCAACGACTCTCTGATTTCCGAGCTCCGCGCCCGTGTCGGCGCGGCTCCTTTTTTCGAGCGCCTTCTCGCCGACCGCGTTGAATTGACCGGCGCGTCGGTCGAAGCGCGCGCGCTGATCCTCTCGACGTTGCAGGATCGATTGCGCAAGCGCATCGCAGTGATCGTGCCGGCCGATGCGGCGATCGACGATTTCGAATCGGCGCTGCGCCTCTTCCACCGCGATCCGCAATGCGTGCTCGCCTATCCGTCGCCGTCGCTGTCGCCGTACCAGGATGTCGTGCCGTCGCTCGGCGTCGCGCGTGAAGAGATCCGCGCGCTCGGCGCATTGACCGATCGTCACGCGGACATCCTGATCGTGCCGGTGCGCGCGCTCTTCTCGCGTCTGCCGCGCGCGGACGCGTTCCGCTCGCGCACGATGCATTTGAAGGAAGGCGACGACCTCGACATGCGCGCGCTGCTGCAGTCGCTGGTCGAGAACGGCTTCGTCCGCACCGATCTCGTCGGCGAATCGGGCGAGTTCGCATTCCGGGGCGGCATCCTCGATCTCTTTCCGCCGAACACCGCGAAGCCGGTGCGCGTCGAGCTGTTCGGCGACACGATCGAATCGCTGCGCTGGTTCGATGTCGAGACGCAGCGCTCCGAGGATTCGGCGGGCGTCGTCACGGTGCTGCCGATGACGCAGTTCGCGAACACACGCGAAACGCGCAGCGCGTTGTCGCGGCGGCTCTCGCTCGATTTCATGGACCCGGTGTTCAAGCGCGATGTCGCGGACAAGATCGAGCGGCTGGCGGAGAACGGCACGTTTTCGGGCATCGAGCACTACCTGCCGATCGTGAGCGATGCCGTCACGTTCGCCGATTACCTCGCGGACGACGACTGGTCGGTCGTGCTGGTGGAGCCCGATCAGATCACCACGACGATCGCGAAATACGAATCAATCCTGCGCAGCGAGTACGACGCGGCCGCGGAGAAAGGCCGCGCGATCTACGCACCGGAGCGCGTCGTCACGCCCGGCCCCGACGTCCTCGCCTTCCTCGGGCGCTCGACGCTGGCGATGGGCGAAGTGCACATCGCGTCGAAATACTTCGACGAGCTCCGCCTGCACGCGCCGCAGACGATGCGCTACACGAATCGACTGCCGGAGTTCGCGCACGACGTCGCGCAGAGCAAGCACCGCCTCTTCTTCTTCGCCGCGACGAAAGGGGGCGCGGAGAAAGCCGAGCGGCTGCTCAAGGAATTCGATGTCGTGCCGGGCACGCTGACCGTCGCCGACGGCGCGATGGCGCGCGGCTTCGTCTTCGATGACATCGGCATCACCGCGTACAGCGAATGGGATCTGTTCGAGCCGCCGACATCGACACGCATCGGCGGCAAACGTCGCGCGTCGGAAGCGTTCGTCACCGATCTGCGCGACCTCAAAGTGGGCGACTTCATCGTGCACGTCGATCACGGCGTCGGCCGCTTCCACGGCCTGCAGCGCATTCCGTTCGGCGACACCGAGCGTGAGGTGATGGAGATCGAGTACAGCGGCGGCGGCAAGCTGCTGATGCCGATGGAGAACCTGAACCTGATTCAGAAGTACTCCGGCGGCGATGAGGCGCAACCGCTCCTCGACAAACTCGGCGGCACCACCTGGGCGCGCAAGAAAGCCTCGGTCAAGAAAGCGATGCGCGACATGGCGGACGAGCTGCTCAAGCTCTACGCCACGCGGCAGATGGTGCACGGCCACGCATTCTCGAAGGATTCGCCGTGGCAGTTCGAATTCGAAGAGGCGTTCGAGTTCGATGAGACCGAAGATCAGGTCGCGGCGATCGAGGACCTGAAGGCGGACATGGAGTCGCGCAAACCGATGGATCGACTGCTGTGCGGCGATGTCGGATACGGCAAGACGGAAGTGGCGATGCGCGCCGCGTTCAAGTCGGTGATGGATGGCAAGCAGGTCGCCGTGCTTGCGCCGACGACCGTCCTAGCGTTCCAGCATCACCGCACGTTCCTGCGCCGCTTCGCGAGCTTCCCCGTCACCATCGAGCTGCTCACGCGCTACTACTCGGCGAAGGAGCAGAAAGAGATCGTGAAGAAGCTCGAGTCGGGCGAGATCGACGTCATCATCGGCACGCATCGCGTCCTTTCGAAAGACATCAACTTCAAAGACCTCGGGCTGCTGATCATCGACGAAGAGCAGCGCTTCGGCGTCGCGCAGAAAGAGCGGCTGAAGCAGATGAAGAAGGCGGTGGACGTGCTGGCGATGTCGGCCACGCCGATTCCGCGCACGCTGCACATGTCGATGGTCGGCATCCGCGACATCTCGGTCATCGAGACGCCGCCGAAGGACCGGCTCGCCATCCAGACCGCGCTCGTGCCCTTCAACGACGAGTTCATCCGCGATGCGATCGCATTCGAGATCGATCGCGGCGGACAGGTGTTCTTCGTCCACAACCGCGTCGAATCGATCTACGCGATCAAGGAGTACCTGGAGAAATTGCTGCCGGGACTGCGCGCGATTGTCGGACACGGACAGATGGACGAGCGAGAGCTGGAGCGCGCGATGCTCGCGTTCATCAATCGCGAGTTCGATGTGCTGATCGCGACGACGATCATCGAGAACGGCATCGACATTCCGGCCTGCAACACGATCCTCATCAATCACGCCGAGCGCTTCGGACTCTCCCAGTTGTACCAGCTGCGCGGACGGGTCGGACGCAGCGACCGGCTCGCGTTCTGTTACCTGCTCGTGCCGAGCGATCGCGTGCTGTCATCCGACGCACGCAAGCGGCTCTCCGCGATCCAGGAGTTCTCCGACCTCGGCGCCGGCTTCCGGATCGCGGCGAAAGACCTCGAGATCCGCGGCGCGGGCAACATCCTCGGCGGCGAACAGTCGGGCGAGATCGCGGCAGTCGGCTTCGAGATGTACACGAAACTGCTCGAAGAGACGATCCGTGAGATGAAGGGCGAGCGGATCGAGGAGGAGGTCGAGACCTCGATGAACCTCGGCGTCGACATCTACATCCCGAAGAACTACGTCGGCGAAGAGAACCTCCGCATGACCTTCTACAAAAAGATCGCTTCCGCGCAAACCGAACAGCGGCTTGACGATATCCGCAACGAGATGCGCGATCGCTTCGGCGCCGTGCCGCCGAATGTCGAGAACCTGTTGCATTTCGTGAAAGTCAAGCAGTTCGCGCAAAGGGTCGGCGTGATCTCGATCGTGCGCGACGGCGCGCGCTGCATCGTGAAGCTGACGCAGTCGGCGAAGGTCGATCCGAACAAGCTGCTGCAGGTGATTCACGACGATCCGCAGATCAAGTTCCTGCCGAGCGGCGTGCTGTCGTTTCCGTTGAAAGCGCACGGGACCGAGGTGATCGACGTGATCGAGGAGCTGCTGCGCGGGATCGCGATGTAGAATCGCCGCACTGCCTATGATTGCGTAACGGTTCTCCGCTTCACGTCCACACAGCTGCACAGGAGAAAAACCGAAATGCAATCCCCGTCTATCTACACGATTCGGCTCGAGCTGCGCGCGGGCAATCGTGAGATCTACAACATCCCGTTCGACGACTCGGCGGCGCTCGCGCGTGCGCTCGACGCGAACATCCCCGACAACTGGCCGGTCGAAAACTACGACGCCGATCCGCTCGTCTGGTCGATCAAGAAACTCGACGAGAACCCGGCAGCGGAACCGTGGCTGCTGCGCTACTTCATCGAGCGCGAAACGAACACGCTCATCGGCTTCGGCGGAGGCTGCGGCCTTCCGATCGACGGCGCATGGACCATCGGCTATTCCGTCCTGCCGCAGTTCCGGCGGCGCGGATATGCCTCCGAAGCGACTGCGGCGTTGATCGCCGAGGCGTTCGGGCATGCGGAGGTCGAGCGGATCATCGCGGAGACCTATCCCGAGCTCGTGGCGTCGATCGGCGTCATGCAAAAGAACGGATTCGTGTTCGTCGGACCGGGCGAAGGAGAGCGCGTGATCCGCTACGAACGACACCGTTAGCCCCCTCATCCCGCTGCGGCGGGAGAAGGGCAACGCATCTCGCGCTTCCCGAGTCGCGTTGCCCCTCGCCCGCGTGAGCGGGAGAGGGTGGCCGAAGGCCGGGTGAGGGCCACCCTCCGTGCTACACTTCGCGCCGCTTCAGGCCCTCATGCGTCGCTCCTTCATCCTTCTATCCATTGCGTTTATGACGGTGGCGTGTCATCGGAAACCGAGCACGCCACCGGATGTCGTCGCGCGAGTCGGCGACCGCATGCTCACCCTCTCCGACTTCAAGCGCTACATCGAACGGAATAGCGGAACGGATCTCGCGTCGATCACTCCCGAGGTCGCGACGGCGCTGCTCGATCAGTACGTGGAAGAGGTGCTGCTGGCGGAGTACGCCGGCGCGCACGGCGTGGAGATTCCGGCGGAGAAGATCGCCGCCGGAGTGCGCACGGAGCCGGGTATCACCGTCATCGAGAAGCGCGACGAGATGCGGCGGCAGAAGCTGCTCGCCGATGTCATCGGCGACGTGGCGGAGGCCAGCGACGACGAAGTTCGCACGTACTACGAAGCGCATCCCTCCGACTTCAAGAATGAAGAGGAAGTGCACGCGCGGCAGATCCTCGTGCACGACGAAGCAGCGGCGAATGACATCTCCGCGAAGCTGAAGAGCGGCGCGAGCTTCGAGGAGCTGTCCGTCCAGTACTCCGTCGCCGCGAACGCGAAGAGAGGCGGCGACATCGGCTACATCAGCCGCGGCAAGCTGCCGAAGCGCTTCGAGGACGAGATCTTCGGCCTGCAGCCGGGGAAGGTCAGCGGAGTCGTCGAGACCGACAACTCGTACTACATCTTCAAGGTGGACGATCGCCGGCCGGCCGGCACGATCGATCTGCAAACCGCCGCGCCCGTCATCCGCGAGAAGCTGCGCGAGGAAGCGATCCGCGAGCGCATGGCTCAGCTCGTCGGGAAGGCGAAAACCGATACGCAGATCGCCATCCTCACCAAACGCCTGCCGTTCCCCTACACCGGCGCTTTGCCCAAATCCGACAACGAATAAATGGCACCCGAACTTGTTCTGCTGACCGCCCGTCGTAAAGGCAAAACGATATGAAGAAACTCGTTCTCGCACTCACACTTACGTTCGCTGCGGCGAGCCTCTCCGCGGCGCAGATCGTCGAGGCGATCGTCCTCCGCGTCGGCGACCGCATCGTCACCTCGACTCAGTACGCCCACCGCCTGAAGGACGCCTTCGCGGAGATCGAACAGACCTCCACGTCCGATCAGATCGCGGCCAAGAAGGCGGAGTTCAAGAAGAACCTCATCGACGAGATGATCAGCGAGCTGCTGATCAAAGACCGTGCGGACCGCATCGGCGTCTCGGTCACCGAAGCGGAGCTCAAGGAAGCGACCGCGCGGCTCAAGGAGCAGTACGGCATCTCGACCGATCAGCAATTCGAGGAATCGCTGCAGAAGTCCGGCCTCTCGCGCACCGAGATGGAGGCGCGCCTCCGCGACACGCTCATCAGCAACAAGGTCTTCTCGCGCGAGCTCCGCAGCCGCGAAGAGCTGACCGACCGCGAGCTGCGCGAGCGCTACGATCGCGAGAAGGAGCGTTATCGCCTTCCCGAGCGCGCCCACCTGCGCGAGATCGTGATCATCCGTCCCGACAACGCGGCCGCGGCCGAAAAAGCGCAGCAGAAGGCGAATGATGTCGCGGCAGCGGCGCGTCAGCCGAACGGCGACTTCGCCAAACTCGCCCAGACCTTCTCCGAGTCCGGATCGAAAGACAAAGGCGGAGACCTCGGCGATGTCGCCCGCGGAGAGCTCCTCCCCGATCTTGACAAGGCCGTGTTCAACAGCGCCGCCGGAACGATCATCGGTCCGCTGGCGACGAAATCGGGCTGGCATATCCTGAAAGTCGAGTCGCGCCTCCCGTCCGAAGTGCCCGCATTCGAGTCGCTGAAAGACAAGATCCGCAAGGACGCCAGCGACGACGCATTCAATCGAGACTACAAGGCGTATATCGATCGGCTGCGGAAGGACGCGTACATTCAGATCAACGAGAAGAACATTCCGAATGTATGAGGTAGAGAAATAAGGAGATAGAGAGACAGAGGAGCAACTCCGTCTCTCGGTCTCTCAGTTTCTCCGTCTCTCATCTACGTAGACTTTTGCAGTGTTTCGATGCGCCGGGCTTAAGCTCGGCGCATGTCGTTTCTGGAGCCTGCGATCGCCGCAATCCGCCGCGATAAGCCTCGTAAAATTGTCTGTTTCACGGGCGCGGGTGTTTCGGCGGAGAGCGGGATTCCGACCTTTCGCGGCCCCGGCGGCTTGTGGCGCAACTATCGCGCGGAGGATCTCGCGACGCCTGCTGCATTCGCGCGCGATCCGGAGCTCGTGCTGGAGTGGTACGAGTGGCGGCGCGGACTGATTCGCGCGGCGGAGCCGAATGCTGCGCATCTCGCCATTGCGCGGATGGCGGAGGCTGTCGTCGTCACGCAGAACGTCGACGGGCTGCACGCACGCGCGGGATCGCGCAATGTCATCGAGCTGCACGGCAACATCTTTCGCGAGCGTCCGTCCGGGAAGCACATGCGGCCGGACGTCGTCTGGTTCGGCGAGATGCTCCCGGCCGATGCGGTCGAGCGCGCGTCCGATGCAATTCGCAACTGCGATCTGCTGCTGGTGATCGGCACGTCGGGCGTCGTCTATCCCGCCGCGGGGCTCGTGCCGTTGCATCGCGGGCTTTCGATGGAGATCAATCCCCAGGCGAGCGGCGTGAGCTCCGCCTGCACGTATTCGATTCCGATGACTGCGGCTGTCGCGACGCCGCCGATCATCGACGCGATTCTGGAGGAGCAACCATGACTGACCTCATTGCCGACATGCCGATGGATGAACGCCCACGCGAGCGGATGCTGATGCACGGAACACGAACACTGTCGGATGCCGAACTGCTTGCGCTGCTGATCGGAACGGGGACTCGGGGCAGGAGCGCGGTGCAGGTCGCGCGCGAGCTGCTGGGGGACGGGATCGGTCAGCTCGGCCGCCTCGACGTCACCGAGCTTGCGCGAGTGCCGGGCGTCGGAACAGCGAAAGCGACGCGCATTGCCGCCGCGTTCGAGTTATCGCGCCGCACGGCACGCGACTGCGAAGGCACCAAGTACGAGCCCTCCGAGTTCGGCGAGCATCTGATCAGGACGCATCAATTCCATCAGGAGCACGTCGGGGCGGCACTGCTCGACTCGCACGATCGCATCGTGAAGCGGCAGACGGTTTTCATGGGGACGATCAACACCGCCTTCGTATCGACGCGGGAGATCGTCCGCTTCGCCGTATTGAACAACGCCGCCGGGGTGGTGCTTTACCACAATCATCCGGGCGGTAATCCGACGCCGTCCGCGCAGGACCTCAATTTCACGACGAAATTGCGGGACGCGCTGGACCTGGTCGACATCGAGCTCGTCGATCACGTGATCGCCGGCTCGGCGAAGTACTACTCGTTGCAGGAGTGGATGTGCCGCGAAGCGGTCAGCCCATCACCAAAGCCGGCTTCGGCGTCGCGGCGGAGCGCTCGGCGTACACCGGCGTGAACCAGCCGTAACGGTCGGGGATATTGCCGTTGATGTAATCGAAGAATTCCTTCTGGATTCGTTCGGTCACCGGGCCTCTCTTCCCGGTGCCGATCTGAATTCGATCGATGCTGCGAATGGGGGTGACTTCGGCAGCGGTACCGGTGAAGAAGACTTCGTCCGCGATGTAGAGCGCTTCGCGCGGGATGAGGGTCTCCACGACTTCGAATCCGAGGTCGCGGCCGATCTTCATGATGCTGTTGCGCGTGATGCCGGCGAGGACCGACGCGCCGAGCGGCGGGGTGCCGATGCGGCCGTCGCGAACGACGAAGATGTTCTCGCCCGATCCTTCGCTGACGTATCCGTTGACATCGAGCGCGATGCCTTCGGAGTAGTTGTCGACCGACGCTTCCTGGCGGATGAGGATCGAGTTCATGTAGTTCGCGGTCGCTTTGGCGAGCGCCGGGAAGGTGTTCGGAGCCATGCGCGTCCAGGAAGAGACGCGGACGTCGACGCCCTGCTCGATCGCTTCCGGTCCGAGGTACTTGCCCCACTTCCACGCCGCGATCACGGTGTCGACCGGACATGCCCCGGGGAAGACGCCGAGGGAGTGGAAACCGCGGTAGACGAGCGGACGGAGGTAGCAGTCTTCGAAGTCGTTTGCGGCGACGGTATCGATGCACGCCTGGATGAAGTCCTCGAACGCGTACGGGATCTCCATGCGGTAGATCTTGCAGGAGTCGTAGAGGCGGCGCGTATGCTCCTGAAGCCGGAAGATCGCCGGCCCCTGGTTGGCCGTGTTGTAGCAACGAATGCCTTCGAAGAGGCCCGAACCGTAGTGAATGGCGTGAGTCAGTACGTGGATCTTGGCGTCGGCGAAATCGACCAGGCGCCCATTCATCCAGATTTTCTTGACTTCTTCGAATGGCATGACGGCCTCCTGAGGGATTGCGCGGAACGCGACCGTGCTCGGCAGATGGGGTTGACTCGAGGTCGGCCGAGTATAGGTGCCGCTGATTCGGCAAGTCAATGCTATAAACCTGCCATCGGTGACGGCTTTTAAACGTATGAAGCTGAACGGGAAAACGGTCGTTGTGACGGGTGCTTCGAGCGGCATCGGACGGGCCGTTTCGATCGAGCTGGCGAAGCGCGGCGCGACGCTTTTCCTCGCCGCGCGGCGAGCCGATCAGCTCGAATCCGTCGCCGCACTATGCCGCGAGCACGGCGTCGCAGCCACTCCCGTCGTCACAGACGTGAGTGACCGCTCCTCGTGCGAAAAACTGATCGCGACGGCGGGCCGCGTCGACGTCCTCATCAACAACGCCGGCTTCGCGACTTTCGACGTGATCGAGACCGCAGATCCCGACGACCTCGAGTCGATGATGCGCACGAATTACTTCGGCACGGTGTGGTGCACGCAGGCCGTGCTCCCGCAGATGCTCTCGCGCGGCGACGGCACGATCGTCAACGTCGCGTCGATCGCCGGCATCATGGGCTACGCGCGGATGGGCGGCTACTGCGCGACGAAGTTCGCCATCATCGGCTTCACCGAGGCGCTGCGCGACGAAGTGCTCGGACGCGGCGTGCGCGTCGGAATGGTCTGCCCCGGCACCACCGAGACGGAGTTCTTCGCAAAAGCGGAACGTGGCAAGATGCCGGGCGCGTCGCGCCTGATCCTCGGCGTCAGCGCGGAGCGGGTCGCACGTGTGATCTGCCGCACGGCCGGGGACGGAGCGTACCGGCGCATACTGCCGCCTGCCGCGGCGCTCTATATGCGAATGAAAGAGATCTTCCCGCGATTCGCGCACCTGCTCATGCGGCGCGTCTCGGCGCTGCTGGAGAGGTGATGCCGCTGCCCGTCCGAACGCCGGTCACACGAACGCTGCTCATCCTGATCGCGCTCATGTTCGTCGTCGAAGCGATCCTGGGCGGTCCGCCGCTTCGCCAGCCGGCCGCGTGGCTGATGCTCGACATCCGCGGCAACGCACTCGAGCTCCTCGGCGCACTCACCGGCGGCACGCTGTTCGATCGCCAGTGGTGGCGGCTGATCACCGTCATGTTCCTGCACGCGAATCTGCCGCATTACGCGGTGAACTCGTGGGCGCTATTTCAGCTCGGCAGCCTGTACGAAGCGCTGTTCGGATCGCGCCGTTTTCTGCTGGTCTACTTCGCGACCGGACTCTGTGCATCGATCGCCAGCATGATTCACATCGCGAATACCGACGGCGCATCAGTCGGCGCCAGCGGCGCGATCTTCGGCATCCTCGGCGCGTTCATCTTCTCGATCCGCCGTTCGCAATGGCGCCACGAGCGATGGGCACGCGGACTCACGCAGCAGCTCGTGTTCTGGGGCGTCCTGAATCTCGTGCTCGGCCTGACGTTCCGCAAGTACATCGACAACAGCGCGCACATCGCGGGCCTGGTCAGCGGACTGATTCTCGGGCTCGTGCTGCCGCATCGCACGCCACCGCTGCCGCCGGGTCAGAACGTCATCGACGTGCAGCCGTACGACGACTCACCGATGCCGCCGCGCGATTAGCCGGAGATCCTGCGGCGCGAACAGCCGGTCGTTGATCGCGTGGATCACGCGCTGCAGCTCGGGCGGATCGCTTTCCAGAATCGCGATCCTCGTCCCCTCGGGGAACGGATGCACCGCGCGGCATTCGACGATCTCGAACCCATGCTCGCGCGCGAGCAGCACGAGCGCAGCCGGATGCCGCGGCGCGAGATGCGTCGGATCGCGCCAGAACTCGGACGCGCTGACGAGCAGCGATTCGGCGTTCGGGGTCTCGATCATCAGCAGTCCGCCATCGCGCAGCACGCGCGCCGACTCGCGAAAAAACGCGAACAGCAACTCGACCGGCAGATGCTCGACCACGTGCAGCGCCGCGACAGATCCGATCGATGCATCGCCGAACGACGCGAAGCACTCCGGCACGCCTGCACGCGTCGCATCGAGTCCGCGCGCTTTCAGATCTGCAACGGAGCGCTCGTTCGTATCGACGCCCCGCGCACCCGGGACGAGCGCGAGCAATTCGCCGCGGCCGCAACCGACATCGATCAGCGGCCCGTGCTCGCGCGCGAGGTTCGCGTAATGCGCGACCGAGTCGCGCACTTCGTGCTCGCTGCCACGGAGCGAATCTTCGATGCGGCGATAAACAAAATCCGCATTCGCAGCGACGGGATTGGTCAGATCGCGAACGCGCACGGCGAGTGTTTCGATCTTCTGGTCGAGCGCGGCGATCAGCGCATCGTTGCGCATCGCGGCGACCGGAATCACCGCGCGTGTCTTGCCGATCTCGGCGCTCAGCGCGTCATCGCCGCTGCGTACGTCGTGCTGCAGCGAGTCGACATCGGCGCGCGCGCTGCGGCGCACGTCATCGATCTGGCGGCGGAGGTCGTCGACGAGATCGAGCAGCGCCAGGTTGAAATCGCGTTGCCGGTCGTTGTCCGGACCGGTGATGCGGCGGAAAAGGCGGAGCAGCCAGCCCTGCCAGCTCCGGCCGGGGCGGTAGCGGCGGTCGTGTTGCCAGACATCGCGCCACGCCGCCGCTCCCGCCGGAGGGGTGTCGACGAATTGCTCGTCGTTCATCGAATGGAGAT
>C688J18823_10000937_pt1 | contig 17610 bp, 14 predicted proteins | sample HopSoiMetagenom1_FD_18823 | JGI IMG/M metagenome (IMG submission 18823) | reverse complement strand
GACGCGCGCCTTGAGCTCGATCGAGCCGCGGCGGGTCGTCACCCGCATCCGGTCGCCGGCGCGGATGCCGAGCCGGCGCAGATCGCTCGCCGACATGGTTGCGATCGCCTCCGGCTCGAGGTCGTCGAGCACGCTCGACCGTCGCGTCATCGAGCCGGTGTGCCAGTGCTCGAGCTGCCGCCCGGTGGTGAGCACGAACGGGTACTCGGCATCCGGCTCCTCGGCCGGCGGCACGATCCGCGCCGGCACGAACTTGCCGCGCCCGGACGCCGTCGGGAAGCCATCGCCGAAGACGATGTCGTGCCCGGGCTCGTCGGCCGAATCAACCGGGTAGGTGACGGAGCTCTCGCGCTCGAGCCGCTCCCAGGTGATGTTCGCGAGCGACGGCATCGCCTTCGTCATCTCGGCGAAGACCTCGCTGACATGAGCGTAGTTCCACGGCATGCCGAGGCGGCGGCCGAGATCGATGATGATGTCGAGATCGGGCCGCGCCTCGCCCGGCAGCGGCAGCGCCTTGCGGCCGATCTGGACCTGACGATTGGTGTTCGTGACCGTGCCGTCCTTCTCGGGCCAGGCGGAAGCCGGCAGGATCACGTCGGCGTATTTCGCGGTCTCGGTCAGGAAGATGTCCTGGACGACGAGGTGCTCGAGCTTCGCCAGCGCCTCGCGGGCGTGCTGCACGTCCGGGTCCGACATCGCCGGGTTCTCGCCCATGATGTACATGCCGCGGATCTTGTCGGCATGGACCGCGTCCATGATCTCGACGACGGTGAGCCCGCGCTTCGGGTCGAGCTTCGCGCCCCAGAGCTCCTCGTAGAAGCCGCGCGTCTCCGGGTCCTCGACCGGCTTGTAGTCGGGGAAGAACATCGGGATGAGGCCGGCGTCGGAGGCGCCCTGCACGTTGTTCTGGCCGCGCAGGGGGTGCAGGCCCGTGCCGGGGCGCCCGATCTGTCCGGTCGCGAGCGCAAGCGCGATGAGGCAGCGGGTGTTGTCGGTGCCGTGGACGTGCTGCGATACGCCCATGCCCCAGAAGATGATCGCCGCCTCGGCGCGGGCGTAGAGGCGCGCGACTTCGCGCAAGGTCTTCGCCGGGATGCCGCAGATCTCGGCCATCGTCTCCGGCGTGAAGTCGCGGACGTTTTCGACGAGCTTCTCGAAATCCTCGGTGTTTGCCTGGACGTATTGCCGATCGTAGAGTTTTTCCTCGACGATCGTATGCAGTATGGCATTGAGCATCGCTACGTCGCGGCCGGGCCGGAACTGCAGCATGTGCGTGGCGTGGCGCTTCAGCGCCTGCCCGCGCGGGTCCATGACGACGAGCTTCGCGCCGCGCTCGGCCGCGTTCTTGAAGAAGGTCGCGGCGACCGGATGGTTCTCGATCGGATTGGCGCCGATGACGACGATCACGTCGGCGTCCTCGGCGGCCATGAACGGCGCCGACACGGCGCCCGAGCCCACGCCTTCGAGAAGACCGGCCACGGAAGAGGCGTGACACAGGCGCGTGCAGTGGTCGACGTTATTGGTGGAAAAGCCGGCGCGCACGAGCTTCTGGAACAGGTAGGCTTCCTCGTTCGAGCCCTTGGCCGAGCCGAAGCCCGCGAGCGCGTTGCCGCCGTCGCGGTCGCGGATGCGCTTGAGGCCGCCGGCCGCGCGCTCCAGCGCCTCGTCCCAGGTCGCCTCGCGGAAATGCGTCCACGGGTCGGCGGGATCGATCGCGGTGTCGTGCTTTGAGACGCCGTCCTTGCGGATCATCGGCTTCGTCAGCCGATCCGGATGATGCACGTAGTCGAAGCCGAAGCGGCCTTTGACGCAGAGCCGGTTCTGGTTCGACGGCCCGTCGCGGCCCTGGACCGCAACGATGCGGTCGTCCTTGATCTGATAGGTGAGCTGGCAGCCGACGCCGCAGTAGGGACAGACGCTGTCCACCTCGCGTTCGGGGGCGTTCGCCACGTCGAACACGCCCGCCTCGTCGACGAGGCTCTTCTCCATCAGCGCGCCGGTCGGGCAGGCCTGCACGCACTCGCCGCAGGCGACGCAGGTCGAGGAGCCCATCGGATCGTCGAAGTCGAAGACGATCTTCTCGAGATGCCCGCGCGCCGCCATGCCGATGACGTCGTTGACCTGGACCTCGCGGCAGGCGCGGACGCAGAGATTGCAGTGGATGCAGGCGTCGAGCTGCACCGCCATCGCCGGATGGCTGAAATCGTCGGCCTTGTTTATCCGGTCGATCGCCGGGAAGCGGCTCTGCGTCACCGCGATGCGGTCGGCCCAGCGCCAGAAAGCGGAGTTCGGATCGTGCGCGGTCGCGCGCTCGGGCTGGTCGGCGACGAGGAGCTCGAAGACGAGCTTACGCGAGGTCGCGGCGCGCTCGCTCGCTGTCTGGACCTTCATGCCCGGCGTCGGCCGGCGAACGCAGGAGGCGGCGAGCACGCGCTCGCCCTCGACCTCGACCATGCAGGCGCGGCAATTGCCGTCGGGCCTATAGCCGGGCGCCGGTGAGTAGCAGAGGTGGGGAATGTCGGTGCCGTGCCGGATAGCCACTTGCCAGATGGTCTCGCCCGGCCGCGCCTCGACCTCGCGCCCGTCGAGGATGAACTTGACGCCTTCGATAATCGGCAGTCCGTCGGACATACGCTTTCGTCCCTCATCCTGCGCCGTCATGGCCGGGCCAAGCCCGGCCATGACGTATTGGCTATTTCGCCGTCAGATCCTCGCGGAAATGCTTCAGCACCATCTTCACCGGGTTCATCGCCGCCTGACCAAGCCCGCAAATCGAGGCGTCGGTCATCACCTTGGTCAACTCCTCAAGGAGGGTTTCGTCCCAGGCAGGCCCTTCCATGATGTGAACCGCCTTCTCGGTGCCGACCCGGCAGGGGGTGCACTGACCGCAGCTCTCGTCCTCGAAGAACTTGAGGAGGTTGAGCGCGACCTCGCGCATGTCGTCCTTGTCCGATAGCACGATCACGGCCGCGGAGCCGATGAAGCAGCCATGCGGCTCGAGCGTGCCGAAATCGAGCGGGATGTCGGCCATGGCGGCCGGCAGGATGCCGCCGGAGGCGCCGCCCGGCAGATAGCCTTTGAAGGCGTGCCCGTCGGCCATGCCGCCGCAATGCTCGTCGATGAGCTCGCCCACGGTGATTCCGGCCGGGGCGAGCTTGACGCCGGGGTTCTTCACCCGTCCCGAAACCGAGAAGGTGCGAAGGCCCTTGCGGCCGTTGCGCCCGTGCGACGCGAACGACTCAGGGCCCTTCTCGATGATGTCGCGCACCCACCACAGCGTCTCGACATTGTTGATGAGGGTCGGGCGCCCGAACAGGCCGACCTGGCTCGGAAACGGCGGCTTGTGGCGCGGCAGCCCGCGCTTGCCCTCGATCGATTCCAGCATCGCCGATTCTTCGCCGCAGATATAGGCGCCGGCGCCGCGACGGAGATGGAGCTTCGTGCCCCGCGACAGGCCGGCCGCCTCGAGCTGCGCGATCTCGCGCAGCAGGATCTCGCGGCACTGCGGATACTCGTCACGCAGATAGATGTAGACGTCCGACGCCTCGACCGCCCAGGCGCCGATCAGCATGCCTTCGAGGAAGCGGTGCGGGTCGGTCTCGAGATAGTGCCGGTCCTTGAAGGTGCCGGGCTCGCCCTCATCGGCGTTGACGGCCATCAGGCGCGGCGCAGGCTCGGCCCGCACGAAGCGCCACTTGCGCCCGGTGGGAAAGCCCGCACCGCCAAGCCCGCGCAGGTTCGAATCCTCGAGCGTCTTGATGATGCCCTCGACCGGGCGCTTGCCGTCGAGGCAATCGGCGAGGAGCTTATAGCCGCCCTCGGCGCGATAGCGGTCGAAGTCGACGTAGCCCGGAACGTGCGGATGCGTCTCGCTGGCGGAGACCGCCTTCGTGACGCTCTCGACACTCGCATGCTCATGCAGCGCATGGCCGATCGCGACGACGGGCGCGTTGTGGCAGCCGCCCATGCAGGGCGCGCGGACTACGCGCACGTTCGGTTCCAATGAGCCCTTGAGCTCCGCCAGCAGCCGCTCGGCGCCCATCATGGCGCAGGTGAGGCTGTCGCAAACCCGGACCGTGACCGGCGGCGGGGCCGGCTCGCCGTCCATGACGATATCGAAATGGGCATAGAAGGAGGCGACCTCGTAGACCTCGACGAGCGCAAGCCGCATCTCGTCCGCGAGCGCCACGAGATGGCGCGCGTGCAGGCCGCCGTATTGGTCTTGCAGCAGATGCAGATGCTCGATCACAAGGTCGGCGCGGCGCGGCCGGTCGCCGAGGAGCGCGCGAATCTCCTCCAGGGCCTGCGGATCGACCTGCCGCCCCTTCGGCGTGTCGCGCGTCTTCCGCCGGCCTGAGCCGGGGTGGACGCTGCGCGGGGACGGAGCGCCGTTGGGCTTTGCGCTTTGATGATGAAGGTTCATGTCCGCCCAATTCGCCAGTCGTCCCGGACGGCCTGAAAGGCCGATCCGGGACCCACGCACCCGACAGGCGGCGCCATGGGTCCCGGCTCTTCGCTTCGCTACGGCCGGGACGACCCGGCCGCTTGGCTTACAGCAGCCCGGCGCCGCGGGCCCACTTGTACTTCGCGCCGAGCACCTGGACCGGGATCTCGGTCGAGTAGGCGTAGGCCGGGATGCCGTGCTGGTAGAGGTACTCGGCCGCTTCCTCGACCTGCACGTCCCCGGCAAGCGAGGCGACGACGGGCTTCACCTTGCCCTTCGCCTTCATCTCCGCGACGACCTCGGTCATGAGCTTCGCGAACACCATCGGCGGCGTCACGATCGTGTGCCAATAGCCGAGGATGAGGGCGTCGATGCGGTCGTCCTCGAGCCCGAGCTTGACCGTGTTCTGATAGGTCTTCGGCGGCTCGCCGCCGGTGATGTCGACCGGGTTGCCGGAGGCGCCGAAGGGCGGAATGAACTTCTTGAACGCCTCGTCGAGATCGGGCGGGAAGGACATGAGCTTGAGGTCGTTGTCGACGCAGGCATCCGAGAGCAGCACGCCCGAGCCGCCGGCACCGGTGATGATGACGACGTTCTCGCCCTTCGGCGTCGGCAGCACCTGGATGCCGCGCGAGTACTCGAGCATGTCGCGAAGCGAGCGGGCGCGGATGACGCCGGATTGCTTCAGCACGTCCTCGTAGATCTTGTCGTTGCCGGCGAGCGCGCCGGTGTGCGACGACGCCGCCTTGGCGCCGGCCAAAGTGCGGCCGGCCTTGAGCATGATTACCGGCTTCTTCTTCGAGACGCGCTTTGCCACCTCGGCGAAGGCGCGGCCATCCTTCAGGTCCTCGCAGTGCTGCGCGATGACCTGGGTGTTGTCGTCCTGCTCGAAGAAGGTGAGGAGGTCGTCCTCGTCGATATCCGACTTGTTGCCGAGCCCGACGATCGCCGAGACGCCCATCTTGGCGGAGCGCGAGAAGCCGATGATCGCCATGCCGATGCCGCCCGACTGGGACGAAAGCGCCACCTTGCCCTGCACGTCGTAGGCCGTGCAGAAGGTCGCGCAGAGGTGCTCCGGCGTGTAGTAGAAGCCGTAGATGTTCGGGCCCATGAGGCGGATGTTGTATTTGCGCCCGATCTTCTGGATCTCGTCCTGGCCCTCGTGGTTGCCGGTCTCGGCGAAGCCCGACGGGATCAGCACCGCGCCCGGGATCTTCTTCTCGCCGCACTCGACGAGGGCTCCGGCCACGAACTTCGCCGGGATCGCGAACACCGCGACGTCGATCTCGCCCGGCACGTCCTTGACCGATTTGAAGGCCTTGTAGCCGAGGATCTCGTCGGCCTTCGGGTGAATCGGGTAGATCTGGCCCTTGTAGCCGCCGTTGATGAGGTTCTTCATCACCGAGTTGCCGATCTTGCCGTCCTCGGCGGAGGCGCCGATCACCGCAAGGCCCTTCGGCTTCATGATGCGATTCATGGAGCGCACGATGTCCTCGTGCGGCGGCCGATAGCGCTGCTCGTGCGGCTCGAAATCGACCACGATGCGCACGTCCGCGGCGGTCGCGTCCTTCGCGGTGGCGAAAACCGGGTTGAGATCGAGCTCGACGATCTCGGGGAAGTCGGTGACCAGCTGCGACACCTTGACAATGATGTCGGCGAGGGCCTCGCGGTCGACGCCCTCGGCGCCGCGCACGCCGCGCAGCATCTCGGCCGCCTGGATGCCGTCAAGCATCGACAGCGCGTCGTCGCGGGTCGCGGGCGCAAGCCGGAAGGTCACGTCTTTCAGCACCTCGACGAGCACGCCGCCGAGGCCGAAGGCGACGAGCTTGCCGAACGAGCCGTCGGTGATCGCGCCGACGATGACCTCGGTGCCGCCCTTGAGCATCTGCTGGACCTGCACGCCTTCGATCTTGGCGTCGGCCTTGTACTTCTTGGCGCTGGCGAGAATGGTGTCGTAGGCTTTCGCGACCTCCTCGGCCGTCTTGAGGCCCACGAGCACGCCGCCGGCCTCGGTCTTATGCAGAATGTCGGGGGAGACGATCTTCAGCACCACCGGGAAGCCCATGCCGGAGGCGAGCTTCGCGGCCGCCTCGGCCGAGTTCGCGACGCCTTCCCTCGGGACCGGAATGCCGTAGGCGTCGCAGACGAGCTTTCCTTCCGGCGCCGTCAGCGCCAGGCGGCCCTCGGCTTTCACCTTGTCGAGAACCTGCCGCACGGCGCTCTGCCGACCGGTTCCGGCTGACCCGGCCACCTCGCGCCTCAGTGCTGCTTCCGCCATTGCGCTCCTCCTGCGAGCTGATTGTGCCGTCGTTCAAGGCCGTTGCCTCTAACCGGATCAGCCGGAAAGGGAAGCCCCGCGCTCCCCGAGGGTTGAAGTTCGGACGAGCCTTTTTTGACCTGGTATTTGGCATACCAAACGGACTTCTTGAGTCAAGCGCTTTTGGTCAGGTCCATGCCGCAGCGCAGCAAAACCCGAGGCGCCGGCTGTTGACATTCTGGTATCTGGTATGCCAAAGGGTCAGCGCATCGACGGTATGACCGACGATGTTGCGGCAATTGGCAGACGATGATGGCGCGTCGCCGCCGAGAATGATGATGAATGACGATCGTGATGCCCATCATGCCCATGGCCGCGCGCCCGGCGGGCCAGCGCAGGATGTGCTCTTGAATCGACCCGAGCTGAAATGGCCGCTGCGCGGCGAGGCCGACCGGGTTCCCGGCGAGGCCGGGGGTCTTATCATCGGCCGCATCGCGACCGAGGCGAGCTTCAAGAGCAAAGCCTACGCAGCCCTGAAGGACGCCATCACCAAGATGGACATCTACGCCTCGTCCGAGCCCATCATGCTCGACGAGCGCGAGCTGTCCGAGAAGCTTGGGGTCTCCCGCACGCCGATCCGCGAGGCGGTGGCGATGCTCTCGCAGGAGGGGTTCGTCCGCACGGTGCCGCGCCGCGGCATCCTCGTCGTGCGCAAGACCAAGCGCGAGATCGTCGAGATGATCCAGGCCTGGGCGGCGCTCGAAAGCATGGCGGCCCGCCTCATCGCCGAGCGGGCGAGCGGCGCCGAGATCGCGACGTTGCGGGTCCTCTTCCAGGGCTTCCGCGACGGTCACGTCTCCCGCGAGCACATGGACGAGTACTCGTCGGCGAACATCGCCTTCCACCAGGCGTTGATCCGCCTCAGCGGCTCGAAGCTCCTGGAGGCCATGACCGGCAACCTCTTTCTGCACGTGAAGTCGATCCGGCACCGGACGATCTTCGACGATGACCGCGCCGAGCGCTCGATCCGCGACCACATGGCGATCATCGAGGCCCTGGAGCGACGCGACACGCCGCTTGCCGAACGCCTCGTCCGCGAGCACACGCTGCGGCTTGGCGAGCACGTCGAGAAGTACGTCGACCTCGATGGAAACCGACCCTGAACAGCAAAACCCGAACGGGAGGAAACGATGGCAGACACGGCCCTGAAGGAGCGGCAGAAGCCGGAGGCGACCGCCGACGCGCTCGGGCAGAAGACCCGGGACGTGGAGGCCACGCCCGGCCACGAGCCGGAGCTGACGGACGGCTTCCATCTCATCATCGACGCGCTCAAGCTCAACGGCGTCGAGACGATCTACGGCGTGCCCGGCATCCCGATCACCGACTTCGGACGCATGGCGCAGGCCGAGGGCATCCGCGTCATCTCGTTCCGTCACGAGCAGAACGCCGGCAACGCTGCCGCCATCGCCGGCTACCTCACGAAGCAGCCCGGCATCTGCCTCACGGTTTCGGCGCCCGGCTTTCTCAACGGCCTCGTGGCGCTCGCCAACGCCACCACGAACTGCTTCCCGATGATCCTCATCTCGGGCTCGTCCGAGCGCGAGATCGTCGACCTGCAGCAGGGCGACTACGAGGAGATGGACCAGCTCGCCGTCGCGAAGCCGCTGTGCAAGGCGGCCTTCCGCGTGCTGCATGCGGCCGACATCGGCATCGGGGTCGCGCGCGCCATCCGCGCCGCGGTCTCGGGCCGCCCGGGCGGCGTCTATCTCGATCTGCCGGCGAAGCTCTTCGGCCAGGTCATGGATGCGGCGGCGGGCAAGAAGTCGCTCGTCAAGGTCATCGATCCGGCCCCGGCGCAGCTTCCGGCGCCGGCCGCCGTCAAGCGCGCCCTCGAGGTGCTCAAGAGCGCCAAGCGCCCGCTCATCATCCTCGGCAAGGGCGCGGCCTATGCCCAGGCGGACGATGCGATCCGCGCCCTCGTCGAGAAGAGCGGCGCTCCGTTCCTGCCGATGAGCATGGCGAAAGGCCTCTTGCCCGACACGCACCCGCAGTCGGCCGGGGCGGCGCGCTCGACGGTGCTGAAGGACGCCGATGTCGTGATGCTGATCGGCGCGCGCCTCAACTGGCTCCTGTCGCACGGCAAGGGCAAGACCTGGGGCGAGGCGCCGAGGAAGTTTATCCAGGTCGACATCGAGCCGAAGGAGATGGACTCGAACGTCGAGATCGCGGCGCCCCTCGTCGGCGACATCGGCTCCTGCGTCGAGGCTCTCCTCGACGGCATGGGCGGCAACTGGCCGGCCCCGCCGGCCGATTGGACCGGCGCCGTCAACGCGAAGCGCGAAGAGAACGTCGCCAAGATGGCGCCGCGGCTGATGAACAACCGCTCGCCGATGGACTTCCACGGCGCGCTCGGCGCGCTTCGCACCGTCATCAAGGAGCGGCCGGACGCGATCCTCGTCAACGAGGGCGCCAACACGCTCGATCTCGCGCGCGGCGTCATCGACATGTACCAGCCGCGCAAGCGCCTCGACGTCGGCACCTGGGGCGTCATGGGCATCGGCATGGGCTATGCGATCGCGGCCGCGATCGAGACCGGAAAGCCCGTGCTCGCGGTCGAGGGCGACTCAGCCTTCGGCTTCTCGGGCATGGAGATCGAGACGATCTGCCGCTACAACCTGCCGGTCTGCGTCGTCGTCTTCAACAACAACGGCATCTATCGCGGCACCGACCAGAACCCGGCGGGGTCGGATCCGGCGACGACCGTCTTCGTCAAGGACGCGCGCTACGACCGGATGATGGAGGCCTTCGGCGGCGTCGGCGTCAACGCCACGAGCCCCGACGAGCTGAAGCGCGCCGTCGATGCCGCGATGGACTCAGGCAGGCCGACCCTCATCAACGCGGTGATCGACCCGGCCGCCGGTAGCGAGAGCGGCCGCATCGGCAACCTCAACCCGCAGAGCCAGCTTCGCAAGAAGCCGACGCAGTAGCACCAGGCGCGGGCTCTTCGAAGAAAATGCAAAGGAAATCGAGAGGAACGAAGATGGGCAAGGCACTCGACGGCGTCCGCATCCTCGACTTCACCCACGTGCAGTCGGGGCCGACCTGCACGCAGCTCCTCGCCTGGTTCGGCGCCGACGTGATCAAGGTCGAGCGCCCGGGTACGGGCGACATCACCCGCGGGCAGCTCCGCGACGTCCCCAATGTGGACAGCCTCTATTTCACGATGCTGAACCACAACAAGCGCTCGATCACGCTCGACACCAAGAACCCGAAGGGGCGCGAGGTGCTGGAGGCGCTGGTCAAGACCTGCGACGTGCTGGTCGAGAACTTCGCCCCCGGCGTCCTCGACCGCATGCTGCCGTGGGAGAAGATCCAAGAGCTCAACCCGCGCATGATCGTCGCCTCGATCAAGGGCTTCGGCCCGGGTCCCTACGAGGATTGCAAGGTCTACGAGAACGTCGCGCAATGCGCCGGCGGCTCGGCCTCGACGACCGGGTTCCGCGACGGACTGCCGCTCGTCACCGGCGCCCAGATCGGTGATTCCGGCACCGGTCTGCATCTTGGGCTCGGCATCGTGACGGCGCTGTTCCAGCGCGAGAAGACCGGCCGCGGCCAGCGCGTGACCTGCGCCATGCAGGACGGCGTGCTCAACCTGTGCCGGGTGAAGCTGCGCGACCAGCAGCGGCTCGCGCATGGTCCGCTCAAGGAATACAGCCAGTTCGGCGAGGGCATCCCCTTCGGCGACGCGGTGCCGCGCGCCGGCAACGATTCGGGCGGCGGCCAGCCCGGGCGCATCCTGAAGTGCAAGGGCTGGGAGAGCGACCCCAACGCCTACATCTATTTCATCACCCAGGCGCCGGTCTGGGAGAAGATCTGCGACGTGATCGGCCGCCCCGAGTGGAAGACCGACCCCGGCTACGCCAAGCCGGAGGCGCGCCTGCCGCGGCTCAACGAGGTCTTCGGCACGATCGAGGAATGGACCATGACCAAGACCAAGTTCGACGCCATGGAGATCCTCAACCAGTACGACATCCCATGTGGGCCGATCCTCTCCATGAAGGAGATCATCGAGGACCGCTCGCTCTACGAGACCGGCACGCTCGTCGAGGTCGACCACCCGACGCGGGGCAAATACGTCTCGGTCGGCAACCCGATCAAGCTGTCGGATTCGCCCGCCGAGGTGGCGCGTTCGCCGCTCTTGGGCGAGCACACGCAGGAGATCCTGCGCGACGTGCTCGGCTTCTCGGAGTCGCAGGTCGAGGAGATCGAAGGCTCCGGCGCGCTCGGCGGCGGCGCCCACCGCATCGCGGCGGAGTGATTGCCCACCTCTCCCGGAGGGAGAGGTCGAGTCCGCGAAGCGGACCGGGTGAGGGGTTACGGTCCAAACGGTGAGAGCGTAAGCCCTCACCCGGACAGCTGACGCCGTCTCGACCTCTCCCTGCGGGAGAGGTGGGCGCCCTAATCCAAGAACTCCCCGTACTTCTCGACATGCGCGGCAAGGCCGAGCGTATGCTCGCGGACGAGGCGCTCGGCGCGTTCGACGTCGCGGGCCTCGAGCGCCGCGATGATCTGCATGTGGTCCTCGATCGAGCGCCTGGCGCGGTCCTGCTGGCGCATCGACACGGCGCGGATCGCTCGCATGTGGATGAACAGGTTCTCGGTCATCTCCTCGATCAGCCCGCAGCCGCCGAGCCGGATGATGGTCTGGTGAAACTTGATGTTCGCCTGCGAGTACTCGTCCGGATGCTCTTCTGGTTTCTCGGTCTGGAACTCGTCGAAGACATGCCGCAGGCCGGCGATATCCTCGGACCCGGCCCGCTCGGCGGCGAGCCTTGCCGCCATGCTCTCGAGCGCCGCCCAGACGAGGATCAGGTCGATGATCTCCCGCTTCGACTTGCGCACGACGAAGATGCCGCGCCGCGGCATCGAACGGACGAAGCCCTCCTGCTCGAGGAGGGTCAGCGCCTCGCGGATCGGGGTACGGCTGACGCCGAGATCCTGCGACAGCTGGCGCTCGTCGAGGCGGATCTCGTACGGATGCCCGTAGATGTCCATCTCCATAATCGCCTTCTTGATCGCCTCGTAGGCGAGCGTGCGCAGGCTCACCGTCGTCTCGAGCGGCGCGATCTTCAGTTTCGGAGCTGCCGAATGCACGGGTACCCCCAATTGGCCTGCCGATTCCGGCGAGGCTTGGATGACCGGCTTAGCATACCGCATGCCGTTGCGTGAACGTCACTCGGCCTGGGCGAGCGGCCGCGGCCGCCGGAGCTTGTCGAGCGCGAGCGAGATCAGTAGCCGAGCGCGGTCTCGAGCGGTCCCTTCGGCAGGGGCACGAGGAACCACACCTCGAACATGAAAAAGAGCGCGACCGGGATCAGGACCGCAACCGGCACGATCTTGTAGAGCGGATACTTGCCGAGCCAGGCCATGAAGAAGGCGATGAAGATCGCGGACGACACGTAGAGGCCGAGAAAGCCGATCAGCAGGACGTAGATCACCGTCGGCACGAACACCTGCAGCACACGCACGAGCTCTGAGCGTCCGAGGAAGTTCGATCGGCTTTCCGCGCCGGCGAGGAGGCTCGTCCCCAATGCGCTCGCCCACGAACATGATCACGCCGATGTAGAACGGGAAGTACCCGGCCTGCGGCCCGTCCTCGCCCCAGCGCGCGCCGATACGCCAATTGTCGTACCTCACGAGGCACGCGGCGGCGAGGAACAGCCCCGTACGATGTTCTTCAGTTGACTATGAATGGGAGAGCACTCCGGGCAGGTGCCGGCGCGCCCCATGAAATCTTAGGATTTTGCGAGGAATCCCGCCTTTTCCATCAGCGAGCGATGCGTCTCGGCAGCCTTGGCGACCCAGCTCCGGTACTCGTCGCCGGACATGAAGGTCGTGTTGAAGGCGCCCTTCTCCATGAAGTCCTTCCACTCCGGGGTCTCGCGCACCTTCTTGAAGAGATCGACGTAGAACGCCACCTGGTCGGGTGTCGCGCCCGGCGTCATGAAGATGCCGCGCAGCATCAGATACTCGATGTCGAGGCCCTGCTCCTTGCAGGTCGGGATGTCGCCCCAGGACTGCGTCTCGGTGACCTTCTCTTTCAGCGGGATACGCTGGGCATCGAAGACGCACAGCGCCCGCAACTCGCCCGCCCGCCACTGCGCCACGGCCTCGATCGGGTTGTTCACGGTCGAGTCGACGTGGCCGCCGACGAGCTGCGCGGCCACGTCGCCGCCGCCCTTGTAGGGTACGTAGGTCATCTTGACGCCGGTCGTCTGCTCGATCGCCGCGGTGATGATCTGGTCTTCCTGCTTCGAGCCGGTGCCGCCCATCTTGAACTGGTTCGGCGTCCCGGCCTTGACCGCGTCGATGTACTCCTTGGCGGCCTTGAAGGGCGCCTTGGCGTTGACCCACAGGATGAACTCGTCGAGCGCCAGCATCGCGACCGGCGTCATCTCCTCCCACCTGAACGGCACCCCCGTCGCGAGCGGGGTCGTGAACAGGTTGGAGAGGGTGATGATGATCTTGTGCGGGTTGCGCGCCGATCCCTTCACGTCGAGGAAGCCCTCGGCGCCGGCGCCGCCGGCCTTGTTGATGACGACGAGCGGCTGCGGCATCAGATTGTGCTTCTGCACGATGCCTTGGATCACCCGCGCCATCTGATCGGCGCCGCCGCCGGTGCCGGCCGGGACGATGAACTCGACCGGCCGGGTCGGCTGCCACGCCGCGAGCGCAGGAAGGCTCGTCGCCGCAACAGCGATCGCGCTCGCCGCCGCAAACGCATCGGCGATACCCGGGTTGATTCTCGTCACTGGCGTTTCCTCCGTGCGGTCCCGTCCGGACCGGCCCGAAGACCGTCCCGCGAACCTGCTTCAAATTGGCTGCGCAGCGGCTGGCCGAGCATATTGTATGTCAGGTCGCCCGTGCAACGTCCGCGATCTTTCGGCCGAGCTTCTACCGATTCGCGGTTGAGGAGGACAGATGAAAGCGCAGGACCTGATGACCGCCCCGGTGGTGACGGTCGCGCCGGAGGCGCCGGTGCCGGAGATCGCCACGCTGCTCATCGAGCGTCAGATCAGCGCCGTGCCGGCCGGGCAAACCGGCTGCCCGGCCTCGTCACCTACCGGCATTCGCCGGCAGGGCTTGATGCGAGGAGCGATCCCGATCTCGCTCGCGCCGTCGAGGAGCGGCTGAGCCGTGAAGCGTGGGTCGATCTGCGCCGGATGAACATCGTCGTGGCCGTCGGGCGCTCGCGTTGGCGGCGGCCGAAAGCCCCCGCGTCAAGCGCGTCGAGGATCACCTCACGCCCGACTGGTTCGCAAACGACGCCGGCTGAGCTTTCGCCGGCTTGGGGCCTACCGGCCTTTTACCACCCCCTCAGCCGCCGTGGAATCCGCGCAGGCGCGGCTCGTGCCGGCCGATCGGCTTCTTGAAGGCTGCCCGGCTCGCGGTCTCGATGATCCGGTCGATGAAGCCGTCATAGTCCGGCTCGCCGCCCTCGGCCGTTGCCGGCGCGGCCGGATTTTCCGCGGCTCCGCCGTAGCTCGCCGTCTGCCCTGAGGGCGGATGAGCGAAGGGCGCCAAAAACCGGGTGTCGCCGAGCGGATCGCTCTCGCCCGTCTGCCTGCGGATGCGCTGGAGCGTGAAGTCGCCGCTCTCCGAAACCTCCGACGCGATCAGCACGCCGTGCAGCACGGCGGCCTTGCCGCGGGCGTTCTTTGCCGCGTCGGATCGGAAAGCCTCGCGCGGATAGAGCCGCTCGATGCCGGCGCGGTCGTTCACATTGGCTGACGTCATGGCCTTATCTCCGGGGGCCTGCAGGCGCTCCCTATAGAGACGGCGGATCAGCGCTCTTCGTTCCGCACCACGAGCGCGATCTTGCCGATGTGCTCGCTCGATTCCATGAGGGCGTGCGCCTCGGCGGCGTTAGCCAGCGGAAAGGTCTTGAAGATCACGGGCTTCACCTTGCCGGCCGAGAGCAGCGGCCAGACCTTCTCGCTGAGCTCGCCCGCGATCGCCGCCTTGTCGGCGACGGGGCGGGGACGCAGCGTCGAGCCGGTGAGGGTCAGGCGCTTGCGCATCACCGGCTCGACGTTGAGCTCGACCTTGGGGCCGCGCAGGAAGGCGATGCTGACGTGCCGGCCCTCGACCGCCATGATCTTGATGCTGCGCGGGATATAGTCTCCGCCGACCATGTCGAGGACCACGTCGACGCCCTTGCCGCCGGTGTCCTTGGTGATGACCTCGACGAAATCCTCGGTCTTGTAGTTAATGGCGCGGTCCGCTCCGAGATCTTGGCAGGCTTTGCACTTGTCGGCCGAGCCGGCGGTCGCGAACACCTTCGCCCCGAACGCTTTCGCGAGCTGGATCGCCGTCGTGCCGATGCCGGACGAGCCGCCATGGACGAGGAGGGTCTCGCTTTGCCGGAGCCGTCCGCGCTGGAAGACGTTGGTCCAGACCGTGAAGAAGGTCTCGGGGATGCAGGCGGCCTCGATCATCGAGAAGCCCTCGGGCACCGGCAGGCACTGCCCCTCCGGCGCGGTGCAGTACTCGGCATAGCCGCCGCCGGCGACGAGCGCGCAGACGCGGTCGCCGCGCTTCCAGCGCTTCACGTGATTGCCGACCGCGACGACGGTGCCGGCGATCTCGAGCCCCGGTATGTCCGTCGTGCTGGGCGGCGGCTCATACATGCCCCGCCGCTGCAACACGTCGGGCCGGTTCACCCCTGCCGCCGCGACCTCGATGAGCACCTCGTCCGGCCCGACCTTCGGCATGTCGCGCTGCGCCGCCTTGAGGACGCCGGGCTCCCCCGGCGCGGTGATCTCGACGGCGGTCATCTGGTCCGGGAGCTGCATCGGAGGTTCCGGTCTCGAGGAAACGTCAGCGCTCTTTAGCGCGGCGCCGCCCGAGGGGAAACCTCGGACGGCTCAAGCGCCGCGGCCGCGCAGGATGAGCCGGTTCTGGCGCACCTCGTAGGAGGCGAGCCGCTCGAGGAAGCTCATGCCGAGGAGGTTCTCGCGCAGCACGCCGGGCTTCGTCACGAGCGCGCGCACGCGCCGCTCGTCGATCGAGCCGACGGCAAGGCGCTCGATCGTGACCTGAGCCGCCATGGTGATGCCGTTGGCGGTTGAGACCGGCGTCATGAAAAGGAGGTTCGAGGGGGCGAGCCCGATCGCCTTCGCGGTGTCGTTCGTCAGGACCACGGTGCTGGCGCCGGTATCGAAGACGAACCGGAGGTCGCGGTCATTGACCCGCCCGTTGACGACAAAGCTGCCGTCCATGCGTCGGGTCACGACGACCTCTCCGCCCGGCGTGACCGTCGTCTCGCCCGGCATCAGCTCGCCGGCGATGCGGCCTGCGACCTGCTGGAGCTCGGTCCGGTAGCTGTAGAAGCCGACGAGCCCGACGAGCATCATGCTCCACAGCGCCATCGCGCGCAGGCCGTTGACCCAGCGGCCGCGGAACTCGGCGACGATCAGGCTCGCGACGAGAAGCGCCATCGCGCCGAGCGCCGCAACCGACGCGAACTCGCCCGGCGCAAGACCGAAGATCGGCGCCTCGGCCTGGTTCACGACCAGGATCGCCATGGCGAGGAGCACGATGCCGAGACCGACCGCGCCGGGCATCAGCCGGTCTCCTGAGGCGCGAAGGCGCTGCGCATCCGCTCATCGAGGCCGTTCATGATCGCGAGGCGCTCTTCCTCGCTCAGCCTGTACCAGGCGGCGATCTCCTCGCTCGTGCGCCCGCAGCCCTCGCACAACCCGGTGTCGGGATCGAGAATGCAGACGCGGATACAGGGGGTCGAGATCGGCATGGTCGACAGGGCTCGGAAGCTATCTCGTTATGGGCGCGCCGCAATCAAGAGGCCGAGATAGGCCGCGATCTCGGCGAGCTGCTGGATCGCGCCGCCGACGTCGCCGCTCTGGCCGCCGATCAGCCGCTTCGANAGGCGGGTCATCGCCAGCGCGACGCCGCCCGCGAGGAGGAATCCCAGGATGATGCCGGCAAAGGGGAGGGGAGAGCCGAGCCCGGCCGCGAGCCCGAACGCGGCGCAGACGCCGAAGGCGAGCGCCACCGCGCCCGGCTCCGGCTGCCCGACCGCGTAGGAGGATCCCGTCATCCGCGCTGGCGGCAGGAGCGTCATCAGCAAAAGGCCGGCGCTGCGCGACAGCGCTGCGACGAGCACCACCGCCGCCGCCGCCCCGGGCGTGCCGAGCCTGGCGAGGAGTTCGGCTAGGCATGCGACGCGCAAGACGTAGGCGAGCACGAGGGCTGCACCGCCGTAGGAGCCGATGCGGCTGTCCTTCATGATCTCGAGCCTGCGCTCCGGGGTCGATCCGCCGCCGAACCCGTCCGCCGTGTCGGCGAGGCCGTCCTCGTGGAAGGCGCCGGTGACCAGGGTCAGGCTCGCGACGGCGAGCGCCGCCGTGACGAAGGCGCCGAGCCCGAGCATCTGCGCTCCGACGAGCACCGCCGCCCCGACGGCCCCGATGATCGCGCCCGCGACCGGCAGCATCCGCGGCATCGTCGCGAAGTCCGGCGGCCCGTACGGGTCGGGCTCCCAGGCCGGCGCCGGCACAGGCAGGCGCGAATAGAACCGCAGGCACCTCAGGAGGTCGGCGTAAAGCGTGCGCAGGGCAGCGGCCGTATCGGCCCGTTCCGGACGCTCGCTCACCGACATCGCTTCACCCCCGCCCTCGTGCCGCCTATAGACGCGCCGCGGCCTTCGCTTGCGCCCGCCGCTCCAGGAGTCCCGATGATCCCCGACGCGGGCGGCACGCCGTTCGACGACATGCGCCGATTGATAGCCATGATGCCCGGCCCTGACGAGGCCGCGGCCGCGGCGGTGCGCGAGCGCGAGCGCAACCTGACGAAGCCCGCCGGCAGCCTCGGCCGGCTCGAATGGCTC
>C688J18823_10000936_pt1 | contig 17611 bp, 14 predicted proteins | sample HopSoiMetagenom1_FD_18823 | JGI IMG/M metagenome (IMG submission 18823) | reverse complement strand
GCCGTGATGGCAGCGGTCAACGTCGTCTTACCATGATCGACGTGCCCGATCGTTCCCACGTTCACGTGTGGCTTCGTACGCTCAAATTTGGCTTTGCTCATTGTTCTGTCTGGTTGTTGTTAGCTGTCGTTCTCTGATTCATCTCTATCGTTCAGTCGCGCCCGTTGAATCGCGCTCTAGAATCCGGGAAAAGCTATCTCCCCGGCGTAGCTACTTTTTGACTTTGCTGATGATCTCTTCCGCCTTGCTCTTCGGAACTTCCTCGTAGTGTGCGAACTCCATCGAGTAGACCGCGCGACCCTGGGTCATGGATCTGAGCTTGGTGGAGTAGCCGAACATTTCCGACAGCGGCACCTGCGCATCGATCACCTGCGCTTCGCCGCGCTGGTTCATTCCACCGATTCTGCCGCGCCGGGATGACAGATCGCCGAGCACGTCACCCATGTACTGATCGGGCGAGACGACTTCGACTTTCATGATTGGCTCGAGGATGATGGCGCCCGCTTTACGCGCCGCTTCCTTGATCGCCATCGAGCCGGCGATCTTGAACGCCATTTCGCTGGAGTCGACGTCGTGGTACGAGCCGTAAACCAGCTCGGCCTTCACGTCGACCATCGGATAACCCGCCAACACGCCGCCCTCGAGGGCTTCGCGCATTCCCTGCTCGGCCGGCTTGATGAACTCACGCGGAATCGTTCCGCCGACGATTTTGTCCTCGAAAACGAAGCCTTCGCCCTGCTTGGCCGGCTCGATATTGATCACCACGTGACCGTACTGACCCTTACCCCCCGACTGGCGAATGAATTTGCCTTCGACCTTTTCCACTCGCTTCTTGATCGTCTCTCGATAAGCCACCTGCGGGCGGCCGATGTTCGCGTCGACCTTGAACTCCCTTTGCATCCGGTCAACAATGATCTCAAGATGAAGCTCCCCCATTCCGGAGATGATCGTCTGACCTGTCTCCTGGTCGGAATGAACGCGGAAAGTCGGATCTTCTTCGGAGAGCTTCTGTAGGGCGATCGCCAGCTTGTCCTGATCGGCCTTGGTCTTTGGCTCGATGGCGACGTCGATGACCGGCGCCGGAAATTTCATCGCCTCGAGGATGATGGGTGAATCTTCCATCGTCATCGTGTCGCCGGTGCGCGTATCCTTGAGTCCGATCGCGGCGGCGATGTCGCCCGCCATTACCTCTTCGATTTCCTCGCGCTTGTTGGCGTGCATCTGCAGCAGACGTCCGATGCGCTCGCGCTTGTCCTTGGTGGCGTTGTAAACGTAAGACCCGGACTTGAGCGACCCGGAGTACACACGGAAGAATGTCAGCTTACCGACGAACGGATCGGTGGCAATCTTGAAAGCGAGCCCGGCGAACGGCTCGTCGTCGCTCGGATGACGCTCGCCGGGCTCGCCATTGGGAAGATGACCTTCGACGGCCGGCACATCCACCGGCGATGGCAGGAAATCGACGACCGCATCGAGCATCGCCTGCACGCCCTTGTTCTTGAACGCGGCGCCGCACAGAACCGGAACGATGAAACCGCCGACGGTGGCGCTGCGGATGGCGTGGCGAATCTCGTCGTTGGTGAGCTCGGTGCCACTGAAATACTTCTCGATCAGCGCTTCGTCGTGCGAGACGGCGGCCTCGATCACGTCGTGGCGGGCCTTCTCCATCGCTTCTTTGTACTCTTCCGGAACGGCGGTGATCTCGAATTTCTTGCCGAGCGACTCGTCGTCGAAGACGTACTGCTGGCGCTCGATCACGTCGATGTGGCCGGTAAAAGCTTCACCGCTGCCGACCGGGAGCTGGATCGGGTACGCGTTTTTGGTGAGACGATCCTTGATCATCCGCATGCAGCGATCGAAATCAGCGCCCACGCGGTCCATTTTGTTGGCGAAGATCAGGCGCGGAACCTTGTAACGGTCGGCCTGGCGCCAGACGGTCTCGGTCTGCGGCTCGACGCCGGCGACCGAATCGAGAAGCGTGACGGCGCCATCGAGCACGCGAAGCGAGCGCTCGACTTCGACCGTGAAATCCACGTGGCCTGGGGTATCGATGATGTTGATACGGTACTCGGTACCGTTGCGCTCCCAGAAAGCAGTCGTTGCAGCGGAAGTGATGGTGATTCCGCGCTCCTGCTCCTGCTCCATCCAGTCCATCGTGGCGGTGCCTTCGTGGACTTCGCCGATCTTGTGCGTCTTACCCGTATAGTAGAGGACGCGCTCGGTCATAGTCGTCTTCCCGGCATCGATGTGGGCCATGATGCCGATGTTACGATAATGGTCGAGCGAGGTATGACGAGGCATTCTGCGAAACTCTCTCTATGTGAAGCTGCGCCGCGTGGACAGCGTTTCCCGACTGGAAAGCTGCGCCTTTCTGGCGCTGTTCAATCAACAAAAACGCGGGTGGACCAGCCGCCCCTGTTGGGACCGGTATCCATCCGCTGCCGCCGGGTGCACCCGCAACTGGTTCGCAGGTGGGGACTCGAGGCGCGCCACAACGTGTCGTGGCGATCAAATTTTCGCGTTTGGCAGGCGCGGATAAACCGCGTTCCGCCATAGCCTTGTAAAGGTATCCGACAAGAAGCCTAAGTCAATGGGAGCGGGTCGGATCTCGTGAGCTGCTGCGCCACTGCAGAGCTCCTCTCAAAGATGTGACGTCACTGTCCCTTGCGGCGTCTTACTTTGTAACGTAAAGTACTCTACAACCCTTTACGACCTCCCCGGTAAATGCGCTCAACCAACAGCACCGTCGTCTGGATAGCCGCTCTCGGCACCTCTGCCCTTGGCGCAGCCATTCTTTTCTCCGCCGAGGCTGGAATCAACTGGCCCATCTGGGTTGCCGCTGCCTCTGTCTCAGTCATCGTCGCCCGTTACGTCTCGGCAAAACGCGTTGAGGCGCCACTCCTCATCCTGCTCGCCTGGGCGACTATCCTTTCCGTCCGCTTCGCACTCAGCGACACACCCTTCATTCGCGCGCTCATTGTCCTCAGCGATGCCATGCTGCTCGGGCTCGCCATGATCACCCTTGGTGTGGTGAACTGGTCTGAGCTCTCGGCGAAGCTTCTCGTCGCCGTACCCGTGCTCGCGCCGGTGCGCGTCATCGGCGGCACAGCATACGAGGCAACCGCTACACCGCGCTCCTTCTCGTCTTCACGGACGCGCTCTGTGGCAATTGGAGCTGTGCTTTCGGCCGCCGTGATCGTCGTACTCATTGCCCTGCTCGGAAGCGCGGATCCCGTCATCAGCTGGACCACGGAGCACCTCGCAGGCTGGCTGCCGGACTGGTCGTTCCCACCGCGAGTGTTGTTTTTCGCCTTCCTGCTCGTGCTCACGCTCGGCGCAAATTCGATCGCTTCCCGCCAGATCCAGCCGAACATTCCGCGCTACCCGCAACTCGAGGCGAGGCCGGCACTCGGAGTCACCGAGCAGCGGATGATGTTGTGGAGCTCGGCCGTTGTCCTGTGGTTGTTCGTACTGCTCCAGGCATCGTATCTCGTTCATTCTCCGCCCGCGGCACTGGGAAGTGGCGTCACATTCGCCGAATTCGCACGTCGAGGTTTCGGCCAGCTTTCGTTCGCCGCAACGCTCGTCGGCGCCATCATCCTGATACTCGAGTACGCACGTCCCGGGACCGCGACCGAGCGCGAGCGAACCACCCTGCGCCACCTGGAGCTCGCGCTGATTATCGCCGTGGAACTGGTGCTGATATCAGCGTTCCGGCGGGTGATTCTGTACGAGCAGGCTTACGGCTTCACTACAGCTCGCCTGGTCGCGCAGGCCTATATGATCGCGATGGGCCTTGCCCTGGTCGCTCTTGCGCTGGAGATCAGACGTGAGCGGATATCCATCGCCTTCGGCCGTCGTGTCGCAGAGATAGCGCTCGGAGTCTTTACCGTCCTCACACTCTGGAACTTCGAAGGATGGATCGCGGCCAGGAACATCGATCGTGCTCAGACCACCGGAAAATTCGACGCCTTGTACGCAAGCCGTCTCTCGAGTGATGCGATCCCCACCCTGGCCCGGCGGCACGCCGATATTCCCCAACCGGCCCGCGACTCCGTCGAGCTGAGATTTGCATGTAAGCAACTCCGCACGGAGCGTCGCTGGTTCGAGTGGAACCGCAGCGTCAATGCGGCGGCAGATGCGCTTCGCACCTGGCAACGCCCGCCGTGTCCGGTTCCCTCGGTGCGAGCCAGCCAGGCCGGCCCGGTTTCACCCTAGCCGCGCGGCGTTTTCGGTCGGAGCGCCAGATAAAGTGGCCAGCTCAAACCAAGCAGGACCAGCGAGTAAATGCTGTTTCTCGTGTCGGTGGCGACGTTTCCGACGAGGAAGCCGATCGAGAAAATCAGCACCAGNCCCGTCGTCCACGGATGACCCCTGGCGCGGAACGGCCGAGGCGAGTTCGGCTCGCGCTTTCTCAGGATAAAGATGCTGGCGAAGATCAGAGCATACTGAGCAACGAAGAAGAACGCGGTGACCGCGAGCACGATTGCGAGAGTGCCGGTCAGTACCAAGACCAACATGACGCCGGAGCTGAGTAGCAAAGCCACGGCCGGTGTGCCCCCACGATTCACATAGCTGGCGCCGGGGAGAAATCCGAAAACGCTCAACCGGTGAAGCACGCGCGGTGTCATCATCTGAAAAGCGTTGAGCGCGCTCAATAGCGAGACGATGGAGAGAACCCGGATCACTGTGTCGCCGCGCCCCCCGAATATCTGCTTTGCAGCGGTGGCGGCGACCAGTTCCTGGCCGGCCATCTGGTCAATCGACAACACGTACAGGAATCCGAGATTCACCAGCAGGTAAATCGCCGCGACCGCGGCGACACCGCCGAACATCGAGCGAGGAATGTCACGCGCGGGGTCGCGCAGTTCCCCGGAGAAGTAAACCACTCCGTTGTAACCGTCGTATGTGAATACGACCGATTGCATTGCGATCACGAACGCTGCCAGGAGCGGCGCTCCGCTCGACACTCGAGTCGGCGCTCCCCCGCTGAATCCGCGTCCGAGGACAAAGCAGGCTCCAACCAATACGGCGAATGCAATCGTCTTCGCCAGTGCAGTGAGATTCTGCGTCATCCCGCCCATCTTGACACCGCGCCACTGAATGAGTCCGAGGGCGATGATCACGGCAGACGCAATAGTGCCGGTGAGACTCTTCGGCAGCGAGAACAGGAATGTCACGTATTCGCCGATCACGATCGAGACGAGCGCCGCACTGCTGCACGTCGACAGCCAATCGGTCCACCCGATTACGAATCCTGCGTACGGACCCATCGCGCGCCGGAGATACACCGTGTACCCACCCGATTCGGGCATCATCGTCGCGAGCTCGGCCAATCCGTTGGCGCCGAGAGCAGCGTAGAGCGCGCCCAAAATCCAGATGCCGATGAAGAGCCACGCGTTGGGGAGGAGCTGGGCGACTAACCCCGGAGTGCGCAGAATCCCGGAGCCGATGATGTTTCCGACAGTGATTGAAAGTCCGAACACCACTCCCAGCACGGTGAGCAGACCGATATTCGATTTTGTCTTAGACGCGGCGGCGACGGCCGCCTTGGTGGATTCCGTCACTCGCGCCCAGTCGGGCGCGATGCTCCGTTGCCGGCAACTGGCCGNTGCATGAAGTCAGCGAGCAGCTCGTGGAAATGGTGGGTTCCGACTTCACGCCGCTCCGAGTAGCGTCCGCGATCGTAGAGCCGCGATCGAACGCCGCGCTGCACCGACTCGACCACCTCTTCGTCCTCCATCTCCACGCGGTGCAAGCCCGCGCCGACACCGCTTTCGCGCAGCCCCGGATTCCAGACATATGAGAGAAACGCGACTTTCGACCGGCCGGCGCTCAGAGGCGTCACCACATTCAGTGACAGTCCCCACGGATAGAAGTTGAACATGATGTTCGGGAACAACCAGAAATAGAACGCCCCAACCCGCTCCCCCGCGTTGGGGTGAGACGCGGGAAGATCGAAGGCGGGCTCCCCCGCCTTGGAAATACCGAGCTGCAGATTTCCCCACCGGAATCTCTCCGTTCGATAACCGGAGTAATCGAGTTTCTCCGCGAGTCCCGCGTGCACGTACGGGATGTGAAACTCTTCCAGATAGTTGTCGCAGTACAACGCCCAGTTGGCGTTTATCAGATAATCCTGTGATGTCGCCGCGTCTCGAGTGAACTGATCGAGCGGCAGGAAGGACACTCGCTCGCGAACCGGCGTGATCCAGTCATCGAAGGACATCTCCGGTGACAGACCGCTGAACAGCAACGGACCGAAGCGCTCCAACTGCAGCTGCGGCAGGTTGTCTTTCTCCGACGGAAACCCGACGGTTGTGTCGAACTCAGGCATCGACACGAACTTTCCATCAAGTCCAAACTTTCGGCCGTGGTACCGGCAGCGCAGCGAGCGCGCGTGACCTTCACCTTCCACCACGATTGCGCCGCGATGAGTGCACACGTTCGAAAGGCAACGAATGTTGCCGTCGTCGTCTGATGTCAGAACGAGAGGCTCACTCAGACAGCCGTCCAGAAGTGTCAATGGCGCAACCCTGCCTGGCGCCTTCACCCGGGCGGCGTCGCCTACCCACTGCCAGCTCCGCGCGAAGACGCGCTCCTTCTGCAGCTCGAAATATTCGGGATCCGAATAAACCCGCGCCGGAAGGGTAGAGGCGCGGCGAATGTCTTTGTCGATTTCGAAGTCGCGGATGCTCATCTCCGCGAATCTAAGTTGGGACTAGGTCCCCGCCAGATCCCAGAACTCGATGCGATTGTTTCCCGTCGGAATCGCCAGACGGTTGCGTTTGGTGTCGATTCCGATGTCGGCCGGCGAAGGAACGTTGCGCACGATCTGTCGATCGGTTCCGTGATCGAACAGGTGTACGCTCGAGTCCTGCCAGCAGCTCACGAGGAAACCGCCGTCGCTCATGGGTTCGATTCCGTCAAAACGTCCTTTGCCACTTGCCAGAATCACACGAGTCGAGTCCGACGGATGCAGCGCGTACACTTCGCTGTGAAAAGTGTCGAATGAGACGACCACCCAACGTTTCTGCGTTGGATCCCAGGTGACTCCATTCGGCCGCCCGAGCACGTTCCCATGGGCGACGACATTTATTGCGCGGTTGGCACCGATCGAAAAGACCTTGTCTCCCCCGACGTAGACGACACCAATCTCGCTCATGATAATGCCGGTGTCGGTGACGTAGATCGTGCCATCGGGCGCGACCGCGACGTCGTTCAGCAGCACGGCGCCATGTGGTTTGAGGTCGATCTCACCGAGCGGCTTTCCTGTCGAGCGGGAGAACGCGCGCAAGATGTCGATATCGGCCACCCACAGCGTGTCTCCGTGAATGGCGAGGCCTTTCGGACCGTCGAGATGCACTCCGTTTTTTCCGGATACAGCGAATAGCGTGTCGTTACCAAGCTCGCGCGCGTCGATCTTGACTATGTAGCCGTTGTTGTCCTTCCTGGATCCGGGACCGTTCATTACCGAGACGTAATAGACGTCCTCATCGGGCGAATACCGGATTGATTCCGGCCCATACAATCCCTGAACGACGCCGACCCGATGTGCCGCGTTCTCTACACTGTCGGTTGGATAACGACGCACTTTCTCGGCGACGAACGCGGTGCTCTGGCGATCGCACGCGCTGGCAGCGAGCGTAAGGACGACAATAGTGACGATGGTGCGGGCAGGATTAACGGACATTTCGCGGGATCCGACGAGTTATGCGCTAACATCGCTAAGGGCGTGCCGTACCGCGCGCGAAGAGCGGAATTTCGGTCTCCGCACCGAGATGCCTTATGGCGCCGCAACACCTAGAGCTTACACAGCCCCCCATACGTCTCCGGCCGCCGATCTCGGAAAAACTGCCACACATTTCGAACTTCGCGAATCTTGTCGAGATCCAGCTCGGCGGTGATCAGCTCGTCTCGATCTCGCGATGCCTGAGCGATTACCTGACCTCGGGGATCGCAAAAGTAGCTCTGACCGTAGAACTCGCCGATGTTCCACGGCTGCTCGAAACCGACGCGATTTATGGCCCCGACGAAGAATGCGTTTGCCACCGCGTGAGCCGGCTGCTCGAGCTTCCACAGGTATTCCGACAGTCCTGCCACAGTCGCGGACGGATTGAACACGATCTCGGCGCCGTTCAGCCCGAGCTCGCGCGCACCTTCGGGGAAATGCCTGTCGTAACAGATGTAGACTCCGATATCGGCGTACTGGGTCTTGAAGACCGGATATCCGAGGTTGCCCGGCTTGAAGTAGAATTTCTCCCAAAAGCCCGGCGCGGTGTGGGGAATGTGGCTTTTTCGATACTTCCCCAGATACGTACCATCTGCGTCGATGACGGCAGCCGTGTTGTAGTAGACGCCCGTCTCCTCTTCCTCATAGATCGGTACGACGATCGCCATCGAGTGCTTCTTCGCTACCTCCTGCATCAAGCGAGTGGTAGGGCCGTCAGGGATTTTTTCCGTCGCGTTGTACCACTTCGTATTCTGTTCCGCGCAGAAGTACGGGCCCGTAAAGATCTCCTGCATGCAGACGATCTTTACGTCCTCCCTCCCTGCCTGCTCGAGAAACTTCAGATGCTTCTCGATGTTGGCTTCGCGAATTTTTTCGAGCGGCGCGTCAGTGGGGCCGGCATGGCTGGCCTGGATCAAACCGCACTTCACGACACGAGCCATTCAATTCTCCCTATGGTTTCGCAGAGGGCGCTGCAACGCTTTCGCCGCGCATCAGCAGCCAGTAGATGGTGAAACTCAAAGCGAAGGTGACGAACCACGCGTAGGTGTAAATCCGGTCGAACAGGTTCGCATTGGCTACAACTCCGCCCGGCGTCGACACTGCCCGGATGAACCCGGGAACGACCGGGAGAATCGCCAGCACCAGCGCGACCACCGCCCGCGGGTTGATGCCGTTGCTGTAGCTGTAGCTCCCGCGAACTCTGAACAAGTCGTCTACGGCGAGCTGCTGGCGTCTGATCACCCAGTAATCGGCGATCAGAATTCCACCGAGCGCACCCATCAAGCTCGAATATCCAAGCAGCCAGGTGAAAATGTACGCGGCGGCGTCAGAGTAGAGTCTCCACGGCATCATGATTATGCCGAGCACTGCGGTGAGGAGCCCGCCGGTGACGTAACTGATTCGCCGTGGGCTGAGATTGGAGAAGTCGTTCGAAGGCGACACTACATTGGCGGCCATGTTGGTCGTCAGCTGCGCCGCGAGCACTACAAGAGCCGCAAAGATGATAACCGGAGCGCGGCCGATTCGACTCACGAGAACGACCGGATCCCATATGGCCTGGCCGAAAATGACTATCGTCGCGCTCGTGACAGCGACACCGATAAAAGCAAAGGCAGTCATCGTCGTCGGAAGGCCGATCGCCTGACCCAGTACCTGCGAGCGTTGGCTTTTCGCGTAGCGAGTGAAGTCTGGAATGTTGAGACTGAGGGTTGCCCAATAGCCGACATTCGCCGTAAGCGCGGCAGGGAACAGCGACCAGAATAATCCATGACCCTTCTGAAGTTTCTGCGACTCGGTCAGGATGTTGCCGAGTCCACCGCCATTCCGGACTGCCCACAGCAGAAGGAGTGCTCCGCCGCCGAGCAGCAAAGGCGCGGACCAGCTCTCGAGGATTTTGATTCCTTCCGTTCCCTTGAGAATGATTGCGACCTGAATCGCCCAGAAGATTGCGAATGCGATCGCCGTGCTGCCTGGCAGCGTGTTCCATCCCGGCCAAGCCGCCTTGAAAAGCGCGTCGAGCGCAAGCGCTCCGATCCAGGTTTGAATTCCGAACCAACCGCAGGCCACGATCGCTCTCAGAATGGCGGCGATGTTGGCGCCGCGCACACCAAAGCTCGCCCGGCAAAGGACGGGAAACGAAATCCCGTATTTCGTTCCGGCGTGGGCGTTGAGGATCATCGGGACGAGCACGATCACATTGCCGAGGAGAATCGTCATCATCGCCTGCCACCACGTCATGCCCTGCTCCATCAATCCCGAAGCGAGGGTGTAGGTGGTGATGACGACGCTCATCCCGATCCAGAGCGCGGCAATGTTGTAAGTGGACCAGGTGCGGCGCGACGGGTCGGTTGGCGCCAGGTCCGGATTCCAGAGCGGGCTGCTGCGAATATCGTCGGGGGCGTCGGCAGTTGCCGCGTAGCTCCTGTCCGTCGCGACCGCGGTCACGATGCGAGGCCGGCGGTCCTACGCGGCAACCACTGGCCGCGACCTTCCTTGCCCACGACGCAATAGTCGTCGACGATCACGTCTCCTCGCGACAGCGTTGTGCGCGCAAATCCAGCCAACTCCCATCCTTCGTATGGCGACCAGTCCGCGTTGGTCTCCATGGAGGCCGGATCGACGGTGTGTTTCATGTCCGGATGAATAATCGCGATGTCAGCGTCGGCGCCAACCTGGATGGCGCCCTTCTTCGGGTACAGCCCCATGATCTTCGCCGGATTGGTCGAGAGCTTGGTGCACATCTCCTCGAGCGAGATTCTGCCGCCAAGCACACCATGGGTGTAGGTGAGCGGCATCAGCGTCTCCAGACCCGGCATCCCCATGGGAATCTTGGTCCAATCACCTTGCCACATCGCTTTCTGCTCGCGGTTGAACGTGCAAGTGTCTGTTGAAACGACCGACACTTCACCGCTCTTCAACCCGCGCCACAGACGCTCGACGTCCTTCGGTTTCTTAAGCTGCGGACAACAGGCGTACAGGTGCCCGTCCTCGCGATCGAACACCGAGTCATCGAGCACAAGGTACTGGACGCAAGTCTCGGCTAGAACGGGAACGCCGCGGGCCTGAGCGGCGCGAATGATGTCCGCTCCCTCGCCGGTCGACATGTGAACGATGTAAAGCTGACCACCGGTGGCTTCGCACCATTGCACGGCGCGCTGGATCGCTTCCGCCTCGATGAAATTCGGACGCGTTATCCGGTGCAGCCTCGCGCCGTACTTCGTCATCATCTCGGGTGTATGGTGACGTGCGATCAGCTCGTCGAGCACCCGCGCCGATTCCGCGTGCACCAGCAGCATCGTTCCGTATTCCTTCATCTTCTCGAGCGTACCGAACATGGCGCGGTCATCGGACTGCCAGCCTTCCGATTCATAGATCATGAATTCCTTGAACGTCGTGAAGCCGCGATCGACCATGCCCTTGATCTGATCCTTGTGCTCGTTCCAGCGGGTGATGCAGATGTGGAAGGTGTAGTCGATCAGCGACTTGCCTTCCGCTTTTTTCATCCAGTTGTCAGCGGCCTGGTCGAGTGATTCGCCCGCGTAGGGAATCGCGAAATCGATGAGGGTCGTGACGCCGCCACGCGCGCCAGCTCTCGTTCCCGTCCGGTAATCATCCGCGGAGACTGCACCCATGAACGGCAGCTCGAGGTGCACATGGACGTCGAGGACGCCAGGAATGACGTGATGGCCCTTCGCGTCGATGATTTTGGTCGACTTGTCGCCGTCCAGGCTCGCCCCAAGCGCGCTGATCTTCTCGCCCGTTATGCCGACATCACCGATGAAAGCGCCGGCGGGAGTGACGACGTTGCCGCCTTTGATGATTCGATCGAATGCCACCGGTCGATTGCTCCTTTGGTTTGACTAGTTCGCCGCGGTGGCGAGCGCGCGGTTCAGAACATCCAGCGTGAAGTCAACGTCCTCTGCCGTGATGCACATCGGCGGCTTGATGCGAAGGACATTGCCGTCGAGACCGCCCTTCCCTACCAACACTCCCATCTCGCGCGCGGCTTCGAGAAGGGCCAGCGTCTCCTGCTTCGCAGGCTGTTTGGTGTTTCGGTCGCGCACCAGCTCTACACCCAGCATCAGTCCCATCCCGCGAACATCGCCGATAAGTGAGTGCCGCTCCGCCAGTTTTTTCAAACCATCCTTTAATTTTTTTCCGAGAACCTTCGAGTTCTGCTGCAGCCCGTCCTCGTCGATGACGTCGAGGACAGCGAGGCCAGCCGCCATGCAAACCGGATTTCCGCCGAAAGTATTGAAGTGAATTCGCTGGGTCATCGCTTGCGCGATCTCCATGCTCGTCGTGACCGCGCCCAGTGGCACGCCATTGCCAATGCCCTTGGCCATTGTCACGAAGTCGGGGACGACATCGAAGTTCTCGAATCCCCAGTAGTGATTGCCGGTGCGCCCGAAGCCTGTCTGCACCTCGTCGGCGATGCAAAGTCCGCCGTTCTCCCGAACGATCTTGTAGGCTTCGCTCAGGTAATTCCGCGCGCCATGGGTCGCGCCACCGACGCCCTGGATCGGCTCCGCGATGAAAGCGGCGACCCTTCCCGGCGTCGAGTAGCGAATCGTCTCCAGGATCTCGGATGCACTTTTCGTTGCGATCTCTTCAGGCGTCCCGCTGAATGCACTGCGATAAGGATCCGGACTGGCGACGTGGTGGATCCCGAACGCGCTGGGAATTGGATACTTCCACGTGTTGTGCGACGTCAGGCCCATCGAGCTCGGGCTGCCACCATGGTAGCCGTTCCGGAGCGCGATAACATCGGTATTGCCCGTATATAGCCGCGCCATAGTTACGGCGAGATCATTGGCTTCGCTGCCGTCGTTCACGAAGTATGTGACGTCGAGACCTTTCGGCATCTTCGATGCGAGCTTCTTTGCGAGAAGTGGCATGTTCGGGTGCAGATAAATCGTCGTCGCGTGCTGGAGTGTCTCGACCTGCTGTTGAATCGCCGAGACGATCTTTGGATGGCAATGCCCGCAGGACACCGTCACGATTCCGGCGAACATGTCGAGGTAGCGTTTGCCTGTCTCGTCGAACAGCCACTGCATGTGGCCTTCGACGATCATCAAAGGCTCACCGTAGAGCGTGAAGATCGCCGGGTTGGTATACTGACGGCGAATTTTCAGGAGCTCTTCACGCGACGGACCTACATAGACGCGCGGCACGTGATCCGTCGGCGGCATTTTCGGCAGCGGCCCTGAACGGGTGGAGGTGGCGGCTTTCCGCGTTTCAGACTTGGCCGGCATTGGTGTGGGCGTGGCAGTCACGATCTAGGCCCGCACTGATGTCTCAGGCTGCGGTGCGGCATAACCCTCGACCGTTTCGTAGCCCGAGTGATAGTCTGCCGCATCCGGACGGCGAATCTCCGACTGCGAGACGATCCTGTCGCGCCGGATTCCCCTGAAGTCTTCGACGTTCTTGTATCCATCCTTTGCATGCTCTTCTATGAACCGATCGAGGCCGGCCAGCAGCTTCTTCACCACATTTGGCCCAACTGCCTGATCGAGCATCGCAGCGGTACATACCTGCACCGTTCCGCAACCGAGCAGGAAATACGAGAGAGCCTGTTTGAAGTCCGATATTCCACCGATACCAGAGAAGCTTTTCTCCGGGAACGCCTTTGTCAGCTGCGCCATTTTGGCGAGCGACAGCGGTAGAATCGCGGGACCGCCCAGTCCGCCGCTGGAGACGAAGCCATCGACATTGATCTCGAACTCCATGGTCTCAGGATCGATGAGCGGTATCGACGGAAAAGTATTGGACGAGACGATGGCGTCTGCGCCCCCACGAAAACACGCTGCTGCCTCGACGACGATATCAGCCGTCGCCGGCGTCAGTTTGCACCACACCGGAACCTTCGCGACCTCCTTCACCGCTTCAGTTACCACTGAGCAAAGACCCTGATCCTTACCGATGTTGGATCCCATGTCGCGCCGGTCCATGTGGGGACACGAGAAGTTGAGCTCGAGGCCATCGGCTCCTTCGCCCTGCGCTGTCTCCGCGAGCTCCTGCCAATGTTTCAGCTCCTTGTCGTTGCCAGAGCCGGCCATGATCGATGCGATGAGCACTTTGTTCGGAAAATTCTCCTTGATGCGGCGGATGCGGGGCGCCCACCACTCCAGAGTCTTGTCGGAGATCAGCTCCCAGTTCCACGACGAATGCAAGGCCGCGCCCGCCCGTTTTTTCATGGAAACGTTGGCGTCTTCGGGGCTGGTGCGCATGAACTTCGCTTTCGCACCGTACACGTTCACTACGGGATGTAGTCCGATCGTCTTCGTTACGACCCCGCCCCACCCGGCCTCGAACGCGCGCATGATGTTCGATTCCGATTCGGTGGGCGGAGCCGACGAAAGCAGAAAGGGATTCTCGAACTGAATTCCGGTGAAGCTTACCGAACGATCAGCCATACGTCCCCCAATAGTTGCATACGTACCGCGAAAAGCGTTTGCACCGTCACGACATCCAGTTGGTGCCCGCTTCCTTGTTCCATTTGGTTGTCATCTTCTTGGACTGCGTCCAGAATTCGATCGAACCCCGTCCGGTGATGTCTCCAACGCCAAACTTCGAGTCGTTCCAGCCACCGAACGAGAAGGGCTCGCGTGGGACCGGCACTCCAACATTCACACCGACCATACCCGCGCTGGCGTGCTCCATCACGTATCGTGCAGTGCCGCCACTCTCAGTGAACACCGAAGCCGCGTTCCCATAGGGCGAGGAGTTCTCGACCTTGAGCGCCTCGTCGACATCCTTCGCGCGGACGATCACCAGCACCGGACCGAAAACTTCGTCCTGCGCGATGCGCATGTCCGGCGTCACATTGTCGATGATGGTGGGTCCGATGAAGAAGCCGTTTTCCCTGCCCTTCACCGTTGCCTTCCGACCGTCGACCAGCACCTTCGCCCCTGCGGCCTCGGCTTCCCCGATGTACTTCTCGATGCGCTCCTTAGCCGCAGCCGAGATTACGGGTCCGATATCTCTGCCGGGAATGATCTTCCTCGCTGTCTCCACCATCTTCTGAATGATGTGATCCGTCTTGCCCACCGCGACCATCACCGATGCCGCCATGCATCTTTGCCCCGCGCACCCTGACATAGAGGCCACGACATTCGTAGCCGTCATCTCGTGCTCGGCGTCGGGCATTACGATGAGATGATTCTTGGCGCCGCCGAGGGCGAGACACCGTTTAAGCGTCGCGGTCGATCGACGATAGACAATTTTGGCGGTTTTCGTCGAGCCGACGAAACTCACCGCCGCAATTCCCGGGTGATCGCAGATTGCTTCCACCGCTTCCCGGCCGCCGTTGACGATCTGCAGCACACCCTCCGGCAAGCCAGCTTCCTTCAGGAGCTCGGCGATTCTGCCGGCGCTCAACGGAACGAGCTCCGAAGGTTTGAGAACCATGCAATTGCCGAGTGCGATCGCATTGGGAATCGACCAGTTCGGCACCATGTTCGGAAAGTTGAACGGCGTGATCGCAGCGACGACGCCGAGTGGATAGCGCTCGATCCTGCACTCGACACCGCGGCTCACCTCGAGAACTTCGCCGGGGGCGATTTGCGGAAGCGAGCACGCAAACTCACACAGCTCTGCGGATTTCAGAACTTCCGCGCGGGCTTCCGATGCGACTTTGCCGTTCTCCTCGGTGATGAGGGCGGCGAGCTCGTCGATGTTCCTCTCGAGCAGTGTCTTGTACCGGAAGAAAACCTGGACACGCTCTTTGATCGGCATCGCCGACCAGCCGGGAAAGGCGCGCTGCGCGCCGGCGACGGCGGAGTCGACATCGTCCTGGGTCGACAAAGGGACGCGCGAGATGACGCTGCCATCGCTCGGGTTGTGAACTTCCAGAAAATCCCGGTCGATGCCTACAAACGAGCCGCTCAGATAATTGCGGACTTCGGGATACTTCAACTCGCCTCCCGCCGGTCAGGGCGCCGCTGAGGTATGGAGTCGCAGGGCCCAACCGATGAAACGGACGCCACTTACCTCACCTGCGAAGATGCGTTTGGTACACAAACGTCGCAAGCGGAAATCCGGCACAGCTTGCCACGTGTGGCGGCACGAACCATGATGCAGAGTGTCTGGCCGCGCCTGTTAGAACTGAAACCGGAACCGTCATGACCGAACCATTCGCGACTGCTGAGCAGCCGCACGAAATACGTCCACCTGTCGATCACGGCATGTCGATCGGAAAGGCCGCGGTAATCGCCGCGGTCTCCGGCGTCGTCGTGATCTTTTCTTTATATGGTGTAGTCAAAGGCCAGATGTCGGCGGGAATGACTCGAGTACTGGCCGTCCTCTCGCTTCTTTCGCTGGCAGCGCTCGCCTATGGCCTTATCGAGTTGGCGCTGGCCGTGATTGCAACGACGGCCGAACGCCGGAGGCAGGCGCGAGAGGTTTCGGAGCGCAGGAAGGGAGATCGCGCCCGCAAACCAACCCCGCATTAAAACAAAAGCCCCGCTGCCAGAGCGGGGCTGTTCTTACTCGTGCCTTCAGTCTACCAGCGGTAGTGCGCGAACGCCTTGTTGGCCTCGGCCATCCGGTGGGTGTCTTCCTTTTTCTTCACAGCGTTGCCTTCGCCCTTGCTGGCGGCGATCACTTCGGCGGCGAGCTTCTCCGCCATCGATTTCTCGTTGCGTCCGCGTGAGAAGGTGATCAGCCAACGCATGGCGAGGGCGGTGCGGCGATCCGGACGGACTTCGACCGGAACCTGATAGGTCGCGCCACCGACGCGGCGGCTCTTCACTTCCACAGCGGGCTTGAGGTTCGTCAGGGCCTGCTTGAAGATCGTCACGCCAGGCTGGCTGGTCTTGTTCTCGACGATGTCCATGGCGCCGTAGAAGATTCTCTCGGCAGTAGACTTCTTGCCCTGGTACATGATGGCGTTGATGAACTTCGATACGGTCTGGCTATCGTAGCGGGCGTCGGGAAGAATCGGACGCTTGATCGATTTCTTGCGGCGGCTCATTTCTTCTTACCTCCAGCTGCTGCGCCCGCCTTGGGCTTCTTTGTTCCGTATTTGGATCTGCTCTTGTTGCGGCCGTTGACGCCCGAAGCGTCGAGCGATCCGCGAACGATGTGATAGCGGACGCCCGGAAGATCTTTCACACGACCACCACGAATGAGCACGATCGAGTGCTCCTGGAGATTGTGGCCCTCGCCGGGAATGTAGGCGGTGACTTCGAAGCCGTTAGTGAGGCGTACGCGGGCAACTTTGCGCAGCGCCGAATTGGGCTTCTTCGGTGTGGTGGTGTAGACGCGGGTACAAACACCACGCTTCTGTGGGTTGGACTTGAGCGCGGGCGCCTTTTCCTTCTTCTGAACGTCGCGGCGGCTCTGACGGACGAGCTGATTGATAGTCGGCATTAATACTGGTTGATCGTGCGAATACGAAGGTGCAAATCCACCCGCTCCTGGCGCGGATTAGCCTGTAAAGTTAGACGGAGACCGCGTTTATGTCAACTTGACCACCTGCTATGGTCAGTTTGAAGACTGCCTCTCGACGCGGTTTGATCCATGCGTAAGATTGAAGGAGGCGTCGCGACATTTGCACCCGCGACAGGGCGCTCAGGAGGTACAATGACAGTGCACGGCACGACTACTCTAGCCATGTGTGTCGCCATCCTCACATCAGTTACGGCCTGCTCGCATTCCGTGCCGGTCAAAGGCCTCGAGAGTCCCGAAGTCCTCGTCCAAGCTGTTCCCGTCCGCCTCGAGGTCGAGAATCACAACTGGGCCGACGTCATCCTGTACGTCGTACACGACGGTGTGCAAACGCGCTTTACCCAGGTTGCCGCGGCGCACACGATCTCTGTGGAGATTCCGGAAAGCCTTCAGGGACAGATGGGCGTCATTCAGATCGCCGCCCGCCGTATC
>C688J18823_10000935_pt1 | contig 17627 bp, 16 predicted proteins | sample HopSoiMetagenom1_FD_18823 | JGI IMG/M metagenome (IMG submission 18823) | reverse complement strand
AGATTGGCCTCGACAGCTATCTCTTGTGCTCGACCCTAGCGTCCACTAACTCGCCAGCATTCGGGATGAAGAAAGCCCGGCCGCGCGACGCTCGTCGACATCACCGCCGTCTTGCGCGCACGACGGTTGCAGGCGCGGCGATCTTCACACGACGGCCTGGTTGAGCTGCTCGACACGCTTCCCGCTGACGATCAAGCCACCCACAGCTTGGCGATGCGCCGGCCGCAGCGGTATGGACATGGTGACTTCAGTTCCGGGAGATGTCGAGCGCACGTCGAACTGTCCTCCGGACGCGAGTACCTTGGCGCGAATCGATGCCATTCCGATATGACCTTCTTCAGCCTTCCGCGCGATAGTCGCCTCCGAGATGCCCACCCCGTCGTCGGAAATACGCAATGAGGCCAGCTCTTCGTGGTGTTCCACCTCAATCCAAATGTGGTGGGCCCGTGCATGTTTGATGACGTTCGTCAACGCCTCACGCGCCGCGCTGTACAGCACGTAATCCGCGTCCGTACGCAGGTCATCAGGCCATGTACGTGCGTCGAGATCGACGGAAAGCTCGGTACGAGATCTGAGACTATCGGTGAGGCTGGAGATCGCCGATTTCAATCCCAGCCGCGTGAGCACGTCCGGATGCAGTTCGCGGACTACATCGCGCAGCAGGCCCGAGCACTCGACGAGCGCCGATTCCACCCGGTCCGCGGCAGCCTCCAAGCCGTCCCGCACGTCCTCCATATCTTGGCGCGCGACCAATACATACTGAAGGGCACCGTCGTGCAGACGTTCGGAAATTGCCTGCCGCTCACGCTTTTCCAGTCCCAGCAGCTCCTCCAACAACTGGCTTCGTTGCAGCGCCAAGTCTGCGATCATTTCTACTTTGGACCGCTGGATGAGCGATAAGGCGACCGAGCCGCCGGCGAGTGTTGCCAACACGGTCGAGCTCAACAGAATCGACGCCCACGGCTCCTGATTGGACGATCTGGTGATCCAGCATGTGGCAATGAATGCGGATAACGTCGGAACTGCCACGGCCCCGCTGATGATGGGATCCAACTGCGCCGCCGCGATCAAAGGGATCAGGAAGAAACCATTCCTCATCACGTTTGATGTCCAGTCCTCCGGCGAGGTGATGCCGGTCAGAACCGACAGGACGGATACCACCGCGACGTCGGCGGCCAGCACTAGCAGTGTCACCGGCGTGCTGGTGGGTAACACTGCGCGCGCCGCAGTCCGCAGCGCCCACACGCTCCAGCATCCGATCACGACCGCGTAGACCGCCAAGACGGCCACGCAGATCCATAGGTAGCGGTTCGGCGGCTCACACAACAGGGTCACGACGACGAAAACGGTCAATACCGCGCGCAACGCAAACTGCAGCAGAGTGCCCAATAGCAAAGTCCGCTGGGAGTCCGGCGAAACTTGTTGCACTCGCAGGTCGACCGCATGCTGACGATGTCCCGGCATGGGCGGCTCCTGTCCCGTCGCGATGGCGAAAGCATAACGCTGGGCGCTCGCTTGCAGGGCTGCCCGCATCGCGTCCGCGTCAGCCTCCCCACCGACGGGTCGAACCCTCGACATCGGTGAACAAGAACGTCACAACCCCGAAGGAGCAGCCGCCGGATCAGCGGACACCCACGCAGAATCTCACAACCGACACGCTCCTACCTCGTACATTTCTGTTCGGGGCTTCTGTTTCCTTTACCGCACCGGTCGATATAAGCGAATTTCGCTTTCGCCCTGCGCACGTGGGTCGCCCCTCGCCGCAAGATCAGGCCACGTGCGAACTCTCGTCGGAATGTCGCCGTATCCGCTCCCACGGCCATGTCATCAAGGCCCACACAATGAGAACGATCACGGTCTCGGCCAACAGGTACACCGGCCACGGGCCCAATACGTCCAGCACTGACGCGGTGGGCGGTTTCCTGTTGAGGTAGCCGTAGTTGGCTCCAGTGATCACATTGAAGGTGAAAATGATTGCCGCCCATGCCAGGGTCGCGATGATGGCGAAGCGGTAGTCGCGCCACCGCGGCCGCATCCCACGCCCCCACGTGAGATAAATGGCCGCCCATACGACGAGCACATGAAGCGTGAAGAACGTGACGAACAGATGATGGGGGAAATCTGGCGCGCCTTCTTCTGGCGTGCCTACGTCCGGTGTGATCAACGCCTGTGAGCTGAGGACGAGACCCCAGTAGTAGGTGAGCGCAAAGGCCCAATGCCGCTGCGACCACAACGCGTACGCCGCGATGAGTTCCGCGACATCGCACAGCTGCAACGGCACCGAGTTGCCGATGCTGGGCTGGACCAGTTTGTAAATCAGCGCCACGCTGAATGCCGCCGCGATCAGAATCCCGAGCACGCGGCCGAGGCCCCGAGCCGGCGATTCGGTCTGCCGGCGTCCGATCCAGACCAACGCGGCAGCCCCGACCACGAATATCCCCAGCACCACCACATGTGAGGGGCCGTACGCCGAGAACTCCCGTTGTGCAGACAACAGCTCCATCAGCACCACCTTCGCACCGAACGTGTACGCACTGCGAAATTCTGCTCGAATTTTCGCAGTGGTTGCACATTCGGCACCCCGAAAACCGACGCGCGGCCCGCGAGACCCGCCTATTGTTTACAAACCTACGACGTGGATACGCTCCGAGCAGTCTGACCGCTCTGCCGAGAGGACGCCGTGACCGAACTGGCGCAAGCGCTTGTCGGGGGGATTCTGATCGGCGGTCTCTACGTCGCCATCAGCATCGGCTTCTCGTTGTCGTTCGGCGTCCTCGACGTCGTCGACCTCGCGGTCGGGATGTGGGTGGTTCTCGGCGCGTTCGCCGTGATCGTGGCCAGTGACGAGCTGGGTGTCGACGCGTTCGCACTGCTGCCCGTCGTGTTCGCCGCCTTCGGGGTCATCGGCTGGCTCATCGCGCCGCTGATCTATCGGGTCCGGACGAGCAAGTACGCACTGCCCGCGCTGATGGGGCTGGCGTTCACGTTCGGGCTCGCCACGCTGATCCGCGGCGGCCTGCTCACCGCGTTCGGCTACAACCCGCGCACCGTGCACACCGACCTCTTCCCGGGCAACCTCGAGCTGCTCGGCATCACCGCACCGACGATCCGGGTGGCCGGCTTCGCCTTCGCAGCGGTCGCCACCGGCCTGTTCCTCGCGTTCCTGTTCTACACCCGCACGGGTCTCGCGATCCGGGCCACCGCGCAAAGCAAAGAGAACGCCGGGCTGATGGGTGTCGACGTGAAGCGGATCAGCAGCCTGGTGTACGCCATCTACACCGGCCTCACCGCGATGGCCGGCGCGCTGCTCGGCGCCATCTACGCGATGACTCCCGAGGTAGGCCTGCGCTACACGCTGTTCGCGTTCTTCGTCGTGGTGCTGGCCGGACTCGGCTCGGTGGTCGGGGTGATGGCCGCCGGCCTGTTCCTCGGCGTGCTGCAGTCGCTGGTCACGACGTACGTGGGTGCCGACTACACACTGTTGGTTGTCTTCGGAGTGTTGTTCGTCGCGCTGCTCCTGTTCCCGCAAGGCATTTCGCGGCGGGGGCTGGCATGAGCAGACCCGCCTCCGGGGGCAACGCATACGTCAACCTCGGCGTGCTCGCCATCGTTGTCGCTCTGCTCTGTGTGCTGCCGATGATGACCACGCCGTACTACATCCGGCTCGCCACCGGCGTCGCGATGTGGGCCGGAATCGCCTTGTCCTGGAACGTGATCTGCGGGTACGCCGGCTACATCAGCTTCGGCCATGTCGCGTTCTTCGGCATCGGCGCGTACACCACGGCGATCCTGATGCAGCCCCAGCACGCCTGGAACTTCTGGGCAACACTTCCTGTCGCGGCCGTGGTTGCCGGCGCCGTTGCGGCGTTGGTCGGCTGGCCGGCTCTGCGGCTGAAAGGCGCGTACTTCGCCATCGCGACCTGGGCGCTGGCCGAGGCGGTCCGCGAGCTCACCACAGTCCTCCACTTCACCGGTGGCTCAGGCGGACTCACGACGCCGATCCGCCTCGACGACAATTTCTTTTTCTACACGATGCTCGCCGCCGCGGCGATCGCATACGCGGTGTGTTATCTGCTGCTGGAACGATCCCGGTTCGGTTTCCGGGTGAAAGCGGTGCGCGACAACGAGATTGCCGCCCGCGCGCAGGGCATCAATTCCACGCTGGTCAAGATCGAGGCCTTCGTGCTGAGCGCGATGATCCCGGCCGTGCTGGGTGGCATCAACGCGTACTGGATCACGTTCATCAACCCGCAGAGCGTGCTGAACACCATCATCACCGACCAACTGGTGGTGATGGTGCTCGTCGGCGGGCTCGGGCACGCGTGGGGCCCGGCGCTCGGCGCGACCGCGTTGTTCCTGTTGCAGGAGCAGCTCCGGGTCAGCTACGGCGAGACGACCGCATACATCATCATCGTCGGCGCACTGGTGATGGCGGTCGTGCTGTTTCTGCCCGACGGGCTGGTCAGCCTCGGGCAGCGAGCACGACGAATGCGGCTGGTACGCCAGCTGCTCGGCCGCGCCCGCGACGACGTTGCGCCTCCGCGGACGGACCACGAAACCGAACAGGCCAGACCATGACGGTGCTGGCGGTTGACGACCTGTTCCGCTCCTTCGGCGGCATCCACGCGGTCGACGGCGTCACGTTCGACGTCGAGCAGGCGGAGATCGTCGGCATCATCGGGCCGAACGGCAGCGGCAAGAGCACACTGTTCAACCTGCTTACCGGCGCCCTGAAGCCCGACGCCGGCACCATCACATTGTTCGGCCGGAACATCACTCGGCTCGCTCCCTACCGGATTGCCCGGGCCGGCCTGGGACGCACCTTCCAGATCCCTGCGCTGTTCGTGAATATGACTGTGCGGGAGAACCTTTGGACCGCTGCTGTGCAGTTCGACTGGGACAACGCCCGGACCGACGCGGACGCGGTCCTGGAGCGGCTGGAGCTCACCCACGTCGCCGACGACCTCGCGAGCAGCTTGTCCGGCGGGCAGCAGAGGCTGCTCGAGATGGGTCGGGTGCTGATGCAGAACCCGAAGGTCGCTCTGCTGGACGAGGTCGCCGCCGGCGTCCACCCGCGACTGCGCCAGATCATGCTGGAGGCCATCCGCACCCTGCGTGACGCGGGCACGACGTTCCTGGTGATCGAGCACGACATGGAGCTCGCGCAGGACATCTGCGACCGGATCATCGTGATGGATGCCGGAAAGATCGTGGCGCAGGGCAGCTTTGAGGAGATCTCTCACGATCCGCACGTGATGGAGGCGTATCTGGGGGTGCCGACGAGTGAGTGAACACAGCGGCTCCGAGGGCAGCGTCGTCACGGTCGATGGCGTCGACGCGGGGTATGGCCGCGTGCAGATCCTGCACGAGGTGTCGATGACGGCTCACACCGGCGAGGTCACCTGCATCTTCGGGCCCAACGGCTGCGGGAAGAGCACCCTGCTGAAGGCGATGGTGGGAGTGATCGACCCGTGGGCGGGCAGCATCATGATCGACGACGACGACATCACCCATCTGCCGTCTCATCGCACCCTGGGCCGCGGGATCGCGATGATGCCGCAGGGCGGCGGCGTGTTCCCACAGCTCTCTGTGCGCGACAACCTGCGGATCGGCGGCTACACGATCCGCTCCGGAAAGCGGCTTGACGGGCGAATCGAGGAGCTGCTGGAGGAATTCCCCCGACTGCGTGAGCGGTATGACGTGCAGGCCGGCCAGCTGTCCGGCGGCGAGCAGATGATCCTGTCGATCGCCCGTGCGCTCGTCTTGAACCCACGGTTCCTGCTGTTCGACGAGCCGTCCGCCGGCCTGTCCCCCAAGTTGGTCGGTGACGTCCTGGTTCGCGCCGCCGAGCTCGCCAAGCGCGGCGTGGGCGTGATCATGATCGAGCAGAACATCCGGGAGGCGCTGCGGGTGGCCGACCGGATGTATGTCCTTGTGGCGGGGCGCAACCGGTTCGAAGGCACACCCGCCGACGTGGAGGACGACCGCGAGCTCATGCACCTCTATCTAGGGGGGCGCTGAACGCTGCACGGGGTCGGCCAGCGGCCCACCGACTAGAGAGGAACCACCATGTCCAGCTACATCAACCGTCGACGCTTTCTCACCCGGGCCGGCCTCATCGCCGGCGGCGTGGTCGCTGGCCCGAGCCTGCTGTCTGCTTGCGGCGGCGGTGGGGGCGGCGGGGCATCGGACACGTTCAAGGTCGGGGCCGTGCTCGAGCTGTCCGGCGCATCCGCGACCGGTGGACAGATCGCCCAGCGCGGATACCAGCTGTGGGCCGATACGGTGAACAACAAGGGCGGGCTGTCCATCGGGGACAAGAAGTTCAACGTCGAGTTGGTCGTGCAGGACTGTAAGAGCGATCCTTCCACCGGCGCCGACGCGACGTCCCGGCTGGTCACCGAGGAAGGCGTGAACGCCATCTTCGGCGCGTACACCAGCGGCGTGCAGCTCGCGATGGACCCGATCTGCGCCAAGTACAAGGTGCCGTGCATTGCCGGCTCAGCGGAGTCGCCCAACGTCTGGAAGAAGCAGCCCGCGTTCACCTTCGGCGTCATCCCCGCCGTCGACACCACCGCGGCCCGCTCGATCCAGTCGATCGCGAACACCGCGAATCCGAGGCCGGCCACGGCGGCGGTCGTCGGCGCCAATGAGCCGTTCTCAGATGACACTGCCCAGGGCTTCCGCAAAGGAGTCGAAGACGCGGGGCTGAAGGTCGTGCACTTTTCGCTGTTCCCGCCGAATGCAGACCTGGCTCCGGTCGCCGGCGTGGTCGCTGCGCAGAAGCCCGACATCGTGGCGGTCGGCGGCCACGACGTCCTGCTGGTCGACTTCGTGAAGGCGATGGCCGCCACCGGATACACCCCGAAGGCGATCATCGAGCACTACGGCATCACCGATGCCTCCTTCGCGAAAGCCCTTGGCCGCCAAGCCGACGGCGTCATGGGGATCTCGGTGTGGTTGCCGACCGCTACTTTCAAAGACGACCTGTTCGGCTCGGCCGGCGACTATGCGAAGGCATTCGAGCAGAAGTACGGCTCGCCACCGGACTACACCGCCGCCGGGTGTAGCGCCGCCGGGCGGGTGCTGCAGGCCGCGGTCGAGAAGTTGGGTCAGCCGCCGTCGCTGTCCGAGGACGCCAGGGGCAAGCTGAACGAGCTGATCGCAGGGAGCGATTTGCAGACCTTCTACGGACCGATCAAATTCGCATCCGAGGGCGACCACTTCCACAACAACACCGCGCTGAACCCGATGCTCGTCCAAATCCAGGGCGGGCAGGTCAAGGCGATCGCGCCGCCGGAGTCAGCACAGGCCCAGATCATCTACCCGTTGCCCCCGCTGGGCTAGTGTCGTGAGTCATTGGTTTCGCGGTGCTTGCCGCATCTGCCTCGAAACTGCAGTTATTGCGGAAAAGTGCAGGTAGCCAACACGATAACTGCAGTCTCGGCGCTCGGGTCGGGCGGCGATCGTCGCAATTACCACAGCAGAACTTTCGACTCGGGACACTAGAAGAGCTCAAGCGGCGAATTACATCGATGTATAGCGACACGGTCACAGATGGATACCCATCCGTACATCATTGATCACTAGAACCCCTCCAATCACTATCGTCACATCGGTCAACTGCTGACGTCAATGCGACGTCGTGCGCCCTGAAAGGTGTGACATGCCGCCGCGTCTGCGAATCGCTTCCATGTCGATGGCATCGGCGGCCGCTATCGGACTTTGCGTGGCGATCGGCGTCGCACCACCAGCGATCGCCGAACCATGCCAAGGCGCTGCCGCAGCAGCCCAACCTCCTTCCGCCCCAGCCGAAACACCGGACCTGCCCTCGTCGTCCGATCGCCGACCGATTGGGCAACGGCCTTCCAATTCGAACGAACGCGCGCCGCTGCCGAGGCTCGGGCGGCTCCCGTCGAGGATCCTCAGCTCGCTTTCTCCACGCTCGGCGCCTGTCCAGCAGCAAGCCGCGGTTGAACCTTCGCCCACTCCCCCCGGCGCCGCCAACCAACAACCCGCGGCCGCAGCGCAACCCGTTCCGGAGGCAGCCCCAGCCCCGCCGCCAGCACCGCCTGGTACTTCGCTCGTCGGCTGGGTGACCGGACCGGACAGCCCCAACGACACCATCAAGAAGTTCGCCATCACCGGGACCGACCTCGGAATCATGTGGGACAACGGCGATCCGGCCAGCCATCAAGTGCTGATGGCGTTCGGTGACACCTACGGCTACTGCGGCGTCCGCGGCCAACAATGGCGTTACAACACGCTGTTCCGTAGTCAAGACGGTTCTCTGTCCAACACCGTCGCCGTGTCCGGCTCCCCGTTGTGGGCGCCCGGCCTTTCCAAACAGATCATCAACAGCACCAAATGGGCGCCGTCGGAGACGGGCATCATTCCCACTGCCGGCATTGCCGCCGGCCGAGCCCAGTACCTCAACTTCATGTCGATCAAGAGTTGGGATGCCAATGGCGCGTGGACGACGAACTTCTCGGCGATCGCCGTGTCGCCGGACAACGGTGAGCACTGGGGCGTCTACCCCGACTCCGTCCGCGCGGCCCGACCGGACGCCATCCCGGGAGGCCGTTACGTTGCCGGAAACGAGAACTTCCAACAGGGGGCGTTCCTCAAGCCCGGACCCGGCGACCCCTACATCTACTCGTTCGGAACACCGTCCGGACGCGGCGGTTCGGCGTACGTGGCGCGCGTGCTCCCCGGCTACGTGCCTGATCTCAGAAGGTACGAATACTGGAACTCTGACAGCAATTCCTGGGTTCCGAGCAATCCGGGGGCTGCGACGGTGGTGATCCCCGGCCCGGTGGCCGAAATGTCGGCGCAATTCAACACTTATCTCAAGCAATACCTGGTGCTCTACACCAACGGCGCCAACGACGTAGTGGCAAGGACTGCGCCAGTGCCACAAGGACCGTGGAGTCCCGAACAACTGCTGGTGCCGTCAATGCAGTTCCCCGGCGGCATCTACGGGCCGTTCCTGCATCCCTGGTCGACGGGTAGAGAGCTGTACTACAACTTGTCGCTGTGGTCTGCATACAACGTGATGTTGATGAAAACCGTTCTGCCGTAACCTCTTGCGTCAAGACTGCCGAGGTGTGCCGAAGCGCCGATGCAAGACCTGTCTCGAAACCCCGAGGACCCGGCCGATTTCGCCCCATGAGAGCCGCACGCTCAATGTCGTCGCGAGCAGCGGCCAGCTCTTGAACGCTCGCCCCGCAATAGAAGTCCTGGACAACGGGCTCCGGCGCGTCGGGCGTAATCGGCTCACGGCATGCACGCTCGAGTTCCTCGTCGACGCGGCGACGAATCGCAGCGATCGCTGTGTTGACGCTCTGCAGAAGCATGCATTTACCCGCCGACAAGTCAGGCGTGCCTATCGCGGCGGCGGTTGCCGGACATAGCGACCGACCACGACCACATCCGGCACGAAATGTGTGCGCTGGGGCCCATCACTCTGCCACTAGGCAGTTGATGTATGGCTGAGGCGGGTAGCGGTGATGGTGGCGCGCCGTTACGCGTCGACCCGAACGCGATATTGACAGCGCGGGGCCATTTGGATTCGGTGGCCGAAGAACTACAGGCTGCCTTACGGCGACTGGTGGCCGAGGTTGAGGACGTGGTGGGAGTGTCCTGGCGTGGTGAAGCAAGTGGCGTATTCACCCGGTATTGGCAGGCGTTCCACGATGCGGCTGCGGAGGTGACCGAGGATGCGAGCGTCATCGCCGAGATGATCCAGGTTGCTGCGACGCGGTACCTGCGCGAGGACGCAACAGGAGCGCAACGCATCGGTGAGGCCGGACTGTAGGTGGCCGAATACTCCGTCGACGTGGAAGCCCTGGCCCGGCTAGAGCAGCACATGGCTGATTATGTGCGTCTGGTTTCGGACAAGCTGGAGGAAGTCGAGTCTGTGATCGCGTCGATATCGGGCGCGTGGGACGGCACTGCCAGTGAGGCATATCGGCGTCGGCACCGGGATTGGCTGCGCGCGTTGGGCGAGATGCGTGAGCAGGTGGATGATCTGCGGGAGTGGTCCGCGCAAGCGCGGCAGACGTATAAGTACGTGATGGACGCCAACGTACGCATGGCCGGCCAGTAAGAAAAGGGCTGTCCGCGCGGGGGTTTGGGTCGTAGACCCAGATTGGTACTACCACACCGCCGCTGTTGTCGGTCGGGCGTCTTCGCGATTGGCGGGGGCAGTCGGCACCGCCGCGGACGGCTTGTCGTACGGGCACTTCATGGCCGGCAACGAGGCAATCGGCAGCGCCTGAGGCAGCAAGTACGACGCGGCCGCAAAGAACACCGTCGAAGGGGCGACAGCGCTGTCGCACGCGTGGTCTGCGCTGGCCGGCCGGATATATCAGGCCGGGGTCAATCATGCATGGGCTGAGTTCACCGCCGGGCGGGGCAAGTTGCCATCTCCAGCGAATCTGCCGCCGCGCCCGCCGATTTCGCAGATCTCTTCGCCGTCGCCGCCCTCGGTTGGTGACAACGGGGTCGGGCTGACCGATGTGCTGCCAGGCTTGGTGGAGGCTGTTGGGGCGCCGGTTCCCAACGCCGACATGGGCAAGCTCAGCACCACCGGTGCGGCTTGGGCGCCGTTGGGAACGGCGTTAACCGAGGCGGTGCAGTCGGTCATTGCTCAGGTTCGCCGGCCGGACCCCTCCTTGCCGGATGCGACCGCGTTTTACAGCAAGCTGATGTCCTTAAGTGGACCGGGCGAAGCATTATCGACCGACGCGGTTGAGTTGGGCTCCCTCACTGAGCAATTCGCACTGGCCACCTACGGGATGCGCGCAGGTATCGCCGAGGAGATTTACCCTGCGGCCGCAGACGTGCAGATGTCAGTCACTGTGAACATTCAAGTCACGAAGGTGACCGGAGCGGCTGGAGTAGCGATATCGAAGAACGGATACCAAGCGACCAGCGCTTCATTTTGGAGCTGAAGCAGATCCCCGTCTCGGAGGCGATCCAGGTCGAGGATCCCACTCGCCACCTCGCCGAGCGGTATCGCTGAGCCCATCGAGCCGAAACCGGCGATCCCCGGTGAGGTCGGCACCAGCGGCCAGCGACCCAAGACCCGCCGCCAATCAGCAGGCCGACGCACGACAAGGGGCTGAGAATGGCAGAGTGCAGCATCCCGACGATCCCGGGCAAGGACGTCTCTGGGGACAACCTCTACGGACTACGGATCTGCGACCAGCCGTTCGTCGACTGGGCATGGCCTGCGGTTCCAGTCCATCAAGCTGCGGCCATTGCCTCTCGGTACAGTCCCTCGCTTGCGGCTCCTGCTGCGATCCGTGAGGTCACGCCTTTCGACTACACAACAACCACTCGGCGCGTCAGCCGGAAACAACCACTCGGCGCGTCAACCGGAAGCGCAGGAGATAGTTGGAGAATTCGTCGCCGTCGTCTTGGGTTCTGTATTGTCGGTGGACCTGCTGGTTTTCGGGGCTCAGATTGGCTCCTAGAATGGTTGTGCAGCAATGGATTCCACGTATCATTAGCATCTGTGGCAGACAGGCAATCGAGTGGTGAATACGGTCGTGCAGACCGGTTGACCGACCGGATCGGCCTGGGTGTGCTGATCAGACTGGTCCACCGCGATCTTGTCGATGAGGTGCTCGTCGAAACCGGCCGCACCGAGCGCCGTCGCCGCCTGCTCCCGGCCCGAGTGGTCGTCTACTTCGTGCTGGCGATGACCGTTGAGGGCGCCGAGCGGCGACATGCCGCCCATCGATCCGCCCATGCCTGCGCCCATCGGCATGCCCCCGCCGCCCATGCCGCCCATGCCCGCACCGCCGTATCCGGCGCCCGCATTGCGAATCATCGCCGACAGTATCTGGCCGCGTTGTTGGGATCGGGTGAGTAGGGCTTTGGCGCGGTCGAGTTGGCCGTCGAGGTGGTTGACCAGGGCCTGCTTGCCCGCTGGGGTGTCGGTGCTGGGCGCGATCGCGTTGACCCCGTTGCGGGTGTCGCTGACCACGGTGTTCATCCCTGAGCGGCCATCACGGGAATCGGTGGAGGCCGTCACCACCTGCGGGCCGACACGGCCATCGGCGCCGATCACGTTGTCCAGGGCGGCGACCCCGTTGCCACCAGACTGCTTGTAGCCCTCTCCCCCATCGCCCCGCCAGGTCGTCGGCACCGAGTCGACGGCCGCACTCAAATCGGTCTTGAGGCTCTGCAGCCCAGCCGTGGACGGCAACCCCGTCGCCGTGGCCGCGGGCCCATACATGTCCCGCGCACCACCCAGCGTCGTCGCCGTCGCATCAACCAGGCCCTGCAAGGACATAACCGGCAGTATCACCTACCACCAGCACCAACGACCACCACCAACGCCCAAATTGTTTGAGTCGTGCCTGTTGTGGGCTTGACCCTGTGTCCGCCAAACGGGGTCAAGCCCAAAAGGGAAGCCAATTGCGTATTTTGGATATTTGTTAGGACTGGTCGCAGGCACGCAATAGGCCACGAGCCCGGGCGCGGGTTTCCGGGTCGGCGTCGATGATAGCGGCAACAAACTCGTCGACACCCGACTTGCTGAGTTCCTCGAGACGATCGGAAACCGTCTTCTCGTCACCGATAATGGCCGCGTCTTCTGGGCCGGAATAGCCTTCGCGGTCAAGCATCGTGCGATACGACGGAAACCCTCCGTAGATGGAGAACTGTACGGCGGCTCGAGCGCGGGCACCTGCGATGTCGTCGGTGACGCTCACAGGAAGCGAGACCACTACGCGTACCGCGGTTTCCGGTCGCCCGGCTTCGGCCGCCGCTTGGCGTAACGCCGGCACGATGCGCTCGGCGAGCATCTTGGGGCCGGTCATCCAGGTAATTGTCCCCGCGGTGCGCTTACCGGCCAGCCGCAGCATCTGTGGCCCCAACGCCCCGATATACACATCGGGCGCCGCAGCATTCGAAGTCTGCAAAGCGCCGCGGGCAGTGACTATCTCGCCGAGCGCGTTGGCGGGCTGTCCAGCCAGCAGCGGCAAAAGGGCGTCAAGGTATTCGCGCATCCGGCGCACCGGCCTGTCATAGGAAATACCCCACTTCTCTTCGGTGATGAGTTGGTGACTGAGCCCCAGGCCGAGGGTAAATCGGCCTGGACCGATCAAGCACAGCATGAGTGCGCGCTGAGCCAAAAGCATTGGGTGCTGATTCTGGATCGGCAGCACAGCCGTGCCGATCTCAATGGTGTCGACCTCCCGCAACGCGACGGCGAGCGCCGTCAGCACGTCAAGCTCGAAAGACGCCTGCGTCATCCATACCCGGGAGAATCCCTCGTCCCGTAGGGTGGCGAGATTCTTCACCACAGCATCGACGACAGGCGGGCCACCGGCGTCGCTCAGGGATCCCAACATGCTTATCTGCATGCCTCACACTAGACAGCGAAGGGCCAATTGCTGGCGGAGTAGCGGGTGGAAAATGCGGCCTTACAGATAGCCTCCTCGGCTGATCTGCACAATCGTGTGGCCGGCCTGCTGGCTCATGTATGCGCTAGCGTCCTACGCCGACCGCACGAAGATGGCGACTCGGCCGGTACGGGCGGAGGTCGCGATGATGTTGCACAACATCACAACCCGAGCCGCTCGCAGCAGGCATACGATCAGTGCCACAACGGCCGACGGGCAAAGAGCTGTCCGCCTTCAGCACGCTTGGGCGATCAGCAGGTGGTAATGCGCACCGACAGCATGCGCCTCCGAGCGGCGCCAGCCTGAGGCAGACAGCAACACATCAAATTCGTGAATGTCACGTTCCATCCCGCCCTCACAGGCAATGAGCATATTTATGTCCGCCCGGGTAGCGAAGTCAGGCTCCCCCACCTGACCAATCACTCGCTCCACGATCAGCACCCGACCATTGGGACGCGCTGAGGATCGACAGTTACGCAGAATCTGCACGCAATCCTCGTCGTCCCAGTCATGCAGAACAAGCTTCAACAAGTAAAGGTCAGCCGCTGGAACCGCCACAAAAAAATCCCCGGCAACAGCCGAGAAACGGTCACTCAGACCGCGTCTGCGCGCCTCCTGTTCCGCTCCTGCAACAACATGCGGAAGATCAACCACCTGCCCCCGCAACACAGGGTTGCTCTCCATTAACCCCAAGACAAAGTCTCCGTTTGATCCACCAACGTCGACGACATCCGACACATACGATGTATCCACCATCGTGGCGGCACGCCCAACAATGAGCCCGGACAGGTTTCCCATGGCTTGAGCGAAAAGTGCTGCCTCCCCGGCATTTTCGTCTTTCGCGAAGTAGGCGAACAGATCCGCTCCCAGTGCCCGCGTGGCCTGGCTGCGGCCCTCACGGACCGCATCAGGCAGAAGTCCCCAGCACTGCCATTGGGCGTGGGCCGTTTGTATCATCGCCATCTCGCGCAACGAACCGGGAACACCCGAGCGCAACAGCTGACCCCGCCCAGACAAGCCGAACCTATTCTGGCCAAGGTACTTCAGCAGACCCACCGACGACGCCGCGCGCATCAAGCGAAAAGTCGCCCGGGGTTCACTTCCCTCAAGTCTCGCGATTTCGTCGGCGGTCCGCACGCCCTCAGCGAGGTGATCAGGAATGTGCAGCACAGCGATCGCCCCAGTAATCTGGGACACCCAAGAACCGGTGATCATGTCCAGCACATCATGGGTATCTTGCGCTACCGGCGTTTCCACTTCTTCCGCCATATGCATTCCCGCAGTGTCAGACACGGCCGAACCCTCCTTTGCGCAATAATCCCGCCAGCAGCATGTCCCATTGAATCCGGCAGTCAGTAGCCTGACCAGCGCGTAGGCACATCGAATGCCGGGGGTCACCTTCGCCCGTACGCCACCAGAACCTTATCCCAGACGCCGCAGAGACGGTCGCGTTTCGTCACGTGATGGCCGGTTCTGGGCGCAACACGGCGCTCCCGGTGCATAGCCACGATGACGAAGCTGACGGCGACGCCCGCGGAAGTGGCTCTGCGCGCGAGCATTCCGACCACGATGGTGCACAACCAGACCACCACCCCGGTGGGAACGACGGCCGTGGGGCGGCGCCATGCACGGGCAGCGAGCCACCCGCCAGCGGTGCCCATCAGAAACGGCCAGGCGGTCTCGACAACACCGCCGCGGTCAATCCTTCGGCGTCACTGCGTCTTCCGATGACGCAGAACAGCACGATGCCAACGATGTCGGCGAGCGCAGCCAGCGCGCTATTTCGTCGCATAGGTCATCACGTCGTCATCCAGTGGCATGACGTCGGTTTCGTCGCGAGCGGTGAATCCGGGCTGCATCGGCGCGGGCTTCCCCGCCGTCACCACCTTCTCGAGGTCGACCGTCGAGGCGATCCGGGAATCGAGACGAAAAGACTTGAACACGAATGGAAGTCCGTCGGAGCGCAACGGATCAGGGGTGCTCATCACGTGGAAATGCAGGTGCGGCGCATCGGAATTGCCGGTGTTACCCAGCGCCGCAATGACCTGCCCGGTGGTGGGCCGGTCGCCGACCTTGACCTTCAGGCTGCCGGTTTTGAGGTGCGCGTAGAACGCATAGTTGCCGTCGCCGATGTCCTGCACGATGTGGTTGCCGCCGTACTGCTCGAGAGGCAATCCGGTCGGCGTCTTGCTGGGAATCTGCTCGGGCAGACCGTCGAGCACTGCCACGACAGGCCCTTCGGCAACCGCGTGGATGTCGGTACCGAAGTAGGAATAACTCTCGAGCTTGGTCGGGTCTCCGGTGAACAGCACCCCGTCGGGTTGTAGTTGAAGGTAGTCGATGGCGTACCGCTCGGCCGCCCACAGGCCTCCGGACAGCGGGTTCAACGCATTACGGTGTGCGCTCATGTCGCAACAACCGCCGCCGTCCAACCAGCCTGGGCCGTCCAGCGGTGGCGCGATGACGACCGGCTTCCGGGACAGCACAACGACGGGCGCCACCTTCTCGTCCATGACCGCGTTGATCAGCGGCGGTGTCGGCTTCGGGACCGTGAAGCTGACCGTGTGTACGAGATCAGTGGGGAGAGGGGCGGACGTGTCCAGTGCGACGTCGAGCCAGACCGCGCCGCCCTGGGCCGGTCCCAACTTCGTCGTCGGCGTGGGCGTCCCGTACACGCGGGTCCAGTAGCCGAGCTTGTCTCCGGCCAGGGTGAGCAGCGTCTTGTCGCCGGCGTGGACGGCCACCGACGTCAGCGTCACCTCCTGATTGAGCGTGTTGGTCAGCTCTAGCTCGTAGGCGAGATGGGTTTTGCCATCGGTGGCGGGCACCGGTACTGGGGCAGCGATCACCTTTGCGAGGACCGGCGTGAATGCGACAGGAACCTCAGGTGACGTGGAACTCGTTGTGGCCGAGGGGGACTGGGCCGTGCCCTGTTGGCCGTCGGTTGCCGACGAACACGACGCGACCGTCAGAGCGACTGCGAAGAGAACTGCGACGATGGAGCGGGCTCTGGTCGGCATGTAGCGCTCCTATGAGTCGTGTTTGGGCTCGGCATCGCTGACGGCTTCAGCCTGGTCGACCTCGTCGAGTCCTGCGTCCGGGTCGACGTCCGTCTCGGTGCGGAACATAAAGAAGAACACCACCCAGCCGATCGCCGAGATGAAAATCCAGCTCACCAGGCGGTAGATCAGCATCGCGGAAATCGCGGCCGCCAGCGTCATGCCGCTGTACACCAGACCGGGCACCAGCACCGCCTCGACAAGCAGCCCGCCGGGCATCAGCGGGATTGAGCCGACCGCCAGTGCCGCGGCGTAGGCGACCGTCAGCCCGGCCAGCGACGGCTTCCCGCCCGCAGCGTAGGCCGCGAAGGCCAGACACGCCACGTCGGCGATCCAGTTGAACAGCGACCAACTGAACGCCACGGTGAGATCGCGGCGGCTCAGGCTGACCGATTCCAGTTGCTGAAGGTGTTCTCGCCACGCGCCAGATGCTACTGCGCGCGGGCGCGCGAGTCGTGACGCGACATCGACGGTCCAGCCATAGACCTCAGGTGTACCTCACTGTGGTGCAGGACGCCGGAGCGCGGCGGGAGCGCGGGCCGGTCCAGTGAGGGGCAGCGTCACACCGCTTCGCCTCACCGGCCGGGCTGGCTGCCGGGGCCGATCTGTGCTTGCCCCACCCTGTCGCGAATCTCGCGTTCGTCGGCGCAACTTCATCGCCCCGCCACTTTGAGCAGGATCTTGCCGCCACGGAGGAGATGCTGCACCGCGTCCTGGATATGCTCGAGGGGGTACACGCCCGCCACGGGGACAACAAGGGCGCCGTCGGCCACCAGCGGTGCCGCCTCACGAATGACAGGCACCACCTTGTCGCGGTAGTCGAAGTCGCCGACAAAGAATCCGCGGACCGTGAGGTGCTTGCCGACCAGTGTCGAGGTGTCGACCCACATTGGTTCGCCCGTGGCCCAGGAATAGCTGACCAACCATCCACCGTCGGACAGCAATTCGAGCAGCCGCGCCACCACTGGACCGCCCACGGAGTCCACTGCCAGCGCCACTCGCGCGTCGCCGATCACTGCTCGAACATCGCCGACCGCATCGGGGTCATCGGCGTGGACCACGTCGGCCCCGGCTGCTGTGAGATCGTCGAACGTTGCGTCGTCACGGGCCAGGTTGATCGTCTTCAGTCCACGAAGTTTTCCTAGCGCGA
>C688J18823_10000934_pt1 | contig 17631 bp, 13 predicted proteins | sample HopSoiMetagenom1_FD_18823 | JGI IMG/M metagenome (IMG submission 18823) | reverse complement strand
GCGGGCCGCCCGCGGGATCGGTCTTGTCCTGGAACGACGGGACGATGCCCCAGTAGCGACCGTCGGGCCGACAGATCGCGTGAACGACGACGCCGGTGAAGCGGCCGCTGCTGTCGAGCTGGTCCGCGGGCCATCCCGTCGTATCGGTCGCGTCGTCGAAGTTCGGGCACGGCGCGATCACACCGTTCACGACCTTGAATGTGCCCGCGCAGATCGGGATGTACTGCGCACCGACGTTCTTCCCGTAGGTCGCGTTGATGCTGTTCTGGTTCACGTAGTACGTGACCTTCAATCCCGTCGGGACGCCGCCATGGAGCTCCTCGAACCCTGTCGTCCCCGCGACGTGGACGAAGTTCGTCCCGCAGGGGTGGGACGTCGGGTCGTATGTCGCAGAATTCACGGCGAGGAACGTCAAACCGCTGCTCGCGGAGACGTCCAGGCGCGAGTCGTTCCTCCCGCCGAGCATCTCGTTCGACAGCGAGCAGGACGCGGTCGGGTCGCAGGGCTTCCCGTCGATCGAGATCGCGAATGGATCGCTGTCGGCCGTGGACTGCAAACCGGTCGCGCTCCCCTGCAGCATGAAGCCTGCGCCGGTGAACGCGCTCGAAAGGCTCGGGAAGGTCGCGACGCCGTGCTGGAACGTCGTCGACGTGAGCCCGGTGAAGGTTCCGCATGAGGCACCGCAGTCGAACGTCCCGTGCGTCACGCTCGCGCTCGCCGTTCCGGTGTTCAGGTCGATCGGAGTGACGCCGTCGCTGCCGACTGCTTCGACCGTCACGGCATGGACGTTCCCGCCGATGGCCGGCGTGTATGCCGTGTTCGTGACGACCGCGCTCTTGTTCGCGTTGTTCGGCGGATAGAGCCACACGAGCTTGCAGTTGCCGCTGCCGATGCTGGACGCGAGCCCGCCCGACTGGACCAGCGAGAAGTCGTTTCCGTTGCCGAGGAAATCGTTCGACTGCTTCGCCGGAACCTTCCACGTACCGGAGCCGGTACACGGCGTCGAGACGCTGAACGAGACAGTGAGCTTCGAGCCGACCGGCACGTTGAGATTCCGCAGTTTCAGCTCACCCGAGCTGTTCGTGCCGAACGTTCCGCTCCCCGACACGAACGTCGGCAGCGGTCCTTTCGAAGCGTCGAGGTTGATCGGAAAGACGACTTTGCCGCTCGAGTCCAGCGGCCCGTCGACGTTTGCGGATCCGACCGACTGCGTGCTCGTGTTCGCGTTCGTGAGCGTCAGCGTCAGGGGGACCAACGAGCCGCCCGGAAGAGCCGACGTGTTACAGGTCGTTGGAGTTGCAGCTTGCGCGAGGCAAGCCGTGTACTGCTTGATCCCGGACGACGGCGGGCTCGCGGAGCCGGCCGGCGTCAGCGCGATCGCAACGGCCGCGAGAGCAGGTATGAGAACGGCGAGGCGCGGCCGGAACCGCCGCCCGTCGCCCGCGAGCAGACGCGCACGATGTTTCATTCATTCCTCCAGTGACCCCGGCCACAGTGCCGCGCGCCGATTCAACGCCGGCGGCGCGCCGGTAGTGCCACCACCAAAGCACACGACGATCTCGAGCTCAATGCTCCAAATTGGCCAGGTTTGTACCCCGTATTCGGCCAGGTCCGGCCGCTGGAGCGATGATCCTTCGATCGTCGGCGGCCGTCGCTCGGGCGCCGGCGGACGCGACTACGGTCGATGTACTAGGGCGGGCTCGGCGAGCCCGACCTGCGACGCCGCTTGCTGCGCCAGTCGCGGAACCGCCAGACCAGCCGCCAAAACGACAGAGGACGCCGATCCCACTCGGGCTTCGCGTCAGTCAAACGCGTACCCGTTGTTCCGAACGATCGCGAAGCGGTCGTTCTCCATCACGACCGTTTCCAGATCGGGTATCTGATGTCCGACGATGATCGCGTAGAAGCCGTCGCGCGAGTGCAGCATCTTCAAATCTTCTGGATCGAGGTCGATCGTCTCGTTGCAGAGGGGATTGCCGCACTCGCAAAGAAAACCTCCCGACTTTCCGTCGAGCAGCTCGGCGATCGACAGGTTCAAGTCCTTGAACAGCTTCTCGGTGTCGGCGACGCGTTGTTCCCGCGAGACCGCTACGAACACATGAGCTTGCGCCGCGAGCGAGCGAACGATCGGCTTCGGCGTCTCTCGCTCGGTCGTGACCGCGCGCGCGAGGACGTGAATCTTCATCCGATTGCTGCGCGCGGCGTGGCGAATCAGGCCGAACGATCCCTCCAGCCCCAGGCCGAATCTCTCAGCGAGGATTCCCTTGGCCTGCTCGATCACGATGCGCGACTGAAGTGCCTCTTCCAGCTGCGCTGCACGCTCGCGCCAGAAGAACACGTCATCCGGACGCTCCGGCATCTCTCTAGTGGCCATGCCCCCCCCCGTAGCGACACGGTCGCCAGGAGGGGAATGAGCTGACAGCGGGCGATGTTCTAGGGCCGCAACTGCACACTCACGCTCGAAGCGCGAGACTTCAGTGTAGCCGCACACGACGTATCCCGTAGGACGGGGGCGTTGCGTTGCCCGGCCCTCCTAACCTCAACGGGCGGAGGGTCTTCGGCTCGCCTCTCGGCCGACAATCCGAGTTCAAAAGATGGGTCCTTCGGCCTATAGATAGATGCGCTTGTAACGCATATTTTCGCGCTCTAGCCGGTTGTCTGGCCGTGGGAATCGGCCTGCTGCCATCGGCCGGGGAAAGGGGTTGGTCAGCGTGTCTGCGGACCAGAAGAGAGCGCGCTGGTTCGGCGTGCTCTACCTCATCACCTTCGTCACGTCGATCCCGGCGCTCGCTCTCTACGAGACGGTGCTCCGGCATCCCGTGAGCTACATCGCCGGTGGCGGGCACGACAAGCCGGTCTTGTTCGGCGCGTTCCTGGAGCTGCTGCTGATCGTCGCCAACATCGGCACCGCGGTCGTGATCGTTCCGATCATGTGGCGGCGCTACAAGGAGCTGTCGATCGGCTACGTGACGGCGCGGATTGTCGAGTGCACGTTCATCCTCGTCGGCATCGTCGCGATGGTCTCCATCGTCACCTTGCGGAACCAGACGGCAGGCGCGGCCGAAGGCACCGTCGCGTACACGCTTGCGGCGATCAAGGACTGGACGTTCATCCTCGGGCCGGGTTGGGTCGTCGGCTGGGGAAACGGATTGATCCTCGGGTACATGATGTACCGCACACAACTCGTGCCACGCGCGTGGACGTGGCTCGGGCTCATCGGGGGGCCGCTGATCATCCTGTCGGGAACGATCGTCATGTTCAGGGGCGGCCACCCGAGCGGCAGCCTCCAGGGCCTCGCGACGATTCCCGAAGCCGCGTGGGAGCTGTTCCTCGGCGTCTACTGCACCATCTGGGGCTTCAGGCGCGAGTCGACGATCCTTGAACCTGACACACGCGAAGAACATGCGGCGCCGGCGCTGCCGGCGGTAGCGACGGGCTGAGGCGATCAGCCGGGGGAACGGCACGAAAGTCCGTTCCCCCGACTCCGCCGAGCGTCGCTCAGCGATCGCTCAGCTGAGACCCGCGGTGCGCTTGGATCTGTTCGAGGTGATCGAGACGTTCAAATGCCGGGGGCGGGACTCGAACCCGCATGCCCCACGGGGGGACACCTGATTTTAAGTCAGGCGCGTCTCGCCAGTTTCGCCACCCCGGCGCGGCAAGGGTAGCGCTCTACAGACCCGTCCAGTTGTACGTCGACGGGATCGTCTTCGGCGGGGTGCCGACGGCGAAGACGATCTGCTCGTGTTGGTTGAGCTCGTGGGCGAATGGGCTGCCGGTCTGCGCCTTGCCGTTGACGTACCACTTGTAGCCCTGGCAGTACGCGCCTACGCACCTGTTGCTGAGGAAGATGCCCCACTCCGCGAAGAACGTGCCGAGCGTGTAGTGCTTGTTCGACGGCGCCTCGATGTGGATGATCCCGTCCGGCGCGTGGGTGTGGAGCTCCGTGATGTACGCGGAGTCGTTGATCCCGATGAACGCGGGCACGTCGACCTTCTTGCCGTTCACGAAGATCTCCAGATGCTGGTGAATGTGGTACGTCAGTACCTCGGTCGGGTTCGCATCGAGGTCGAGCGGCGTCAGACGGTCGTTGAGATGGGCGTATTCGGGTGGCCACGGCGCCTTGATCTTCCGGATGCCGGGCAACCGGTTGAGCGGGTTGACCGCCGCCGAGGGGGTGCTTCGCGTCGTGGTGGCGGCGTTGTTGCTCCCGTTTCCCCGCAATGCGAAGTAGAGCGCTGCCGCGATGGCCGCGATCGCGACCAGCGAGAGCGCCGCGATGATCGGCACGAGGTTCCGGCTGCCCGATTGCGCGGCGCCACGCCGCTTGTCGCGACGCTGCGGCGCCTGGACCGGGCGTTTCGGCGGCGGTGGTGTGCGCGGTTTCTTCGCCACGGGCGCGCGAAGGGTACCGGAGTGCCGCTGACCGACGATGGAAGTTCGCAATGTCCGCGGTTTTCTTCGCCGCGGGCGCTTGACGCGTCAGCCGCACCCTTCGTATGCTGCGACGCGCTGGAGCCGATGGACCTCAGGGTTCGTCGGCTCTAGCGTTTTGATGGCCTCGCTTTTCGCCGGTGTGTGGCTGATACTCCGTCCCACGCCGTTTCTCGACTAGCTGGAGGGCAGATGGGATTCATGGACAAGATTCTCGGCCGAGGCAAGAAGGCCGCCGGCGACGTGACCGGTGACACCTCGATGCAACGCGAAGGCGCCGCGCAGGAGCGCGCCGGCAACGCCGAAGACCGCGCGGGCCAGCACGAGGAGATGGCGCAGGAGCAGCGGGATCAGGCTGCGCAGGCGCGCGCCGAGCAGGAGCGGATGTAATCGACTCACAACGGGGTTCGGCCCACGGCGGCCGAGCCCCGTGTTGTTCCCGGTGGGCCTTGCCGTCCGACGGCGTCTCTACCGTTCGTCGGCCCGATGCTCATCGCTTTCCTCATCGGTCTCCTCCTCGCGACTGCGGGCGCGGCCGCGGCCTACGTGGCGACGCGCCTTCGCCTGCACGACGTCGAGCGCACGCTCCGCCTCGAGGCCGCAGCTCGCTCGTCCGCGGAGACCCATGCGCGCGAGCTCGAGCCGGAGCTCGCAGCGTTGCGTGAGCGCCTCGCCGTGCTCGGCGACGTGAAGGGGCAGCTCGAGGACCGCTTCAAGCTGCTCGCGGGCGACGTGCTCGAGAAGAGCTCGCAGTCGCTCGTCGACTCGACGAAGCAGCTCCTCGAGCCGCTGCGGCTCTCGGTCGAGCGGGTCGATCGCCAGGCGCAGGAGCTCGAGCAGTCACGACGCCAGGCTTACGGAGCGCTCACGCAACAACTGCGCACGCTCACGACCGATCAGGAACGGCTGCGCGCCGCGACCGCGACGCTCGCGAGTGCATTGCGGACGCCGCATGTCCGCGGACGCTGGGGCGAGGTTCAGCTGAAGCGCGTGATCGAGTACGCCGGCATGGTCGCCCACTGCGACTTCGTCGAGCAGACGACCACCGCCGATCCGGACGGACGATTGCTGCGACCGGACGTCGTCATCAAGCTCCCGGGAGGCAAGAACGTCGTGATCGACGCGAAGACGCCGCTCGACGCGTACCTCTCCTGGTTGGAGGCAGACGACGGCGAACGCGACGCGCGGCTCGCCGATCACGCACGCCAGGTGCGCGACCACGTGAACCGGCTCGCCGCCAAGCGCTACTGGACCCAGTTCCAGCCCGCGCCGGACTTCGTCGTCATGTTCGTCCCGGACGAGACGTTCCTCCGCGCCGCCCACGAGCACGACGCGACGATCCACGAAGCCGCGTGGAAGTCGAACGTCATCGTCGCGTCGCCGACGAACCTGATCACGCTGTTGCGGACGATCGCGGCGATCTGGCAGCAGGAGACCGCCGCCGAGAATGCGCGCAAGATCGGCGAGCTCGGCCGCGAGCTCTATGACCGGATGGGGACGCTCGGCAAGCACGTGGCCAAGCTCGGTCGCAGCCTCGACGGAGCCGTCGGCGCGTACAACGAGACGGTCGGGTCCCTCGAAGGACGCGTTCTCGTGACGGCGCGCAAGCTGAACGACCACGGCATCGGGTCGGAGGAGTTGCCACAGATTCCGCCGCTCGAGCGCCAGAGCCGGCCGCTGCAGTCACTCGAGCTCACGGTCGACGGCACCGAGCCACCGGTCGCCGAGGCCGACACGCTGCTCGAGCTGCCGAGCGTCGCCGCCGACGCCGCCTGACCCGACGTAACGGTCTAGTAGCGCAGCAGCGCGCCGATGCCCTCGACGGGCCCCAGGTCGTCGTGGTGGCGGATCGCCCAGATCGCGCCCCCGTGCGCAAGCGTCTGGTGGACGGCAAGGTCGAGCCCCGCTTCCACCTGCTCGAGCTGCGTGCCGTCGAGCGGGCAGCTGCCTGCGTCGAGCGATGCGCGACCGCACGCAGGGCAGCGGTATGCCGGGCGATCGCTTCCCTCCTGGAACAGAAGCACGTCGACGCGACCGTCGGACGCCGCCTCGAGCGTCGGCGCCCAACCAGAGACGGCGCGGCCCTTGCGGCCGAGCTCTTCGCGCCAACGCCCGATCGCCTCGGACTCGTCCTTCGCCTGCGCCTCCTCCAGAACCGGCGTCACCGCCGCCAGGAGATCGGCCGGCGAGGCGTGCGCCTCAGCCTGCGTCCAGCCGACGAGCGCGTCGCGCGCCTCGTTCGAGAGCTCCTCGGTGAAGCCGCTTCGCATCTCCTCCGAGCAGACGAGCACGATCTTCGGCGAGTGCATCCGCCGGCGACTGCGATCGAGCTCCTCCGCAACGCCCTTCAGGTGCTCGTGGACGAGCTTGTCGATGTGCCGCTGGTAGCGCGCCTGCGACCAGCCGCCCTGGTCGTGCTGGCCGGGGACCTCGTCCGACTCATCGGCGATCACCTGCAGACGCCCGCCGCCCAGGCGGTAGAGCTGCCCCTGTTCACGGCTGACGACGGCGACGATCGTGCCGTCACTCCGTGCGACGAGCGGAACGAGCGGCGAGAGATGGAAGTCCCTGCCGACGCGCACGCCGTCGGGGACGCCCGCGGGCAGCATGAGCGTCGACCAGTAGTTGTCGAGGCCGGCCGAGAAGATCGCGAGCCCCTGTGCGCCCTCTCGCTCGAAATCGTCGTCGAACCAGCGGCGAATGCGGTCGAAATCGGCCTTCAGGCCCTCACGCGCGTCATGCGCGAGCTGGGAACGGTCGGTCTTCTCCGCTTCCGAGAGGAGCGCATTCATCCGCGTCTGCAGGTCGCCGGGTGTCGGCGCCTCCGACGGGTCCAGGTTCAGATAGAGGCTGATCGCGCAGCCCTTGTCGGTGCGGAAGCCCGCCAGCGCGCGCAACTGCGCCCAGGTCACCGTTCTCGCCATCGCCCGTCCCCTACTTCCACGAAGCGGCGATTCTATGCGCGTGACGGTCTTCACCATCGGCCACGGCGTCCGCCCGATCGAGGAGCTCGTCGAGACGTTGACGGACGCCGGCGTGACGACGCTGGTCGACGTCCGGCGGTTTCCCTCGTCGCGCCGCAATCCGCAGTTCAACCAGGCCGCCGTCGCGGATTCGGTTTCCGCCGCCGGGATGGCCTACGTGCACGAGGTCGACCTCGGCGGGCGGCGCTCCGGCGAGCCTGGCGAGGATCGGTTCGGGTGCATCCGCGTCGGTGCGTTCCGGAGCTACGCCGCTCGGATGGCCACGCCGGAGTGGCAGGCGGCGCTCGAGCGCGCGCTCCGCGCACCTGCGCCGTGCTTCATGTGCGCGGAGACCGTCTGGTGGCGGTGCCACCGACGGTTGATCGCCGAGCTGCTGACGGCGCGCGGCCACGAGGTCACCCACCTGCTCGGGCCGGGACGCCGCGAGCCGCACCGGTTGTGGAACGAGGCCGAAGTGCGGGACGGCCGCCTCTATCTCTGCGGGTCGCTCGTCGCGTAGGAAGGCTCAGCCGACCGCATTCGTTTAATACATTGAAACGGGAAGACGGAGGAGCATGAGCGAAAACGACGTTCGGAACGTGATCATCATCGGCGGTGGCCCCGCGGGCTATACGGCCGCGCTGTACGCCGCGCGCGCGAACCTTCAGCCCCTCGTGATCGAAGGCTTCAACTGGGGCGGCCAGCTGATGATCACGAGCGACGTGGAGAACTACCCGGGCTATCCGGAGGGCGTCATGGGCCCGGAGATGATGCAGGACTTCCGGCGCCAGGCCGAGCGCTTCGGCGCCGACTTCGTCACCGACGACGTGACGAAGGTCGACTTCTCGGAACGTCCCTTCCGCGTCGCGGTCGACGGCGACGAATACCGAGCGCACACGGTCATCGTGGCCACCGGCGCGACGGCACGCCAGCTCGGGCTCGAGTCGGAGCAGCGGCTTCAGGGCCGCGGCGTGTCGTACTGCGCAACCTGTGACGCGGCCTTCTTCCCCGAGAAGCACGTCGTCGTCGTCGGCGGCGGCGACTCCGCGATGGAGGAGGCGACGTTCCTCACCCGCTTCGCGGCGAAGGTGACGATCGTCCACCGTCGCGACGAGTTCCGCGCATCGCAGATCATGTTGGACCGCGCGCGCGCGAGCGAGAAGGTCGAATGGGTGACGAACGCAGTCGTCGACGAGGTCCTGGGCGACGGGCGCGTGAGCGGCGTTCGGCTCCGCGACCTCAACACCGGCGAGACGTGGGAGCTGGAGGCCGACGGCGTGTTCGCCGCGATCGGCCACGACCCGAACACGAAGCTGTTCCTCGACCAGCTCGACCACGATGACGCCGGCTACCTCGTGACGCAGCCGGGCTCCACGGAGACGAACGTCTCCGGCGTCTTCGCGGTCGGCGACGTCCAGGACCACGTCTACCGGCAGGCGATCACCGCGGCCGGCTCAGGCTGCATGGGCGCGCTCGACGCCGAGCGCTTCCTCGCGGCGCAGGAAGGCCATTTGATGGCCGCCGAAGCCGCCCCGCGCGTCTGACCGCCGCGAAGGGCTGACACGGCCCGGGGCGAATCCCGCGCCGATGGCTACGAACTGGATCGATCTGCTCGACCCGACGCCGGACGAGCTCCGGGCAGCCGCGCCGCGGGAGCTCGAGGAGACCGCATTCGCGCTGCTCCTTGCAAAGCCCGAGCACGAGGACGAGCCGCGCCCGACGTTGCAGGGTCACGGCGACTACGTGTTCGGCGTCTTCCTCTGCGCAGTGATCATCCGCGACGAGGACCGCGTCTACTACCAGGAGATCGATCTCGTCCTCACGCATGAGACGATCCTCACCGTCCGGAAGACGCCGCAGGGCTGCCATCCATACGACACCGGGTCCCTGAAGACGGCCGTCAAGCCCACCGACCCGCCAGGGATGATCGCCTACCGCCTCGTCGACGACATCGCCGAGCGCTACCTCGACCTGATCGACGACCTCGACGAGGAGATCGACGAGCTCGAAGACCGCGTCGAGTCGAGCGAGCCGGAGGCGACGCGCGGACGGATCTCACAGCTGCGCCACGACCTGCTCCACATCCGGCGAACGCTCACACCGATGCGCGACGCTGTCCGCCGTGTCGTCGACGACGTCGTCGAGGTGGAAACCGGGAAGGACGTGTTCCCGCACTCGGTCGAGGTCGCGTTCAACGGCGCGTACGACAAGTTCCTGCGCGCGACCGACGGCCTCGACCTCGCGCGCGACCTGCTTGCGGGCGTGCGGGACTACGCCCAGGCGAAGGTGGCGAACGACCAGAACGAAGTGATGAAGCGGCTCACCGTGGTCGCCTCACTCCTCCTCGTGCCCACGTTCATCGTCGGGCTCTACGGGCAGAACTTCCAGCACCACTTCCCGGAGCTCCACTGGCGGTTCGGCTATCCCTTCTCCTGGGCGCTGATCATCGTGACGACGCTGGCCCAGCTCTGGTTCTTCCGACGCAAGCGGTGGATCTGAACCTACGCTGAGGGCGTGCCGTACTTCATCTGCCCGAACTGCAAGCAGCGGTCGGTCGACCACGACGGGCTGCAGGAGATCGACAACGTGCCCGTCGCATGTGACCGATGCGGCTTCGGCTTCCTCTTCGAGCTGATGGACGACTACTACCCGGCGCCGAACGCCGGTTTCGTCGTCTGCGACAAGGAGGGACGGATCATCGCTGCCGGTCGCGGCATGTTCGAGCTCACCGGCTTCGCGGAGCAGGATCTGCTCGGCGGCGACGTCGTCGAGCGGCTCGGCCTGAGCGGGTTCGCGTCGGATCGAAACCCTGCGGCGCTCGCACTCGAATGGGGCGTCCGCCGCATGGGCGAGCGGCTCGAGCTGCGGACGCACGGCGGCCAGGTGAAGCGGGTGACCGGGGACTTCTTCCCGGCGTACGACGACGACGGCGGACTCCTCGTCGCGTTCACACCACGAACGTGACGTAGACCTCCGTCGTGTAGCGAAACTCCACCCGCCCGCCACGCGACACCGCCAGTCCGCGAAGCCCCTCGGCGAGCTCGCGGCGTTGCCCTTCGGATGCCGACGCGACAAAGCTGATCGATGCGATCCGGTCGACGAGGGCGTCGGCGTCGAGTTCCTGCACGAAGGGAAAACGGGCGCGCGCGACCTCGCCGACGCTACGTTCGACCAGGCGTTCGACCGACTTCGTGACCGGCGGGCGTTTTGGTGGCACGAACGGGTCGAGCAGCGCGGTCACCTCGCGCTGCACGTCGTCGTCGTAGTCGCGGAGGTTCCAGATCAACCCGAGCCCGCCGCCCCGACGAAGGACGCGTCGGATTTCCGGCAGTGCCTCGTCGGGCCGGAACCAGTGGAACGACTGGCCGCACGTCACGGCGTCGACAGCGCCGTCCGGCAAAGGGATCGCCTCGGCTGCGCCGAGCACCGGCTCGGCCTCGGGAACGGCGCGTTCGAGCTGGCCGAGCATCGCAGGGCCCGGCTCGACGGCGATGACGCGTCCGACGAACGGCACGAGCTCGCGGGAGAGCTTCCCGGTGCCGGCGCCGAGGTCGAGAACGACCGAACGCCCGTCGAGCCGCAAGGTCTCGACGAGCCATGCGACCGCGTCGCTCGGATACGAGGGCCGCGTCCGCTCGTAGAGTTCCGCAACGCTGTCGAAACTGCGTGCGCCGGGATGCTGGAGCTCAGACACGGCTCGCCGGACAAAGCGTGTTGACGGCGCACTCGTCGCACCGCGGCCGCCGCGCGATGCAGACCCGGCGGCCGTGCCAGATCAGCAGGTGCGGGAACCGGCCCCAGTCCTCGCGCGGCACGAGCCGGATCAGGTCGCGCTCGATCTTGACCGGGTCTTCCTGGCGCGTGAGGCCGAGCCGCTGCGACAACCGCCGCACGTGCGTGTCTACGACGATTCCCTGCGGGGTTCCGAGCTCGGCCGCGACGACGTTTGCGGTCTTGCGCGCGACGCCCGGAAGCCGGACGAGCTCGTCGAGCGACCGGGGCACCTCGCCGTCGTATTCCTCGATCAGCATCTGCATCGTCCCGCGCAGCGACTTCGCTTTCTGCCGGAAGAAGCCCGTCGCATACACGTCGTGCTCGAGCTCCTCCGGTGGAACCGCCAGGTAGTCCTCCGGCCGGCGGTACTTCGCGAACAGCGCCGGCGTCACCCGGTTCACGTTCACGTCGGTCGTCTGCGCCGACAGCATCACGGACACGAGCAGCTCGAGGGGGCTGGAGAATCTCAACGCAATCGCGGCGTCCTGGTGCGCGGCGGCGAGCCGCTCGATGATCGGACGGATCCGCGCGCGTTTCGGGCCGACGCGCTTCCGCGCCTCCTGCACGTAGCTCGGCATCAGTACCGGTAGACGCTAGCGAGCGCCTAGACGCTTGCGAGCGCGGCCTGCGCGGTCGCACGCTCGCGCAGACGCGGCCCGGCGCAGACGACATCGAGCGCCGGGCAGCCGGCACAGACGTACTCGCTCGGCGAGGGGCGAAAGTCCGCCGCGTTGATGCGTTCGATCGCCGCCGACAGCTCAGCCTCGAGCGCGGGAACCCCCGCACGCTCGAACCGCGTCGTCACGACCGCGTCGGCGCGCTCGAGGAAGTGGTAGACGACCTCGACGTCTTCCGCACCGGCACGGAAGCAGGCGAGCGCATAGACGAGCCGCTGCAGGCGGTAATCGGCTTCCACGATCTCCTCCGGGGCGGCCTCGGCGAGCGAGTTCGTCTTGTAATCGACGACGAGCGCGCTCGTTCCGTCGAGCTGGAGCACGTCGAGGCGCCCGTGGAGCAGGACGCCGTCGTGCTCGAATGCGAACGGTCGCTCCGGCGCTGCGTTCGGGAGCTGAGCCACGCGCCGCGCGAGCTCCGACTCGCAGTACGCGGTGACGAACGCTGCGATCCGGTCGAGCTCGTCGTCGGCGACGCTCGGATACCACGCGCGTACCCGCTCGCGAAGATCCGCGGGCGGAAGCGGCTCCCGGAGGTTCACGAGCTCGAGCAGCCCGTGCACAGCGGTTCCGATCTCCGTCGCTGCGAGGCCGGTCGTCCCGGGCGCGGCAAGCCGTTCGTCGGACGGCCTCATGCCGGCGATCCGCTCGGCGTAATAGCGGTATGAGCAGCTCTCGAACAGCCCAAGCGCCGTGAACGACAGCCGGCGCACGCGGTGCAGCGGCGGACGCGGGATCTCGCGTAGCGGCGCGAGCGGCGGGACGACCGCTGGAAGGGCACCGTCGCCCGCGGCATCGAACAGCGCGAGTTGCGACTCGCCTTCATCCGGTGCGTCGAAGGCCGGCTGTTCGCGCGGAGCGTCGTTCCAACGGTCGACGCGAACGAGCACACGCGCACCTTCTCGTTCGAGCTCCACCGGGACGTCGCCCGCCGTCGTCAGCTGCTCGTGTGCGCGGAGCCGGTCGAGCACCCAACCGATCGGCGTCGTCTCGTCCGACGTGCGGGTCGGATCGATCGCGCCCGACACGATCAGCCGGTCCTTCGCGCGCGTCATCGCGACGTAGTAGAGGCGGAGCCGTTCCGCCCGCTCCTCCGCCTTTCGCGCGTCACGGACGGCGTCATACGCGAACGCGCCGCGCCGCTCGCTCGTGATCGGGTCGGCGACGCGGAACCCGAAGCGGCCGTCGGACAACGCGAGGATCTCGTCCGACGCCGGCGGTGCTTTGTCGCGCCCGGCGTCCGCGACGACGACGACCTTGAACTCGAGCCCCTTCGCACCGTGAATCGTCAGCAGCCGGACGGCGTCCGCCCCTTCCTCCTCGGCCGCCGCCTCGACCTCGCGCGCGCCGACCGCCGCCTGGTCGCGGACGAACCGGACGAACCCTTCGACATCCGGCCCGCGCAGCTCCTCGTAGGACCGTGCGAGCCGGGCGAGCTTGCGGAGGTTGGCGTACCGTCGCCGGCCGTCCCAGCGGGCGAGGACGGCGAGGTCGTAGTCGTGCTCGATCACGATGCGCTCGCAGAGACGCTCGAGGGACAACCGCGCCGAAACCGCGGCGAGCCGGTCGTACCGCTGCCGGAACGCGCGCAGGAGCTGCGCGTCGCGGGACGGCATCGCCTCGGGCACGCCGCGCTCGATCCCGGCGAACAGCGGCCGCTTGGGCGCAGCGCGCCGTAGCAGCACGAGCCCATCGTTCGAGATGCCGACGAAGGGCGACGCGAGGACGCTGACGAGCGCCTCGTCGTCGTAGCGGTTGTGCAGGAGGCGCAGATACGCCAGCAGGTCGACGACTTGCTGCTGGCCGAAGTACCCCTTGCCCGTCGCCCGATATGTCGGCAGACCGACGGCGCGGAGCTCCTGCTCGTACCACTCGGCGTCCGTGCCGGCGGCGAACAACAGGACGATCTCGCCGGGCGACGCGGCCGCGCCGTCGACGACCTCACGCAGCCGGCGGGCGATCGCCTTCGCCTCGGCGCGGCGCCAGTGCGGCTTGTCGTCGCCCGCATACGTCGACTTGTCGGTCACCAGCAGCTCAACCGGCGTCCCGAACACCGGGTCCGGAAACTCGCCCGACGCAGCGAGCGGCTGGAACTCACCGCCGAAATCATCGGCGAAGAGGTGGTTGACGACGGCGAGGACCTCCGGCCGCGACCGGTAGTTGCGTGTCAGCGGCAGAACCTTGGCCGCCGTGTCGCGGCGCTCGCGGAACACCTGCACGTCCGCGTGACGGAAGCCGTAGATCGACTGGAACTCGTCGCCGACGTAGAAGACGGACTTTTCGCCGGGCCCCGACGTCAGCAGGTCGATCAGCTCGCACTGGAGGCGGTTCGTGTCCTGGAACTCGTCGACCATGATCGAGCGGAACCGAAGCTGTTCGCGCTCGCGAATCGATGTGTCGTCACGCAACAGGTCGCGCGCTCGGAGCTGGAGGTCCTCGAAGTCGAGCGCAGACTCGCCGTCCTTCGCATCCTGATACGACGCCGCGAACGCGGTGAGCAACTCCTGCAGCAGGTCACGGTCTCGCGCAGCGAGCTCGTCGAGCGCGCCCTGCTCGACGGCGAGGCGCGCCTCCTCGTATGTCGCTGCGCGCTCGCCGCGCAGACGCAGGTCGCCGAGCTCGAACAGGCGGTGCGCAGACGGCTCACCTTCCGCAAACCCGAGCGCGCGCACCGCGGTCTCGCGCGCGGCGTCGCTCGATCCCCTGTCGTCGGCGAGGCAGCGCGCGGCCTCCCGCCACTCGGCGACGCGCTCTTCGAGGCTGGGCCGCTCGCCGAGCTCGAGCACCAACGGACGCCCCGCCGACCGCAGCGTCTCGTAGACGCCGATCAGCATCCGCCGCAGGTTCGCTGCGCCGTAGACCGCGAGGAGCCGGAGCCGCTCCGCGTCGTCGCCCGCGCAAAACGCGTCGAGCGCCGCGTCGAAAGCCTCACTCCGCAACACCCGACCCTGGCTCTCGTCGAGGACGCGGAAACGTGGGTCGACCCCGGCGGCAAACGGGTGCGAGCGCAACAGCCTGTGGCAGAAGCCGTGGATCGTCGACACCCACGCCCCGTCGAGCTCACGTGCGAGGTCCGGCCGGCCGAGCTCGGCCAGCCGTGCGCGGATTCGGCTGCGCAGCTCGCCCGCAGCCTTCTCGGTATAGGTGATCACGAGGACCGAGTCGACGTCGAGACCGTCGTCACACACGGCCCGCGCGAACCGCTCGACGAGGACCGCGGTCTTTCCGGTGCCCGCACCCGCGGAGACGAAGACCTCGCCCTGCGCCTCGACCGCGGCGAGCTGCTGCTCGTTCACGCGCGCTTCACCCTGCACATCGTCCAGAGCGAGCACCAGGTCGGGCAGTCTCCGCCGCGCGGATCGTGGCGTACGTCGCCGTCCTTGATGCGCTCGACAATGCCGACCGCGGTGTCGCGCGCCCGTTCGACCTGACCCCAGAACGCGTCCTCGTCGAGGTAGTCGTTCTTCGCGAATCCAGGCAGCCCGTCGTCACGCGCATCGGCGCGAAGCAGACCACGCGCCTTCCGCGTGCCGGACAGCGGCCGGTACAGGCCTCCGAGCGGCTCGATCCCGACGAGATCGCGGAGCACGAGCATGTAGAGCGGAATCTGAAGCCGGAGCTCCGATTCGATCTGGGCGGCCGAATGCGCGGTCTTGCCGGACTTGTAGTCCTGCACGATCCCGCGTGCGCTGAACGGGTCGACGTCGACGCGGTCGATCTTCCCCGTCAGGGCGACACCGGGCGCGATCTCGAGGCCGCGCTGAAGCTCCGGCGCCGAGCGCTCGGACCCGAAGCCGACCTCGAACCGTCGGGGAACGAGCGGCGAATCGGCCTCGGCGTCCTCCCGGACGAACGCTTCGAGATCGCGCCACAGGCCGTGCTCGAGCTCGCGGCGCTGGAACGGGGTCAGCTCCATCCGCACACCCGACATCGCGTCCTCGAGACACTCGCGCAGGAACACGATCGCCGCGTCGACCCGTTCCCCGTCGACACGGTCGACGCCGAGCCGCTTCGGCAGCCCGGAGTAGAACCGGAACAGCACCTGATGGGCAACCGAGCCACGCAACCGCGCGTCGACCTCCGCGTCGATCGACCGCGGGTCGACGACGCGCTCGAACAGCCACATCGAGGAGCAGTCTGCGAACCGCTCCAGCTCGGTGACGCCGAAGGTCGCGCGTCGCTGAAGCTCTTCGAGCACGAGCGGATGCGAGAGCCGCGTCGGACGTTCGAAGGCACGCAGGGCGCGCTGCAATCGTCGTTCCCACCCGTTCGCGGCGGCGACGCTGTCGGCGACCTCGCGGTCGTCGGCCGCGAGGGCCGCGGTTGCGCGCAACCGCTCACGCTCGGTGGGCGCACCCTCGAGCGGCCAGGTCAGCTGGGACAGTGGGCGGCGACGCGTCCACCGTCTCACGTCGTCTTCCGGGAACAGCCGGCGGACTTCGTCCCAGAACGGGCTCGCCTCCCGCGGTGTCCCCTCGTCACCCGCCGCCTCGCGGACGAGGTACAGCCGTCGGGACGGCCGTGTGCACGCCGTGTAAAAGAGGTAGCGATCACGTGCGACGGCGTCGCGCGGCGCGAGCCGTGCGTGCCGCCGGTCGTCGAGCTCGCGGCGGAGATCGTCGGCGAGAAACGGCGACTCGTGCCCGCGGCGCGGGAGCGACCCGCCTTCGAGCCCGAGCACGAAGACGACGTCGGTCCGACGCGTGCGCGCACGTGAAAGGTCGACGATCGCGACGCGGCCCGGCTCCGCCGACGACGCGCGCCGCACCTCTGCACGTTCGAGCGCGGCGAACAACTCCTCGACCGTCAGCGACTCACCGAGCTCGGCCCAGCCGCGCAGCTCGCCGACGAGCCGAATCACCGCATCGTGCGCGCGGAGATCCTGCCGCGAGCTCTCGCCGACGGGCGGTGCTTCGAGCCCGTACGCCGCGCGCAGCATCGTGTTCGCTAGCGCCTGGACCGCCGTCAGCGCGTCGGGCGCAGACCGGAGCGCCTCGAGCGCCGGTAGCGGTTGGCCGTCGCGCAGGCGGACGGTTTCCGACTCGGCGCGGTCGGCGGCGTCGACGGCTCGGCCGCGCAACCTCCCCTCGAGGAAGTCGACGTTCGTCCGGCTGAATCCGGAGTACGGCGAGCGGAGGTAGGCGTAGAGATCACGCCGCGTCCCGCCGAGCCACGCGAACCGCAGGAGCGAGAGCATCGCCTGCCCGTACGGCGTGCGGTCGAGGCGTGCCCGAGCCTCGATCGCATACGGGACACCGAGCGTCGCAAGCGCCGTTTCAAGGGGCGTCTGCCACCGTTCGAACGACGGACAGACGACGAGGATCCGCTCCGGCGGTGTCCCGTCGCGAATCAGCGCGAGCAACTCCTCGGCCACGAGCTCGAGCGCCCCGCGCGTGCCGGCGCCCTCGAAGAAGCGGATCGCGCCCTCGAGCGCCGGCGCAGCAGGCGGTACGTCGACGAACAGCGCGCGCTCGAGATGCGCGAGCGCAGGCTCGGCCACCTCGCCGTAGCGCGGCGGCAGCTCTTCGATCCGCCCGTCCGCGAGCTGCGCCAGGTCGTCGACGGTTCGCGCCAGCGACGCGAACGGCGCGCGGCCGGGCTCGTACGGGATCGAGACGGTGACCTCCGTCCGCCCTGCGAGCGCGTGCAGCAGCGACCACTCGGCCCCGGTGAGATCCTCGAACCCGTACGCGAACACCGGCTCGCCGTGCCAGGCGTCGAGGTCGCTCGCGAGGCGCTCGGCGGCTGCACGCCGCATCAGATCGCGGTCCCACAAGCCGAGCCGCTCG
>C688J18823_10000932_pt1 | contig 17633 bp, 18 predicted proteins | sample HopSoiMetagenom1_FD_18823 | JGI IMG/M metagenome (IMG submission 18823) | reverse complement strand
ATTAGACAATATATAAGATTTAATCGGTTACTTTATGTGACTAGAAACGATCATAGAAGCTTAATATTTCAGAATTAAGTATTTTTGGTTATTAGCAAACAACTTTATTTAATGTTAAAACTTCGTGTTGGCAATACAAAATGTAGAATGAATTTTCCAAGATACTCGGTGTAATTAAGCAGCAGACATGTATTTCTTCCATTTACATTATATCTGTTATATAACGGATTGTTTTAATTGTGGAGTACTTCAATTATGTAAATGCATTTTTGTTTTTTAATATAAAGGGTAATACTTTATTTTGAATGGTATGAGTGACATCAGAATCCAAATCAAACGATAAGAGTAGATAAAGCTTGTTTTCATCGTCTTTCTTATCAATCATTACTGGAATTGTTGCGCGAATCATTTTTTCGTACTTTCCTATAGAATATTGTAATTTGCCAATCTTTGATTCATAATCTTCTCTGGTAGCAGCACGAAGAACAGCTTTCATAGCATAATCTGAAGTTTCTTTCTCTGCCAGCAAAGGAATCAAGTTTTTTCTATAAGATAAGGCTCGCAGATTTCCAAATTTATTTGCAATACCTGCAAATCTAATAGAAGCGTCCAGTTCTTGTATTTGTTTGCAAATGTCCTCTAAAGCCGATACAGGCACGTTATTTATTAGGTTCATTCTCTTATAATAATAACGACAACCTTGGAATGTACCAGTTTTGGGCGAATCATCTAAATTACGTCATCTCGATCAAAAAATGAGAATAGATTGGCTCTATAAATTATATCTATTTGAAAATAACGATAATAATGAAGTTTTTCTAATTATTTATAAACTATTTAATTTTATATCAAGGAGCCTGCGGCGTTATTGACCCTGATGACAACGGGGATGACCCTGATGACAACGGGGATGACCCTGATGACAACGGGGATGACCCTGATGAGTTAAATGCTGGGGTTGATGGCGTACTTTTTGGCAATCCACAAATTTCAGATTCAGTACTATTGACGAAATTGAGCCTGGGATTATCTGATCTACAGAACTGCTTTACTTGTTCTGGAGTCAGTCCGTGCGAATCCTGACCTTGTTGAGCTTTGACCTGGCCTGTAGTTACTATAAAGAGAGCTAATATCATCATACTAAATTGCAAAATATAATTAAGGTGTATTTTATCCATTTCTTTCTATTATAAGGCACCATTTTAAAAGTTTTTGTATCACGGATCGTTTTGACAATGTATAAGTTCTTATTATTTAGAACTTTTATTTATTTATATAATAAATTCATTATATTTATAATAGCCCAAAAATTTGATAGTAATCAATGTATTATAAGTCAATGTAATATAATAAATAATAAATCTAAAGCTAGACCATATTAACCTGCGATTCGACTTTTAATAGATAACAAGTCATATACTTTTAAAATTATCTATGCGTAATCTGATCATCATAACTTTTGGCCAATAAAGATATTTTAATTTACTTCTAATATAGGATAATGAAAACCAGACAGTATCAAAAGAAAAAACAAATTATCGAGAAATTCATAAAGAAATTTGGTAAAGTGGAACATTCTGTTATTTTAAACGAGGTAGATATAGATTATGACACTTTGATGAGTATATTAACAGAATTGCGTAAAGAAGGAGTTATTAAGAAATAATAGCATTATGTAGTAAAATTCTGTAAAACGCAATCAAAGTAGAATATTCAAAAATGAGTTAGATTACTGATAGTCAAACGAAAGACATATTTTCTATCAGATATGAAATATAATACTCCAGTCTTGAAATGTAAATTTCCAACTAATAGAAAATTTCTCATATCAATTTATTAATAATAAATAGTAAAAACTATGAGACCGTAACTATTTGTATCTATACCCATTAAGTAGTAATCATATGAAAAAAACAAAGAAAAATTTGGAGCAGAGAAAAAAAATAGTCATCAAATTGGAAAAGATTGTGGGAAAGAGCGGTAAGGACGGTCGTATATATCTGCCAGGAAAATGGATTGGAAAGAAGGTTAAAGTGACTTTATTATAGTGTTAAATATTATTCATAGATAATCATCGTTTTATCTTTATTAGATTTTGGATATTATCGCTTGCATAAAGAGGATATGAGTTTACAACTTTAACTTTAAAAACGATAAAGTATCTATAAAATGCAATTTATAAGAAAGGATTTAGACTGTAATGGCATTCTTGTCTTCACTTGTCTTCATACATCTAATATATTACACTTATTATGTTTAGATCGTGTGTCTTAAATTTAAAGTTCTAACCGCTCTAAATGAGCCAGTAACAAAATTATAGATAGAACATCATAAAGTATAACTACAAATTAATATATTATGTAGTATTGAATAGGCAGATCTATCATCATAAATAATATTGTATAGGATAAATAATGTTTATGTACCGAATTAATGTTCAAATTTTAACTATTATATGGTGGATTGGCGCAGTAGCTGCAGCGTACTCTTTCTTCATCCCAGTATACGAACAATATGTAATAGTCGGAACCTCCGGTTGGGTTGTCATTGCAATAAGTACGGGATTGATAATATACGAGATAAAAAGAATAAAACAAGAAGAAAAAGAGAAGTTAAGAAAAGAGTAAAAATTATCCTATTCCTTTCCGCCTTGTTCTTCGATGACAACCAAAGTTACAGTAGATGTAATGCCTGGTATTTTTCTTATCTTATTTGTTATAGTGTGATTCATTATTTCTGTATTATCAGATTTTACTTTAACAAATACATCATGAACACCATAAGTTCCTCTTACCTCCTTTACGTCATTCAAATTAGATATCTCGTCAATAATTTTCTCCTCTGAACCTAAGGTGCAGTTTACTAAAATATATGCTGTCGGCATTTATTCAATTTATACTAATACGCTATTTAGTGTTTTCTGCAAACTTCATTATTGTACGTCCAAACAAATGCATTAAAAAGATAGTAATTATAACGAAACTACATTGCATGAAGCTTATAAACTTGACCAGTTTGTCTATTAGTATACTTCCATTCCTCAGTATTGTACATAATCTCTTTAAATTTAGACTTCATTTGTGGATGAAGTGAATTATATACATCATCGCCTATCATAATGGTATTTGGATCGGTTAATGAAGTTATTTTTGCCGCTATACTCATGCAGTAACCAAGAACATCAATAGGAGAACTTTTGTCATGTCCATATTGTACGATTACATTTTCACCTTCATCAATTCCAATTTTGACACTAAGTTCAGGATAATCATATTGATTCAATATAGGGTTAATTCCATTTCTGATTACAGTAATTATAGATTGAGCGCATTGTACTGTTTTATCGCATGCTAATAATTTATTATAGTCTGATGAGAAGAATGCAATAACAGCATCTCCTACGTACTTTAATACATAACCATTATAACTCTGAACTATTGAGGATATTTCGTATGAAAATGCCCTTATTATAGTTACTAGCTTATCTATAGGCAGAGTCATACTCATATTAGTTGAGCCAACAAGATCCGCATACATGACTACTAATGAAATTTTTGAATTCACATGTTTTAAGAGAAAATTTTGTCCGGGTTTTAATGTTGAATCATATTGATAGTGCCTTTTTAAGGCACTCCAAATTCTATTCTGGGTTTGAGATACAAGTGTTTCAGTATCAACCATACTATGTTTTAAAATATTGTTTTCATCATTACCCATAATCATATTAACTAGAGATTCAGTATTTTGTTCGCTCCTGATACCGCTTTTACCGTTGTTTAGACATTTCCTTTTATTATTATCATCTTCTGAGATATGCAATTAATACCAATTTTTATATCCTTTTATTAGATTTAAACATCTACTAAAATTCTAAATCAAAGACGATAACTAAGGTAATTCATCATATTAATTAATTCGTGTAGCATCAGAATACCATTATGATCCTCCCTAACTTTACCTAAACTAATTAATTATACTTGGAAAATTAAGTTTTTCCAAAGGTTACTAATAAAATATAATTTATATACATTTTTTGTAGAATCTAATTATTAAGATCTAAATATGGTCGAGGCTAGACTCAGTCGCTTTATAGAACAATATAAGGAAATGCTACAATTTCAAAATAACATCACCCAGAAATATAAAGAGCAAATTACTAATTGGTGCGAATAATCCACCAACTTCAGAAAATAAAATAGTACAAATTATTATTCGATAGAAATCAGAGATGTCATTGTTATCCTATTTAGCTAATATCATATATAAAATGCCATACTGTCAATATGAATTATTCTCTAAAAGAAAATAAAGGAGTATGAGATAATGCAAGTTTAATAATACCAGTATAACAAATTTATTTAGTAGACGAACTGATGGTATGAAACGGTACAAAAGTCTTTTCTCTGCTCATTAAATAATTACGTATTAATTACTAAATTCAACCTAAGTCCAAACGGAAGATATATTGAAGATGAGAAGCTTTTTCGATTAGATTCGCTTGGTTTAGATAGATATACCATAATAATTATCTAACGTTTATTCATAAGATATATTCTACCTGTCCCGATATACATATATCAGGTCTTAGAAAAATTAGGAAAATATCGTCATAGCAGTAGCAATAAACTATTGTATATAAATAGAAGTGTTAGTAACTAGACTATATCTTTATAATTAGGAACATAAAGTGTCCAATTTCTGTTTTTGTATCTGATTTAAGGTACTGATTGATTTCTAATAGCAACTCAACTGCATGCCATACAAATAGATATAAATCAGTTGATTTTTTATAGCTATTGTAGAGATCTAACAGCAGTACATGTCTTTTGTACAAACTCCCTTAGCTTTGATTGAATTCGGACAATCTATCTAATTTGTTAGCTATGATATAACTTAACATTCCAAACCTACCAAGGTAAGAGTAACAAATCCTATTTCTATTACCATTGATATTGCATTACTGTTAGATAGAATATTAGTATAAGATAACTGAGCAGTTGGCCTTATTTCTGATCTTATAAATTCATACCTATAATATATAGCTCCTGCAAGTCGATGATTACTATGCTCGTAGCCACAATAGTAATGAATTTATATTTAGAATTAAGGAAGCCAATTCGTTTATTATACCATATTTTTGATGAATTTCCCATAAACTTTATCCGCTTAGCCACTCCTAATTGAAAGCAGACTATCACCTATTATCTAATGAATCTTCCTTAAGATTGATAACTCCTTAGACAGTATAATATGTGTTGATGCTATATCGACTAAATTCGAAGGTGTTGACACTTTGATGATCACTGTTTAGGTAGCATATTTTATAACAAGTTTCGTATCCGGTTTTAATGAGATCTTAAAATAAGGCAAAGCTTTATGTTCTTTTATGGCAAAAGTAATTGTCGGAAAAACCTCTGACATACCTGAAGGAAAAATTACCCATATAACGGCAGGTGGCAAAGAAATACTAATTGCCAATGTAAATGGAAGCTATTATGCTACAAATAACATTTGTACTCATGCGGGAGCCGAACTTCATGATGGTGGAGAGCTTAATGGTAAGGAATTAACATGTCCCTGGCATGGTTCAAAATGGGATATAACTACAGGTGATCTAATCTGGTTTCCACAGAAACTTCAGTCGCTCGGATCATATAAGATTACGTTAGAAGGTGATACCATTTACGTAGAGGTTTAATCATATTAAGTTACTAATCGAATATCCATAGTTACAAATTAAGGGATTTTCAATACTATTATAACGCTAATATTGAGCATGGCCAAATTATTATGATGGAATTTGAATTTGATTACAATTGTATATCCTGACAATAATAGTGAATCATTAATATATAAAAAACACAAAATTGTTCGACTATTCTTCACAAATGATAATTTAGATATAATGGACTGAAGATAACAAATAAACAATTTAATATAAATGAAAAGAAGTGTTGGAATAATGATTTAATTACAATCTCAAGAAAATTTTTGATTTAACTCATATCATAAATAAAAATATACCAGTATATCCAGGTGATCCCAAAACAATATTTGAGTCAGTTACAAAGATAGAAAAAGATGCAAATGTCATATTACACGCATAACGATAGGCTCATATCGGAACACATGTAGATGCCACAAACACTTTATACCCAATGGAATTGGAATTGACAGAGCCTCCAGATAAATTTATTGGCGAAGCAGTTGTCCTAGATGTGTCCACAATTCAAAATGGGCACGGAATTACAAGTTCGAATTTGGAAAAGTATATAAGTATAGTAAAATCCGGAGATATTGTTTTACTTTATACTAGTACGTCCCAAATTGTATTCGAACGGTGTGGAAAATAGCAATAAAAATGAATATGAAAAGACAAGGAGTAATTTTTATATATTTGGAACCTTCTGCTGCGGACTGGATTGTAAACCACGATATAAAATGTGTAGGAATAGATACATTGAGTATAGAAAGGGAGGATTTTACTGAAGGAATAATACATAAAAAATTGTTGTCTCATGATATAGGAATAATTGAAAATCTTAACTCGAATCTACGAAGATTTGTGGATAAAAGAATTTTTTTATCTGCTTACCATTATTATTTGAGGATTTAGACGGATCGCTAGCTAGAGCAATAGTCTTTGATATTATGTATAACATAAGAAATGACGGAATTGTCTTCAATTAAATCAATACAAATATCACCAATCGTAAATCATAGTTTGTCTGGACTACATCAATCCTTTGCTTTATTATCCTTAAATGCTAGCAATTTCACCGGTGACGATCTCTTGGGGTCCCATTAATTGCCACCTCCTCATTATCTAATTTATCTTTACCGTTCTTGTGAAATACCGCTAGATCCAAATCTCTACAATTGTACAGATAGAAGATCGAGCATAGCGGCACTATACCTTATCCAAGTATGTTCTGTCGCATACCATAAAAACATTCTCTGCACAAGTCACACCTCTATGTGTGATACTGGATACTAGTAGGCTCAAACCTACGATTGTTCTTGATAAGAGATCGAATTAAATACAGTAACCATATAAGACAAAATCAGTATGATCTGGTGAGTACTGTAGAGCAACTACAATATAATGTCTGGCCAACATCTCTTACAAGATATAAACATTTCATATTGACATCTTATGAAAGAGTATCATTTGAATTAGTCGTACGACCATTAGATTACTATTGATTTGCAGCCTGATATCATCAAACTTGGATGCACTTGATGTAAATTATTGAAAGCATTAGCCAACGTAAAGATCTAAATATGAAAACCTCAATATTGTAATTCTCTGTTCTGATAAAGATCCATTAGCAAATACAGCTATTGCAGAGCAGCATTATTCATAGTCTTAGTCTTAGTCTTTAATGTAACCATAGAATTATAGAAAGACAATATACAGTTCGTGCTCAGAAGTCAATAACAGACAATTTACTAACACCAACTATTTACGTCTGATCTATATAACGCCAAGTGCGGTTAGAGCTCGTAATTATTATTATTATTGTTGTTGTTATTGTTATATTGTTATAATCAAGTTCACAAATGAAGTCTTATTCATTCATAGTCTAGTATGTGACCAGAGAAGCAGCATGTGCTGCTTGAACTGAGCTAGATACTGCAATTCCTAATACACCTGCAGTCAAGGCAGACAGTATTGCAAGGAATTTTCTCATTATGAAAAGCAACTATCTTAGCATGTAAGTCTTCTATTTGCGTACTATGCTATAATGAGCCAAGGCTGCCACAATTACTGACTTCATTGGGGTCACTTAACCTAGTTGTAACCCAGATACGTTCTGTCTAGTGGTATTAGCGGGTTTTATGCTCCAACCATTATTACTTTTATCTATTTTGACCATTATTTTAGAAAGGACTACTCATGTTCTATAGAAATCCTATAGATGAGCTTAATATATTATAATGAACTGATGTAAAGGATTCATGTCAGAATATTCTGTTAAATTGCCACAAAAACCCTTCGTAACCTAAAAGATAACTATATACAATACAAAATATGTTTGAGAAAAGACCTATCTGTAATTGGATTTACAAAAAAATAGGATCTGAGCATTATAATATCTCTAAAACGTTGGTTAAGTTCAGTTCATATAATATGCCAGAAACAATTTGCAGAAGATGTGGTTCAGAACTGGACATTACTATATCTACTTGTAAATTGTGTAATCAACCCTTAAAATTTGGTTGTCTGTCCTGTGGGCATATAGAAGACGAAAAGGTTCATTTAGACTGCAGAAATGCAGAATATCTGTTACCAACTAACAATTAACTATAGTCCTAGTTATAATTTCCTACAGAATGTAATTTGACGTTTCTTGTTGTAATTACTGGACGTAATTACTGGGTATTGATTTCAATAATTGCATTGTTATCGTCACTATTACTACCGCTACCACCACTATTACTACCGCTACCACCACCCTGATGTTCATGATACTGATTGTTATTACTACTGGTACTGTGATGTTGAGGTTGATTATCTCCATTATTAGATGATGCTGATGAAGTTGGTGTAATTGGAGGATAAGATGAATCAGAGTGATTTGCGTCTTTTTCTACGATCTTCGCATATAGCGGAGTAGTAAGGTTATGTGGTAATAAAGATGCCGCAAAAGATAATACCACTAGCGCTAGCATAAACAATTTTCCATTTGTAGAGATATAAACCAATCTTATATCCTAAAGTGGGATTATTATATGTGTATTAAGATACTTATATAGATCATAATAAACCTGCTATTTATTACAAAAGACACTTTAATAAAGAAATATTATTCGATTTAGAAGATGGCATGAATTATGCATGTCAGTTGAGATGATAATTACATTATTAATAATTAAATGTCAGATTCACTTAGTTGTATTTTGATTCATCATATGATATGACTAGGCTTATCTGTGTATAAGTTGGTCGTTGATACCAATTTATTGATATGTCTATTTTTTTAAAGATAATAAATTCAATTGACCACTGTATAGTAAATTTTCAATATTAGAATCCATTATTATTATAATCTCATTTGACATTTTATAGTGCACCATCGCTATCACCGGGGATAGATATAGCCATCTGTGCTCTAGTTTATGTCTATGTTTTAGTCTTTTTATTACTTGTCTCTTGCCTAAATTCTTCTGCTGTCTCTGGCCCAGGAGTTTGTGCCTTAACTACTTCCTCTTTGCGTTTTGTTATTTTTATTCTTCGTTGGCTGATATCTTCTGTCATATCTATATCAATACTTTGGCTTTTATGATATTTTAACCAGTCGATACTTTCTAGTATGATAGGAGTATAAATTTCGATTGTCTAATACCAGTAATTTCTCGTGATACTTGAAGTTATTGATTATTATGGTGTTGGATAGCATTCAGACTCTTGTTATAATCACATTTTATATCCTACCAATAAAGCAAATTAAGCCATTTTCCAATAATAGTCTACGTCTACAAAACCAATATTAACAAGCCATTGAAGCCGATTTCTACAGGTAATAACCTATTGGTGCTGCCTCTTTTATTGGCATGACGTATAGCTTTGAGGAATTTTTATGTTGTTCCACTGAAGGTGATGATACATGATCTAAATTATAAATGACCAGTAGGATAAAGCATATCGTAAATTTATTCATAAAGAGATGTTTTCTTTTATCCGTCAAGTGATGTGTTGTAAAACGTGATATTACTGCACCAAAGTATCCTATATTAGGCAATGGAATATCGAGATTGTGTTCTATGACTTAACAGTAGAATCATTTGGAAAGTTATCTTTTATGGCTTTAATCATAATAGGAGATATATCCAATGCAACTACCTCGATATTCTGAGATAAACTAGCCTTTATCAATTAAATCAATCGCCCAAAACTTTTTTGACATCTGTAGAAATATGCTCATTAAAACTGCTTCATGTGCGGATCTGTGAGGATAGCATCTGCTGCCTCTAGATAATTTAAAAGCATTTTATGATCAGAACATTACTTTGATCGATGAGTCATATTTTCTTCATTTATTTATTTTTTAACAATATCGTGATACGTGATAAAGTTACCTAATGAAAAGTGGAACAAGTTTATTGATCATTATAATAGAGCGAATCTTAACTAGTCATAGATTATGAATAATGATAATGACATCTAGTATTTCTATTATTTCTTAATAGCCAAGAGCTGTAATATAATAAGCCGCCGTATACATTTGCATAATTAAATTGTAATGTAATGGAATAAAGAAAACAATGTAGGATTATTTGAAATGCCAACTTAGGCAAATTTAGTATGAACAAGCCATGATCTCTGAATTTGTGAGTATAAAAGCTTAACAATCTTTTTTCAGCTATATTGTTTGATACGCGTAACCTTGCTTGTAATGCCGCATTGGCTGTTCTGAAGTTCTTACATCGACTACTGAATCTGAATTGTATGAAAAACTTCTTGTAACTAATATAGAAACAGTACATAGATCTACCAAATGAGACTTAACTTGCAAATTTAAGTCAAAGAAAGAAAAGAAGTCTATTGTAATAAGAAAAGAATAAAACTAGAATATTATTTATTTATCCTCAAAGTTATTTTGGGTAGCAGTTATAAATAGTTCGTATCGAAGGTAATGGCAGATATTGTTTTAACTTCGCTGAAGCGCAGAATCCTGACTGGACATATTGTGCGGAAGCTGATACTGAAATTGTTTGAAGCTAAAAGATAGATCCACGATCGATTTGAAAGGTTCTTAATGAATTATTCGGCCCACGATAACAGTGGAAGATCTACTGTTTATCAAAAGAGCGAGTTATTAAGTTGTAATGATTGATGATTAACGTTGTTAACTCAAGTTTATTAGTTATGCGTCTAAAAAATATTAATGTTCGTTAAGAAAGTATATCGTTCTGTATGTAATGAGAGAATCAAGGAGATTTTGATGGTTGAATACAAAAAAAGAGAAATTGTTGCATGATCGATCTGGTAGTGAAATAAATTAAGATGAATATTGCTAATACTGATACCATTGTAATGATAGCCAGAACTTGTAGTTGCAAAGCTAGGGTCAGAAAAGTAACATACGCATTTGTAGATCAGTTTTACACAATTTGTCTCGATAAAAAGGATATATTACAAGCTGAATTGGAAGCATGCGAAAAGCTATTAAAATATTCTAGAGATGAAATCGATAGATGTGCAATTGAATCAGAAATAGGAGAATTAAAAACAGCACTAGATCTTATGTCTTAACTAGCTGTTGTACATAGCATGCGGTACAATTTTAGCTATTATCATGGATTATGCTTATAATAGAAGTGTCTTCATATAAAAATAAAGTTCAATCGAATACACGAAATGTAATAGACTGGTCAATATTGTGTCTAATATTGTAAAAAATCTAGTGTCCTAGATGATATTACAAAATGGGTAGTAGGTACGGACAGAAAAGTAGAGAAACTATCAGGAGTCTATAAAAAGCCCCCTTATCATGTTTCTTTATGGTTGAGGTAGCGATTCCATAATTCTTTTATTCTATTCTGTTATGCATGTACCTGTTAATTCTTTGATATATTGAAATTCACGCTTGCAGAATATCTTAATCGTATTCGCACCATAAATTGCGGTTTGAATAAGATTATGTAGTCAATATTTCTTCACATCTAAGATGATACATTTTTCAATATTATGTAACTTTTTTTAAATATACATAGGAAATGTTATCTTTTACTATTATTTTCAACCCAATAGTTAATATTGTTGTTTTTTAATTTAAAAAGGAGTAATGGAAGAGAGGGACTTCCTTTATGAGATGTGTTTAGCTGCGTTATGTATGAGTAGAGACGTAAAGTTCGCGGCTGTTATAGATAATAATGGAAAACTAATTGTTGGTAGATATAGAAAGAAAATTCAAAATAAACCAGCCCGGCTATCAGACGATATAACAGCAACTGCCGCCTTTTGTCAATATAATACTAATTACGTTTTTTATACAAAGTACTTAATTCCCTCAATAAAAAATATTAACGATGGAAAACGATCTAATGCAGATAATGCAGATAATGCAGATAATGCAGAGACTGTTCATTTCGGACTCGCAGAAGTTCATGGTAGTCTTAAAATAGCTATAACACCTTTGACTGAAAGTAATGATAGATATCTTTGTATATATTTAGAATCCTCTTCGCCGAACCAAGAACTACTTGCAAAGCTGAGCAGTACCATTTAAATCATATTAACTCATTACAACTATCAGTCAAAATCGCTTTATATCTTAATCTAAATTCGGCCAAGTCAATCAATCGACACATCTGCTATCTGTTTAAATGGTTTTGTAGTTACACAGAATTGTGCTAAGCAATATAGGTTGGCTATTACCAAATGCTCTAATTTATCTTGTGAAAAATTGTGTTCTAATCTAAAAAATGTATATATTGATATCCATTTTGTAAAAGTCTTGACTAATTGGTAACACTAGATTTTGAATATCATAATCATGATTATTTACAATAGAACATGTTCATATATGCGTTCTTAAAGATTCGGCAACTATAATATCATGCGAATGCGAATACTCAAATATCATAGAGACCATCAGTTGATGTTATAAATAGAGAAAATACCTGGGTCTTAGCAGTTTACAGAAAAGAGATCTCTAATTTACTGCCCAAATTGATAAGGATTTTTCTATACAGGATTCATTCACTAAAAAATTTATTAGATGGCTATATTATCTGATGTAGAATACGCAAAAATCTAAACCAAAAAAGTTATAGAGAATATTCTCCATCTGAAAAGAAAAATCAATCTATATACCTGATTTATGGGCCATGTGAGATGATCTTCTCTTTCTATGTATTATCCTACAAGAGAGAACAGACTCTTTAATGCTATAACACATGATACTAGATACATACAACATGAACTATTAAAACTAAGAATATGGGTTATCGTTTTTAAGACTATCTCAGATAGACAGTATGCCGAAGATCTAGTTAACGGAAAGGCTGATTCAAACGAATTACTATTCATAGATTCTACTATATATCAATGATTACTTTGACCATGAATACACACAATCAGAAAATCAAAATGTTATTCTCATTTGTGGAATTGGAAAAAGCTTAGGAAGAGTTGGATATTAATCTCTTTATAAGATTATACTAGTGATTACAAGAAATCATTATTTCATATTTGTTAGAAACAACATTTCATTTGAAGACAAGCAAAAGATTAGAGGACTGCTAATAAGCCATCGAACCCAGACCTGACGACAGAAAGATACAGTACCTTATTACTATGGTTGCAGTAACAATTAAAAATGTGGATATATTTTACTAACCACCTACCTTACTTTTGAGGCCTCCACCAACTGTTTTGTTAGCTGTTTGATTACCACTCATGACCTGTCCCGCAATTTTTTGTGCAGCCTGTCCAACTTTTTGACCTATAGGACCAGCAGTAGTCTGAGCCAGTGTTGTCTGTAGAATCTGACCTATTACCAAAGTCCCTGCCATCACAATTATTATTGTAAGCAGGGACATTGTCAAATATTTGTGATTCTTTCTGTTATTGTACATTATTATAGAAGTCTCTTAGTTGTATTTATATTTTAGTTCAAATCTCTCTATGCCAAGCTAATTTAACGAGATAATCATGTACGTCGTTAGCGATTTTACACTTAGACTAGAACATTTCTATTGGTTTCTTAAGTAAATCTTTTCATCCAGAGATCTCTATATTGCTAGTTAACTAACAGATTTCCTTTTTGAGAGACACAATATCAAGATATAATCTTCTTTATTCTAATTTTGTGCAAGGACGGCCAAGAAATCCTTACCATATCTTATGTCTAGATATTTCGTTATTCATTATCTTGTTTTTAATCTAATAACATGATATTTATATTTAGTTATTTTTGTTTCTATTATACTGGATCTAGTAGACTTCTATTTTACTTACTCTCAAAGTTATCTTTCTTATTGATTTATATATTAACAAATTTGCTAGGCCAACATAATGTCACTATAGATTTAATTCTCTCACGCCGCTAATTATTTTTGAATGATCAGCGCCAACTTCTGTTGTTATATATAAAAGATAGTTATCAGCTAATGGCATAGTTATCCGCTTTATCTTTTCATATTCCGCCAAAACATACCTACCTTTTCCTATTTTTGATTCAAGCTGGCTACGTGTTTTCCATGAATTAACAGCAAGCTCGAGTGATCTCTTACTTTCATCCTGAGTTAGAAGATTTTTTATACCCTCTCTATGACTTGAATACATTATCTTTCCATTAGGATCGCAAATAGTAACCAATCTTATATTTGGATCTGTATTCATAATTTTTTCATAAATTTGCTTATAGTCCATTCTTTATGTAATAATAGAAGTACTTCTATAAAAAATATGCTATTCTTTAGTATTACCTATTAGAAAATATTTTATGATTAATCATAAAATATATTTTATTATCAAAAATCCCATAATTCGTTCAACAATGATAATAATGATAATAGTCCATTCATTCTATAATAAAACTATGGCAACCTTATGACGAAGTGTCAATTAGCATGTACGATGAATTTAAAGTTTATATGGACATTATTAAAAGCCGATTTAAATTCGTAAGAATACTAATTCAACATTATGATGCAGTCTAAGATTTAAAGCTGTAAATCGACCAGCGTCTAAACATGATTCCTATACTATTTGTGAATAGCATTTGATCTACTACACTCTACTACAGCACATATATTATCAAATACTTGTTACCTTATTGACAGATATAGAAGAAGCGCAACTAGTCTCCATAGCTGTTCTTGATCTTATATGTTGTAATTCGAAGTGAGGGTAGTATAAATAAAAGACTGAGTATACCTCCAAGTAACCATGCAATAGTATAACCTATATGTTGAACAACATATGTAAATACAATTGGGACCCAAAATGCTCCAAATAATGATAACCCATTAACCCAGCTTATCGCCAAGGTATCATATGATCTTTTTGTTATTGCCCCTGTGTTTTCTTCGTTTCTCATTGCCATTCTAGTCTTTCTGTATGATACTTTGGCTGAGGTATATGCTATAGTAAAAACACCAGCTGAAAAGGCTCCCACCAAAACATTTGATATTCCAATTATATATATTCCTGATGGTGTTGTCGCAATAGCAATCCCTGCTAAGCCAGCGGACATTACTAGGCCGCACATAAACAAGAGTTTCTTTACGTTTTTTATATTATCGTATATCTTTCCAAAGATAGGTGCTGATACGACACCAGATATTAAACCTAAACCAGCAATAAAGCCAGCAGTTGATGAATTTACTTTTAAATAATCTTCCAAATAAAATACTATGAACGTCAATGGTAAACCCCATGCTATTTGTGCTCCAAGTAATACTAATCCAAAAATAAATAGGGATTTATTAAATAATACTTTGCGAATGTCTGACATATTAATTTGGAAACTTTTTCCTTTTGCACTTTGTGGACTTCTTTGATCTTCTCTATCCAAATCCTGCATTTTTGGTAAAAAAGCAATTAAGAATATGCCGCTAATCAAACCAAAGCCTCCGCTTAACAATAAGCTTTGTCTCCATCCTACTACTTCTGTAAGAATTACCCATCCGAATATCCCTATGATTCCCCCTATTGAATGAGCCGAGTTTAGTGATGCTATTGCGAATCCTTCTGATCCTCTTCCGAAGTATCTTGTAATCAAAGTGACACTTGAACCAAAAAATAATGCCATGCCAAGGCCAACGATAAACCGTAGTACTTCCATTTGTTGTATTTGTGAAGATAGACCACAAAGTAATGCTGCTGACGAAGCTATTGTTATTCCATATATTGCAGTCCTCCTCGAACCCTGTACTGCAGCGAGAATTCCACCAGGTACCTGAAATAGACCTATACCTATTAAGAAGCTCGTAGTAAGTAATCCTAGCAAAGTGACGTCTTGTTTAAAGTCTGAAGCTATATGTGAAAATATAGAAGCTATATTAAACCAATTTATCGCATATATCACTCTAGCAAATAGCAAACTTGCAATTGCAGAATGATTGGTTTTATTCAGTTTTATCTCATTTTCTGCTTCAATAATTAATATAGATATACATAAATTAAATTTGCACCAGACATAAAGTATTGAGAATAGTCCATCTTATACTAATAATGAGCGCTTTACGGAAATCTACCCCTGGGCCCAAACCGATCTTGTTTATTCTTTTAGACTGATAGGACTAAACTCAGCTGTGGATAAATTCTTTGTTCTTATAAAATAATTTAGTAGAACAAAAGAACATTTTATACGACTTTATCAATGTGGAGAACTCGTTAAAAGAGCTTTACATTTCATTTAGGGTAGGCGCAAAACCTTGCGGCCTCTGGCTAGAATGCAGAGGCTAAGCAAGACGTATGTGCACTTAACCACTGATCGGCTCTTTCAAGCGTGATATATAATGACTAATATAGAAAATGAGAAAATCATATCACCATTAAAGTTAATGAGTAAAAATGAAGTGGTGAATGACTTGCTTAAACTTCTAAATATAGTCCAGAAACATGCTGATAAGCAAGAATGTCAATATTGCCTTGACCTACTAGAATCTGTCTTTGGGCACTAAAATATAATAAGACTTTTGGCCAGTCAGCGTACGCTAGTTGATATGAGTGCAATATTTAAGGTACTATAAGTGCTCATAAATTGATATCTATAGATAGTAGCGGTTAGCTGACGTAGATCAGCATATTAATTCAGTCGATAGCCAAGTTTTAACACATCGGACAGTATCGGATTTTGACACGTCCAATATAATTATATCGAAAAAGTGTCTTCTAACACAGATGTGCGGCGCGCCAGACTATAAATATTATCTTAAATAGCAGATGATGTATAGGATGACGCATAGGTGTGAGGATAAGCATAAATGCATTTCTATCACGAGGCGCACCAAATAATCTATTCTATAGAGAAGAATCGTTCATATAAAAAGATCCACTCTGATTACTGATTGATGTGCCTAGTACTGCCTAATTTAGCAAAATGTGGCAATTTTTCAACGGTATCCAGTATATCATAAATACTTGTGCTTCATATCATAGTTCCATTAATTGGGTGCACAGTGATGAATGGTCTTAATTGATATGAATGAGAGGGTCTCGAATACGAGAAATATATGGGAATGTTAACTAGAAGATACTGTGATTTAACGATTGAATCTGTTCTTCAGATCATCATGGTCCTTTCCATAAATAGAATTCGTAGTAACTATACCACCTTATCGCTAATGCTGTTAGTAGCAAGTACTGTAATTATTGCTCCAGTTATTACTGCTCAACCAAGTTTCGCCCAGCTAGTACCACAAAAAGAAAAGGTTGTCCTAACTGCCATTATTGTACAATTACATTCAAATCATGAAATAGGAAAAACGCTGCTTGATCGCGCACTCACTAATTTGAAAATGATGTATCCAAATTTGGATATTCAATTAAAATATTTAGAGTATCCATACAATCAACTTCAATCTCAGTTATTAAAGATGCTTAAGGGTATTACTACAACAGCAACCGCTGCCTCTGGATCAACTGATCTAATTTCCTTGGATCAAATATGGCT
>C688J18823_10000931_pt1 | contig 17634 bp, 18 predicted proteins | sample HopSoiMetagenom1_FD_18823 | JGI IMG/M metagenome (IMG submission 18823) | reverse complement strand
CCGCTCGCGCACAGAGTGAAAACGAGCGACTTTCAGAGGGAAAACCGTACACCATTCCATCTACCGGGAGAGAGAATGGCAACGAAAAAGGCAGCGAAGCGGGGTGGCGCCAAGAAGGGCGGCGCGAAGCGCGGCGGTGCGAAGAAAGCACGCGGCAGCGCACGCAAGGCAAGTCGGGGCAAGCGCAGTGGCGCGAAGCGAGCGCCGAATCCGGCGTTCATGAAGCCGATGCAGCCCGACACCGCACTCAGCGCAGTGGTCGGAAGCAATCCGATGCCGCGCACCGAGATCACGAAGAAGCTCTGGCAGTACATCAAGAAGAACGGCGCGCAGGATCAGAAGGAGCGCCGCATGATCAACGCCGATGACAAGCTCCGTCCTGTGTTCGGCGGCAAGAACAAGGTCTCGATGTTCGAGATGACCAAGCTCGTCAACAAGCACCTCAAGCCCACCTGAGTTTGGAGCCTGTAGGCACACAAGGGCGCGTGGCGAATGCCACGCGCCCTTTGTGTGTCTACAGGCTCCAAACTCAGGTGGGCGGCTCGCTGCGCTCGCAGAAGCAGCTCGCTGGCACTCGCGGCTTCCCGTCCTATTTGGAGTCGCGCGCGCTGTTCGCGCGCGCTCCTGTGCCTCGCGCCGGAACATTGGAGACTTTGTCGGCGTACGGCGGATAGATTCACCTAGCACCTAGCACCTAGCACCTAGCACCTAGCACCTAGCACCTAGCACCTAGCACCTAGCACCTAGCACCTCGTGGCCTCCTCCACCAAGAACCGGCAGCCGAAAAAGAACGTCGTCGCGCAGGCGCGCGGGAAGAACGCGCCGCGTGCGGCGTCGAATGGCGCGCGCAATCGTGCGCTGTGGGAGACGATCAAGTCGATCGGTGGCGCGATCATCATCTACCTCGTCATCCGCACGCTGCTCGTCGAGGCTTATCGGATTCCGTCGGGGTCGATGATCCCGACGCTGCTCGTCGGTGATTGGCTGTTCGTCAACAAGCTCGTGTACGGGCCGACGGTTCCATTCACGAACACGCATCTCCCGGGCTACTCGGACCCGAAGCGCAACGACGTCGTCGTCTTCGTGTCGCCGCCGCAGATCGATCAACCGGAAGATCCGCAGCCGACGCTCGTGAAGCGACTCGTCGGCATGCCTGGCGACACGCTCTACATGCGCGGCGGGCTGCTTTACGTGAATGGGCTGCCGCAACGCCAGGGCTTCGCGTCGACGACCAACCACGTCGACCCGTCGGAGGCGAATTCGACAAGTGACTTGTTCGTGTGGCAGCATCGCATCGAGGTGAAGAGCTCGCGATTCGGCTCACCGCCGGAGATTCCCACGCACGACAATTGGGGACCACTGCTCATCCCCGGCGGCCATTATTTCATGATGGGCGACAATCGCTACTGCTCGAAGGACAGTCGCTACTGGGGCGTGGTGCCGCGCGACAACGTGCGCGGTCAGCCCCTGATCGTGTACTACTCGTACCGTCCCAGCCCGAGCGACGGCGACTCTCCAGTGTGCAACCCCGATACGAGCGATCGGCCCCTCCCATTCGTCACGGATATCCGGTGGGGCCGGATCGGCGACCGCGTTCGGTAACGGCGCTGTAGAAGGGTAGATTCCGGGCGTGAAAACATCCTTCCTGGCAATCGCGCTCCTGCTCTTGGTGCCCTTGGTGGGCCACGCGCAGTCCGATCGCCTCGCGGCACCCTCGTCGCCGTACGCTCACCTTTCCCGCGACGCCCTCCGCGACTCGGCGCGCGCCCGCCTCGCCACGCTGGACGGCTCCGTCCGCCTAACGGGTCTCGATAGTGCGGTCGAAGTGCGCCGCGATCAGTGGGGCGTTCCGCACATCTATGCCCGCACCGCGCACGACGTCTTCTTCGCCCAGGGTTACGTCGCGGCGCAGGATCGGCTCTTCCAGATGGAGATCTGGCGTCGCGCCGGAGAAGGGAGGCTCGCCGAGGTGCTCGGGCCTCGATACGCCGCCCGCGATCGGCTGGCGCGGCTCTTCCGCTACCGGGGTGACATGAACGCCGAGTGGAAGAGCTACGCACCCGATGCAAAGGCGCTCGTGACTGCCTTCGTCGCGGGAGTGAACGCGTACGTTGACGAAGTGCGCGCGAACGCGAACAAGCTCCCGATCGAGTTCTCGATCCTCGGTTTTCTCCCGGAGCGTTGGACGCCCGAAGTCCCGCTGGCGCGCGTCACCTCGCTGAGCGGCGTCGCTAACGGCACGAGTGAGCTTCTGCGCGCGCGGCTCGTCGCGCTCATCGGCGCCAAGCGCACGGCCGAGCTGCTGCCGACGTCCCCGGCGCACGCGCTCGATCCCGCGCCAGGGCTCGACCTCGCCGGGCTCGACCCCTCCGCGTTAGGCGGTATGGGGCAGGTGTTCAGCGACGTCACCTTCGACCGCATCGAGGGCTCGAACAACTGGGTGGTGAGCGGGAAGAAGACCGCGACCGGCAAGCCGATCCTGGCGAACGATCCGCACCGGGCGATCACGAACCCGGGCGTCCGGTACATCACCCATCTGGTCGCGCCGGGATGGAACGTCATCGGCGCGGGCGAGCCGGCAAGCCCCGGCGTGTCGATTGGGCATAACGATCGGATCGCGTTCGGGCTGACGATCGTTGGGATGGATCAGCAGGACATCGTCATCGAGCGTCTCGGCGCAGTGAAGATATCGACGTTGCAGGACACGATCCGGGTTCGCGGCGAAGCGCCGCGCGTCGTCACGCTGCAGTACACGCAGCACGGCCCGGTCCTGAGCGTCGACAGTGCGCGGGGTCGCGCGATCGTGGTGCGGATGGTCGGGCAGGAGCCCGGCACCGCGTCGTACCTCGCGTCGCTCTCGCTCGACCGGGCGCGCAACTGGCGCGAGTTCCAGCAAGCGATGGCGCGCTGGAAGATGCCGGGCGAGAACATGGTCTACGCGGACGTCGACGGAAACATCGGCTGGATCGCGGCGGGGCTGATGCCGAAGCGCAGCTGGTCCGGACTGCTCCCGGTGCCCGGCAACGGCCGGTACGAGTGGAAGGGGTTCGTGCCCATCGAGCAGCTGCCGCAAGCGTACAATCCGCGCACCGGCTACATCGCGACGGCGAACGACAACATTCTTCGCTACATGCCGCCGTCGTACCAAACGCCCATCAGTTACGAGTTCCCTAAACCGTCCTACCGGGCCGAACGGCTGCACGAGGTGCTGCGCGACTCGGGGCAGTTCACGGTGCGCGACTTCGAGCGTCTCCAGAACGACGACGTGTCGCTCTTCGCGCGGTGGCTCGCGCCCGTCATGGTACGCGCCGCGACGCGAGCGGGCGCCGGAGCGCGGCGCGAGGTAACGGCGCTCGCCGGCTGGAACTATCGCATGGACAAGGAGCAGTTCGCCCCGCTGGTCTTCGAGGCGTGGTCATCGGCGCTCGGCCGGCTGGCGATGAACGCCGCGTACCCTGAGGAAATCGGTCGGGCGCTCCGCGGGCGCGTCGATTGGGAGGACGTCGCCACGGAACTGCTGGCCGGCGGCCGTGGCGACAGCATCGTTCTCGCCGCGCTGGACAGCGCCAGCGCGACGATCGCGCGTCGCGCCGGCGCAGACTCGAGCACGGCGACATGGGGCTCCGTGCACGTCGTCGAGCTGAAGCATCCGATTGCGGCGGCGTTCGATCTTCCGCCGCTGCCCAGGAGTGGCGACGCGAACACCGTCATGGCGACCGGGGGCGCGAACCTCCGTCAGACGGCCGGTGCGTCGTACCGCGAGATCATCGACCTCGGCGACTTCGACAACTCGGTCGCGATTAATGTCCCCGGCCAGTCGGCGCAGCCGGAGAGCCCGCATTACGCCGACCTGCTGAAGCCGTGGGCAGACGGAGAATACTTCCCGCTCGTCTTTTCCCGAAAGCGAGTGGAGGAAGCGACAAAGCACGTGCTCATCCTCGAACCTGCTCGTCGTTAGGCGAAGGGAGTAGAGAGTAGAGCGTAGAGAGCAGAGAGTGAAGCGTGTGCAATTCACTCTCTACGCTCTACGCTCTACGCTCTACTCGAACGTCTCCGGTCGGTCGACGACGAAGACCGCCCACATGTGGTAGATCCGGTCGCCTAACGCGTAGTAGCGCTGGTCGATCTCACGCAGCGCTGCGTGGACCGGGGAGTCGGCGAAGGTCTCGGGATCTTCGGCCTCGACCGACTCCAGCTGCTCGCGATCGATCTCATACGTCGCAATGGCCGAGCGCATGATCGCCGCGTAGTCCTCGGCGCCGAGAAGCTCGTAGCCCGCGAGCGCGTCGCCCGCGTACTGGCCCGAGGAGTTGAAGAAGTACTGATGAAAGCCGCCCGCGTTCACCTCCGCGTCGACGAGCCAGGTCGTGTAGATCGCCCGAACGCCGGGTGGTAACGCGCGGATGATCGGCGCTTCGCGACCCCACGCCCCGGCGACGCGGAGATGGACGTGCTGCATGACGGCATCCGCGACCTCGTCGGCGGAGAGCGAGGCGAGGAGCTCGGGCGTGAGGTGACGAAAGCGGTCGTTCACTCGGGCTGCGGGCGGCGGTCGTGGGCCGCGCGATCCGCGAAGATCAGCGGAGACTGCACATCGCCTGACGAAGCGGCGGCAGCCCCGCGGCATCGCGGCGCATGTCGACGTGCGCCGAATCCTCGATCGGCGCGGGGGCGAGGCGGCCGTTCGTCATCCGGAGCTGCGACCCATAGAGCTGCTTGCGACCCGACTGCAAGCGCACGCGATCCTCGAGCACCGCGACGTCGGCAGGGAGCGCCTCATCCGGACCGGACTCCATCATGCGATGCAGCGCGACGCGCTGGAGCGCCGTATCGCGCTGGGCGAGGAGCCAGACCGCGCGAACGCCCGATGCGCCGACCACGGAGCGCGTTGGCCATGCGGAGCCACGCGTCGCCGCAAGCGTGCGAAGGCGCGACAGGACTGTCGTATCAGCCGGAATCGAGGCCTCGTCCATTCGCTGGACGCCGAGCTGCGTCGTGAGCGGCGTCGCCATGAGACCGGCGGCGCCGAGGAGCGCGTTGCGGAACTCGTCATCGGACCAGTCGTGCTTCTGGTCCGACCGCCACTGCCGCTGCTGCTGAAACCACGCGGCCGTCGTATCGGGCGGCGTGCAGGCGCGCCGAGTGGTGCGCTGCGCCATGACGGCGACCGGAGCTGTCGTCGCGAGCGCCAGCGCTACGTACGCGAGGCGCGCTGCCTGACGAGTGATCATTGCGCGCTCGGGGTGACGGTGAAGTCGGCGAACTCGGACATGCTGTCGGTCTTGGACCAGAGGCCGACCTTTCCCGACACTGGTGCTTTGAGCGTGTAGTCCAGCAGATGCTTGCCGTCGAGATAGCCGGCGAGCTGTGTGCCGTGGACCGTGATCTTGATCTCATGCCACGTTCCGAGCTCGAGTGGCACGTTCTCCGAGCCACGCTTCACGAAGCTCCGCTTGCCGTTGTTGAAGGTCCAGAGAACGAGGTTGTCCTCTGTGCCGTTGAAGCGCACCGCGAGGTAGTCGCCGTTAGGCTTGAGGTCGAACATGATCCCGGAGCAGCGATCGAGCGTTCCGCCGATCATCTGGAAACGAACCGAGATCTCGCCGTTCTCGAAGTTGTCGATGTCCCTGGCGACAGCGATCGGGAAGTACGCGAACGCCTTGACGTTGTCGATGAACTCCTCGTGCCTGGCACCGTAGATGGCGCGGGCATTGTCGGCGAGACCGCCCGCGGGCTGCCCCTTCTTCCATGCGCGTCCGTCGACGAGCACGACCTTCCGGCCGCCTTCGTTCGTCACGACCCAGCTCCCGACCATCGGGAGGAACTTGGTCGGCTCGGCGTTCACCTTCTCCCGGGAGAGGTCCACGCGAATGGGTTTTTGCGCGAGCAGCGCGGCAGGCGTGATGAGCAAACAGAGAACAAGACGGCGCATGGTCTACATCAGGACGAGGTGAGGAGCGGGAGCTGGCGCGGCCGCTTGCTCCACCACCAGGCGGCGATGACGACGACCGGCCACACGAGGTAGAGTAGCAAGCCGGCGCCGCGTGGACGAGCGGCGAGCGGATAGCCGGGATACGCGGGCGCGCCGTCTGGCGTTGGCGGTGTGATACCCGCGACCGAGTAGATGGTCTCGAGCACGATCGCCTCCGTCGTGGAGCGGCTCATCGCGCTCCGGCCGCCGATGGCGTACCAGACTTCGCCATAGTGCTCCCCGGGCCGCGCGAAAAGCCCGGTGCCTCCCCGCGCCATGTAGCGCGTGTCGACGTCGCGCATGGTGCGGCGGAGCTTCCGCAGGACGCCGCGCTCGAGATCGGCGAGTCGGGGATCCTCCGGCGCGAGGTAAACGGTGATGAGAAGCGGATCACGGATCGCGGCGAGCGCGCGCTCGTCTGCCGGCGCAAAGGAGTTGCGGCGATCCTCGCTCGCGTCGCAGCTCGCGCGGACGTGAGCGCCCAGCCACGTCGTGACCGCGCCCGCGGCGATGACCACCGCGGTGCCGATCGCGCGCGCGCGCCACGTTCGCCCCGGGTGCAGCCAGACGACGGCGAGCGCCATCGCAGCTACAGCGAGCAGCAGTGTGACGATTACGATCGCGAGGCGGATCTCGCCCGACTCGAAGACGCGCAGCGCGGACTCTGGCGTGTACGCGTCGAGTGCGAGCGCGACGCCGCCGCGCACCTGCGCGATGAAGTCCAGCGCCCAACTGCCGAGGGTCAGGGCGAGCGTCACCACCGCGGCCGTTGCCGCATTGTCCGTGAGCGACGCGGCGGCGATCGCCAGGGCGCAGGTGAGCGTGGCGCGAAGGAGGTGTCCGAGGAGCACCGTCGCGACTTCGGCGCTGGAGAGATGCCCGCCGTACGCGCGCCAGAGAGCCAGCGCCGCCAGGCCGGGCAGCCACGCGAGGAGCCACGCCCCAACGACGACGAAGAGCTTGACGAAGAGCATCACGCCTAACGACGCGCGCGATTGGAGGAGGAGCTTGAGCGAGCCGCTCTGCTTTTCCGAGGACACGAGCCGGATGGCAACGAAGGGGAAGAGCAGCGTGACCGCGATGGCGTAGGCACCAAACGTCGGGACAACAATGCCGTCGAGTGGACTCAGCCCCTGGGCCAATGCCGCCGGTCCGCCTGAAGCACCGCTCGCCTCGGCGTATGAATCGACAGCAGTGATGAAGGCGTGCCCGACCAGCGGTCCGAGGAGGACGAGGAGCACGAGCCACGCCCAGGACGCCGCGAGCTCGCGCCGATCCTTGTCGAGCAGGCGTCGCCAGGGTGCGTCGTTAGGTGAGGGCAAGGAAGACCTCCTCGACGTCCGCGCCGGGCCGGCCGGCGCGTGCCCGCAGCTCGTCGAGCGTTCCCTCGCCGACGACGCGTCCGTCGCTGAGGAGGACGAGGCGATCGCAGACGCGCGCCGCGTCGTGCAGCTGATGAATGGAGAGGAGCAGCGCGCGTCCGGTCGCCGCCACGCGGCGCAAGAGCGGACTGACCTCGCGGATCTGGCGGAGATCGAGGCCGTCGAACGGCTCGTCGAGCAGCAGCACCGGTTGCGGCGTGAGCAGCGCGAGCGCGATGAGCACGCGCTTTCGCTGACCCTTGGAGAGCGTGCCGGCGCGCCGCGCCGCAAATGGTGCGAGGTCAAGCGCGCGTGTGATCTCGGCGACGTCGCTTTGTGAGGCACCCTGCAGCGCGGCCGAGAAGTCGAGTATCCACGCGACGCTCTGGTCGGCCCAGGGGAGGATACCGTCGGGCATGTAGAAGAGCGCATCGCGCCGCTCGGATGGCGCGATCGGCCGTCCGTCGCGCGCGACGCGTCCACCGTCGGCGGCGAGCAGGCCGGAGAGACACTCGAGGAGCGTCGTCTTGCCCGAGCCGTTGGGTCCGACGAGACCCAGCACCTCGCCGTTGCGAACGGAGAAGCTCGCGCCGCGCAGCGCCCATGTCGGGCCGAATCGCTTCGTCAGCTCGTCGATCTGCAGGATGGGAGGCTCATTCGTCTGTCGCTCCTCACGGCAGGCCTTTCGCCCGCGTGCGTGCGCGCGAAGATTAGGCCGGGCGATCGTCGCGCGACAGTGGAACGCGCGGCCGACATCTCGTGACCACCAGCCATCGAGCTCCGCCCGTGCGACTGCATCGCTCCTTCCTCCTGCTCGTCGCCGCAACCACGCCGCTGTTTGGGCAGGGCTCCGATCCGGGGCGCCTCACGCTGCAGCGCATCTTCGCGTCGCGCGATTTCTTCGGCGAGCGATTCGGGCCGGCGAAGTGGCTCGCCTCCGGCGACGCGTACACCACGCTGGAGCTCGCGGTGGGCGGCGGGACTGACATCGTGCGGTACGAGGCCGCGACTGGCGCCCGTACCGTGCTCGTCCCGTCGGCACGGCTCATCCCCGCTGGCGCGCAGGACGCGATCGACATCGAGGACTACTCCTGGTCGCCCGATGGGAAGCGGCTGCTGGTATTCACGAACTCTCAACGCGTCTGGCGGGAGAACACGCGCGGCGATTTCTGGGTGCTCGACCTCGGGAACTGGCGCCTGCGCAAGCTCGGCGGCGGCGCGAAGCCGTCGACGCTGATGTTCGCGAAGTTCTCGCCGGATGGGGGGCGCGTCGCCTACGTTCGCGAGCACGACCTCTACGTCGAACGACTCGAGGGCGGCGCGCCCGCGATCACGCGCCTAACGAACGACGGGTCGCCGACGCGCATCAATGGCACCTTCGATTGGGTGTACGAGGAGGAGCTCTCGCTCCGCGACGGCTTCCGCTGGAGCCCGGCCGGCCGGCGTATCGCGTACTGGCAGCTCGATGTCACCGGGGTCAAGGATTTTGTCCTGATCGACGACACCGATTCGCTCTACTCGTTCCCCGTGCCCGTGCAGTATCCGAAAGCGGGAACGACCAACTCGGCGGCGCGCGTGGGCATCGTGAGCACGACCGGCGGCGCGACGACCTGGCTCGCCGTGCCGGGAGATCCGCGCAACAACTACATCGCGCGGATGGAGTGGGCCGGCGAATCGGCGGACGTGGTCCTCCAGCACCTCAACCGGCTTCAGAACACGCTCACTCTGTATCGCGCGGACGCCCGCACTGGGCTCGTGAAGCCCATTCTGGTGGAGCGGGACAGCGCGTGGGTGGACGTCGTGAACGACCTCCGCTGGCTGGACGGCGGCCGCAGCTTCACCTGGGTGAGCGAGAAGAACGGCTGGCGACATCTGTACGTCGTGTCGCGTGATGGCACGTCGTCGCGGGACGTGACGCCCGGCGCGTTCGACATCGTCAACCCCGCGTATCTCTTCGGTGAGCCATTCGTGCTCGGCACCGATGAGCAGGCGGGCACGGTGTACCTCACGGCGTCACCGGACAATCCGACGCAGCTCTATCTCTATCGCGCGCGGCTCGACGGTCAGGGCGCGCCGGCGCGTGTCACGCCAGCCTCCCAACCGGGAACGCACGCCTACGACATCGCGCCGGGCGGCCGATGGGCGATTCACAGCTGGTCATCGTTCGGTACGCCGCCGGTCGTGCAGCTCGTTAGGCTGCCGAGCCACGAGGTGGTGCGCACACTCGTCAGCAACGCCGAGCTGCGCGCGCGGGTCGCGGCGCTCACGCGCGGACAGGCGGAGTTCTTTCGCGTTCGCGGCGGAGGCGAGTACGATCTCGACGCCTGGATGATCAAGCCGCCCGGCTTTGATTCGACGAAGAAGTATCCGGTGCTGTTCAACGTGTACGGCGAGCCGGCGGGTCAGACGGTGCAGGACGCGTGGGGCGGGGCGCAGTATCTCTGGCATCTCATGCTGGCGCAGCAGGGCTACATCGTAGCCAGCGTCGACAATCGCGGCACGCCGCCGCCGCGCGGCCGAGCGTGGCGCAAATCGGTCTACCGGAAGATCGGTATTCTCGCGACGGCCGATCAGACGGCAGCGGCGCGCGCCGTCGCGCAGCGTCGGTACGTTGATCCGTCGCGGATCGGCGTGTGGGGCTGGAGCGGCGGCGGGTCGATGACGCTCAATCTCCTCTTTCGCTCACCCGACGTGTACCACATGGGCATGGCCGTCGCGCCGGTGACCGATCTCCGCTTCTACGACACGATCTACACCGAGCGCTACATGGGGCTGCCGCAGGACAACGCCGAGGACTATCGTCAGTCGTCGCCGGTGACGTTTGCGAACGCGCTGCGCGGCGATCTCCTCCTCGTCCACGGCTCTGGCGATGACAACGTGCATTTCCAGAATTCGGAAACGCTCATCAATGCCCTCGTCGCCGCGGGAAAGCCGTTCCAGATGATGGAGTACCCGAACCGGACGCATTGCATCTGCGAGCGTCAGGGCACGACGCTGCATCTCTACTCGCTGCTGACCCGCTATCTGGAGGAGCACCTGCGGTGACTCGCGTCGCGTCCGCGAAGATCAGGTCTTTTGGCCCCGGCGCGCAGAACCAGACGCTAGAGTTCATAGATGCCTCTCGTCTTTCCCTTCGACCCGAACATCGCGCGCGCATCGACCATCCCTGCGCGATTGTACAATGATCCCGTCTATCTCGAGCTGGAGCGGGAGCGGATCTTCGCGCACACCTGGCAGCTCGTGGGGCGCGTGGAGCAGGTGGCGCAGAGTGGGCAGTACTTCACGGCGGAGGTCGGGAACGACGCGATCGTGGTCCTCCGCGACGGCGACATGCTCCGCGGCTTCTACAACATCTGCCTGCACCGCGCCGGGCCGGTCGCATACGGGTGCGGCAAGCGGCAGACGCTCCAGTGCAAGTACCACGGATGGACGTACACGCTCGACGGCACGCTGCTGCGGGCGCCGGAGATGGAAGGCGTCGAGAACTTCCGGCCTAACGAACTGCATCTCCTGGCCGTCCAGGTGGCGACGTGGGGGCCGCTCGTCTTCGCGAACCTTGACGGCAAAGCGCCACCCCTCGCCGAGGTGCTGGAGGAGATCCCGGGTCGGGTGGCGCCGTTCCACTGCGAGCAGATGCGTTTCGTGCTGCGCAAGGAGTGGGACCTTGCCTGCAACTGGAAGGTCTACGTCGACAATTACCTCGAGGGTTATCACCTGCCGGTGGTGCACCCCGGGCTGCACAAGGAGCTCGACTACGATCAGTACCGCGTCGAGCCGCACCGGTATTTCTCGATTCAGCACGCACCGCTCCGGCCCGTGCACGGCGGTGCGCCCGACCGACGCTACGACCCTAACGAGACCAATGTCGCGGAAGCCGTCTACGTTTGGGTCTTTCCCAACGTGATGCTGAACGTCTACATGGGTCAGATGCAGACGAACGTCGTCCTGCCCGTGAGCCACGATCGGACGAAGGTCGTCTTCGAGTGGTTCGCCACCGAGGTGCCGGTGAATCCGGCGGCAGATCCGCGCTGGGCGCGCCTGCTCGAGTTCTCGGACGAGATTCAGGACGAAGACATCGAGATCTGCGAGGTCGTCCAGCGCAACCTGCGCTCACGCGTCTACGACCGCGGCCGCTACTCGGCCGCGCGGGAGAATGGTGTCCACCACTTTCATTCGCTGCTGCACGAGTTTCTGACCTGACCCGGTCTGACCTGACCCGGGCAAGTTGCCATTGTGCGAGTTATTCAGTCCATAGTCCATAAAGTCAGCTATCAGTCCATAGTCCATAGTTATCAGGGACTGAGGAACGAAGCGTCGATGAGGGAAGAGCAGATTCCTCGTCGCTTCGCTCCTCGGAATGACAGCCTCTCTGTCATCCCGAGCGCTCGCGAGGGATCTGCTTTTCATCCCATCAACGCTTCGTTCCGAACTACCTGATAACTATGGACAGATAACTGATAGCTTGAGAACAGACTCTCCCTGAGAATCCGCCGGCAATTGTCTTTCTTCCCGCGTCAGACCATCGAGTGGCACATCGAAGAGCCGCGCGCCTTTCGGCGGCTCTCGCTCTCGCTCGTCGAGATGGCGCTCGTGACGGGCGTACTGCTGCGCGTGTATCGGTCGTACGTGCTGACGCATGGCGCGACGGGGTGGCTGCTCTTCGGCGGAACGCTCGTCTTCGGCGTGCTGTTCCTGCTTTTCATGACCACGGCGCATCTCGCGAACTTCCCGATCCAGCGGTGGGCCTGGCGCGCGCCGGCTTTCGCGGTACTCGAGTGCGCGGCGGAGATGGTGACGAGCCTTCTGCTCATCTGGGTGGGACGTGAGCCGTATGGATCGGTGCGGGCGGAGATGCACGACTGGCCATCGATGGCCATGGGAACGCTGGCGACGCGCGGAATCACCATCGTCGTCTGGACACTGCTGCTCGCGGCCATCGTCCAGATCGTGCGGCGCGTGATGGCCGGCACGATCGAAGAGGAGAAGGAAGAAGCTCGCGCGTGAGCGGTCCGTGGTGCTAATTGTCGTCCCTCGTCGGGACGATATCCACCACACACCACTCCATGCCCCGCAAGCTCCTCAACATTCTCGGCGTCACCTTCGGTCTGGCCGTGGCCATCGGCAACACGATTGGCGCGGGAATTCTGCGAACTCCGGGCGACGTCGCGTCGATGCTGCAGACACCAGTGCTCTTTCTCGGCGTCTGGATCGTTGGCGCGCTCTACGCGCTCCTCGGCGTCAACGCGCTTGCCGAGCTCGGGACAATGCTGCCGAAATCGGGTGCGCAGTATGTCTACGCGCGGCATGCATTCGGCGACTACGCCGGTTTCATTGTCGGCTGGAACGACTGGATCTCGACCTGTGCAAGCACGGCGGCGATCTCGATCGTGATCGGCGAGTCGCTCGCGGCGCTGCTACCCGCCGTGTCGACCCAGGCGACCGCTCTGGCAATGGTGACCGTCGTCCTGTTCACGCTGCTGCTGCTGCGCAGCACGAAGGTCGGCGGCCGGTCGCAGGAGATCACCAGTCTCTTCAAGACGATCGCGCTCGTGGTCTTCATCGGGGCCTGCTTCGTGTTTGGCGGCGGCGCGGCGGCGGCACGCGCGCCTAACGCCACGGCAATGGTGGCATCGCCGGGACAGTCGCTCTTTGCGGCGTTCGTTCTGGCGGCGCAAGCGGTGATCTACACCTACGACGGCTGGACAGGCCCACTCTACTTCTCCGAAGAGCTGCGCGACCCCGGACGGCAGATCCCGCGGTCGATGTTCGGCGCGCTGTTCGCGGTCGCTGCGATCTATCTCCTGATCAATCTGGCGTTCATGTACGTGCTGCCGGTGAAGGCGATGGCGGGTTCGACGCTCGCCGCTGCGCAGGTGGCGCAGGCGATCTTCGGTCCGCGGGGCAATACGGTCGTCAGGCTGGTCGTCGTTCTCGCCCTGCCGAGCGCGGTGAATGCGTGCCTGCTCATGTCGTCGCGCGTGCTCTACGCGGTGTCACGCGACGGGATTGGACCGCGCGTCGCGACGCGCGTCAACGAGGGGGGCACGCCGACGGTCTCGCTCGTCGCGAGTGCGGGAGTGAGTCTCCTCTTTCTGGCCACCGGAACGTTTCAGAGCGTCATCGCGGTGGCGGCGTTCTTCTTCGTCGCCGATTACGCGCTCTCTTTCCTCGCCGTCTTCGTGCTCCGCAAGCGGGAGCCCGGCGCGCCGCGTCCATATCGCGCTTTTGGCCATCCGTGGACGACTGGCCTCGTCCTCGCCGGCTCGATCGCGTTCCTCGTGAGCGCGGTGGTGAGCGATACGAGAAACTCGTTCTGGGCCCTTGGCCTGCTGCTGATCAGCTATCCCGTCTTTCGACTCACGCACCGGCCTTCGCCATTGTCGGCATCAATTCCTAGTTAGGCACCGCCGACCGACCGGCCTCTTGCTTCACACCATATTTTTCAACCATGCGACACAACAACAAGGAGCTCATCGTCGTCGGCGATCGCGTGCTCGTGCGGATCGAGGAAGGAGAAGAGCGCACGAACGTCGGTCTCTACCTGCCGCCCACGGCGGTAGACAATCAGGCCGTGCAGGGCGGCGAGATCGTCGCGACCGGTCCGGGGCTCCCGATGCCCAGTCCGGATTCGAACGTGGAGGAGCCGTGGCGCGTCACCTCGCGTGAGACTCGGTTCCTGCCAATGCAGGCCCGCCGCGGCGACTACGCGCTTTTTTTCCGCAAGGCCGCTGTTGAGATCACCTTCGAAGGCGACCGGTATCTGGTAGTTCCGCAGGCCGCTATTCTGGCCCTGGTTCGAGACGAGCTCGACGTTTAAAGGCAGTCCATAGCTATCAGTCCATAGTTATCAGGAGTTCGGAACGAAACGTTGATGGGTGGTTGCATATTGAGCGTCCGTCACCCATCTGCGCTTCGTTCTGCTTCCCTGATAACTATGGACTGATAACTGATAACTGCGGCTATGGACTGATAGCTGATAACTTAGGAAGAGTCCTATTCCGAGAGGCACCGTAGCAATGCGTCTTCCACAGCATCAAGCGATCTATGATGAGCGCATGGTTGCGCCCATGCGCCAGGAGCTTACCCGCATCGGATTCGAGGAGCTGCGCACGCCGGAGCAGGTCGATGGCGCGCTCAAAGACGCGCCGGGCACGACGCTCGTCGTCGTCAATTCGATCTGCGGCTGTGCTGCTCGCAACGCGCGTCCGGCGGTCACGATGGCGCTCGGGAACGAGGCCAAGCCGGAGAAGCTGACGACGGTTTTCGCGGGCCAGGACGTCGAAGCGACGCAGCGCGCGCGCGAGTACTTCACCGGCTATCCCCCCTCCTCGCCCTCGATCGGCTTGCTCAAGGACGGTCAGCTCGTGTACATCCTCGAGCGCTGGCAGATCGAGGGGCGTCCGGCTCAGGATATCGCCGAAGATCTCGTCGAGGCGTTCGACAAGTACTGCTGACGGCGGACCGTGGACCGTGGACCGTGCACCGATCACGGTTCACCGTTCACCGTCGATCGTCCCCACCGGCCGACACGGGCCTGTCCCGGCCGCCGGACAAGAGCCCCGGGCGAGTGGCCCGGGGCTCTTGCCTAACTGCTGATCCAATCAGCGGTTGCTGATAATCGCGCGAGCGGCAGTGAGCGTGCCTCTCAGGGAGACGACCCCTGATGGAGACATCCATGCGCTCCCCTGTCGTCGAAGCTTACGCTCCACCGCGCGTTCCGTACTTCGTTGTCGTCGTCTGCGCCGCACTCCTCGCGACGCTCCTCCTCCTCGCCACGCCCGCTGCGGCGCGAGCGCAGGCGGAGTGGAACATCGGTCCCTTTCTCGATTACTCGACCATTCACGGCGGCCATCCCGCGAACGCGGGGTTGCAGACGTCGGTGCTGGTCGGGCCGGTCGGCCTTCGCGTCAGCGGCTTCACCGCGCTCGACCAGCCGTACGCGACGACCGGGCAGAGCGATCGCGCCCGGTGGGGTGGCGACGCGGATCTCATGCTGATCTTCGACTTCGCATCCCGCGGCAGCAGCGGCATTGGCCTCGCGCCGTACGTCTTCGCCGGCGCCGGGCTCGACGTCCGCAATACGGCCCCCGCGTTCTACAGCAGCAACAGTTACGACAGTAGTCAACTCCAGGGTGGCTGGAGCTACGGTGGCGGGCTGCTCCTGCCGCTCGGCAACACCCTCGAGGCGATGGGAGAAGTGCGGGCGCGGCCATCCGGCTTCTTCAACGTGACGCCGAGCACGCGTCCGACCACGACGGAATTCCGCGTTGGCTTATCGCTGCGACTCGGCACCTCGTTAGGCGGTCGGTAGCCGATGCGCGGGAGGTTAGTTGCCGTCGCGATCACCCCGGCGATCTGGATGGTGGCCGCGCCGGGTCAGCTGTACGCGCAGAAGGAGCTCGAGGCGATCCGTCTCATCCTCGTCGGCGCGCGTGTGGCGGCGGGCAAAGCAGCGCCCGCCGCCTCGGCCGCCCGTGTCATTCCCACCGCGGAACGCTACCTCGGCACGCCGTATCGGTACGGAGGAACGTCTCCGGTCACCGGCTTCGATTGCTCCGGTTTCGTGCAGTATGTGTTCGCGCGGAACAAGGTGAAGCTCCCGCGCACGTCGCGGCAGCAGGCGAAAGTCGGCAAGGCAATGCCGCGACGCTTCAAGTCGCTAGCGGCGGGCGATCTCGTCATGTTCGCCGAGCGTGGTGAGCCGATAAGTCACGTCGCCATCTACGCGGGGCACCACCGGATCATCCACGCCACCTCGAGCGGAGGCGCGGTTCGGTACGACGATCTCGGAACGCGCCGTGGACAGTGGTTCGTCGATCACATGGTCGCCGCCCGACGCGTGACGCCGGACGCGCGCGGGCTGATGCTCGACCTGGTGCGACTGCTCGACGCCAGATCGCTGGCCGACACTGCGCTCGATATAGGCGATCTTGCTCCGCGACCCTGAGCCAAGCGTCGTACGCCGTAATCGAGGTCCTGGACTAGCGCCGCGCCAGCCTCGTCGATACGGTCCACGGCATGGCACAAAGGGAGCGACGAGGCTTCGAGCGCATCGAGTACGGGCACGACTCCGGCGAGCGTCCCGTCTTTCTCAGCGGTGGCGGGGCGTACGAGGTAGCCGACTGCGCCGAACGAGGTCTGCGCTACGTGCCGCCGAGTGATCGGCTCCCCGCGATCGGCAGCGAGGTGCGCGGGACTGTTCGCTTTCCTGATGGTCCCGAAGTGCCTGTGGAAGGCGTCGTCGTTCGCGCTGGCGGCGACGGCGTCGCCGTCAATTTCACGCAGCTGTGGATCGACAAGGAAGTGATCGAACGGGAACGCCGCCGGCTCCGGGGCCCGGGGCACTTCGCGCGGTAATGCCAGCTGTCATGGTGCGCGAGGCGACGATCGATGACGCGCCGCTGCTCGCGCCACTGCTCGGCGAGCTTGGATATCCTGTGGCGATCGACGCGCTCGCGACACGGCTGCAGCGGATGCTCAGCCGCGACGACCAGCGCGTCCTCGTCGCCGAGCGTGACGGCGCCACCCTCGGCCTGCTCGCGCTGCACGTCTTCCCGGTGCTCGCGTACGACCGGGATCTGGCGATGATCATGGCGCTCGTGGTCACCGGGAGCGCCCGCGGCCTCGGCGTCGGCCGTGCGCTCGTCGAGCGCGCGGAGGCGGTTGGCAAGTCGTTAGGCGCGAGCCGGCTCATGGTGACGACGCACGTCCGACGCGCCGATGCACACGCCTTCTACGAACGCCTCGGCTTCGAGTTCACGGGGAGACGATACGTTCGCGCGATTCGCTGAGTCGATGCGAGTGGCCTAGAGCCCAGCCTAGAGCTATCAGCGCTTCAGCCCGCAGCTGTCAGCTAGGGAGTCTCGTTAGGCGGACACAATGCGGTGAAGTGGAACGCACCCCGGTAAGTCGATCTCGAGCCATAAGCGGCAAGCTCGCGGCCCACAGCTCAGCTGACGGCGTCGCCGCTTGCCACCTGTAATTCAACGAACCCAGAAGGTAGTAGCTGTCGGCTCATCGCTGACGCGCTGAAAGCTCTCAGCTGGGCTTCGTGTGACACCAATCCTCTCCTCCAGAATTCCACACTGAAAAAAAGGGGATGCTCCAGCTCGGAGCACCCCCTTTGCTGATCGGGTTTAAAGCTTACTAACGGCCCGGTCCCTTCCCGCCACCACCGCCACCGCCGGATCCGCCACCGGATCCACCGCCGCCGCCCGGCCGTCCACCACCGCCGCCGCCGCCGCCTTGACCACCACCGCCTTGCCCACCACCACCTTGACCGCCTCCGCCACCGGGACGACC
>C688J18823_10000929_pt1 | contig 17673 bp, 16 predicted proteins | sample HopSoiMetagenom1_FD_18823 | JGI IMG/M metagenome (IMG submission 18823) | reverse complement strand
CTGCAACACCACGCCGCCTCTTACTCGCGAGCAGACGCTCGTCAACCGCGCCGTCGACGCGATGGGCGGAGCCGAGCGCCTCGGCGCGCTGCAAAGCGTCGCGGCGAAAGGCACCGCCAAGCAATGGGAGCCGGAGCAGTCGGAGGCGCCGGGCGGCGAGATGCGCTACGCCAACGAATCGAGCTACGAGGTGCTCCAGGATCGCAAGAGCCGCACTGCACGAACCGACATCGAGCGGCGTTTCGCCTATCCGACGGCGCGCACGTACAAATACACCGAGATCCTCACGCCCGACGCCGGCTACGTGCTCGGCGTGGACTCGACCGGCCGCAATGCACAAAGCCAGAAGATGAATCCGCCTGCGCACTCGATGTCGGGCTATCGCCTCACGGCCAGCCAGCGGGAGGCGCTGCGCGGCACGTCGACCGGGCTCTTGATGCAGATGTACAGCAACCCGCAGCAGGTGCGCCCGGCGCTCGATCTCGTCGCCGGCGGGCGCTCGTACCCGGCGGTCACCTACGGGCCTTACACCGTCGCCTTCGATACGGCGAGCGGCCTGCCGGTGCGCGCGCGCACGCTCGACTACGACAACATCTGGGGCGACGTGACGTACGACGTCGTCTATGGCGATTGGCGAGATTTCAACGGCCTGAAGGTGCCCATGAACCGCAAATACGAGCTGAACGGGCGCCTAGTGCAGGAAGCGCAGCTCACTTCCTTCCAGGCGAATCCGCCGGTCGATGCGGCGAAGTTCGAAGTGCCTGCGGCGTTGCGCGCGGACGCAGCGAAACCCGCGGGCGGCAACCTGCCGTACCAGTGGGTGATCCGCCGGCAGTTCATCGGCACGTACCTCGATTCGGACAACACGAGCTACGACACCAAAGGCGCGCAGGGCCTGCGCCTCGACCAGCTGGCGCCGGGCGTATTCCACGTCGTGGGCGGCTCGCACAACAGCCTGCTGGTCGAGATGAGCGATCACCTGGTGATGATCGACGCGCCGGTGAGCGACGCGCAGTCGCTCTGGGTGGTGAACCAGGCGAACCAGCGCTTCCCGGGCAAGCCCATCCGTTGGCTCGTGCTCACGCATCACCACATGGACCACGCCGGCGGCATGCGCGGCGTGCTGGCGCAAGGCGCGGTGCTGGTCGTTGGACAAGGCGCGCGCGATCACTATCGCAAGGCGCTCGCCGCGCCGATGACGCGCAATCCCGACATGAAGCCGATGGACTTCAGCCAGGTGCAGATCCTGGAAGTGCCGGAGAGCCACGTCATCAGCGACTCGACCGGCCGCCAGGTCATCGCCTACGCCATGCTCGACAATCCCCATGTCAAAGGCCTGCTGATGGCCTATGTGCCGCACGCCAAGCTCGGCTTCGTCACCGACGTGTGGAACCCGGGTCCGCCGCTGCCGGAAAAGCCGAATCCCGCGCTGATGTCGGTAGTGAACACCGTGAAGCGCGCCGGCATCCAGCCCGATCGCTTCGCCGGCGGTCACGGCTCGACCGCGCCTTACGACGGCCTCGCAAAGCTCGCCGGCCAGTAACAGAGTTCGGGGACGGAGCCCGATCTAGTTCGGGCTCCGTCCCCGTCCGTTTGAAGCACCACCACACCTCGAGAGGCTCGGATGAATCCCAAGGGCGTCAATAAGCTCCTAATGCCTGTCACGGCCGCACTTCTGATATCCGCACCCGCCGCATCAGCCCAGGGCATCGCAGGCAGCGCCGGGATCGATGCCGCCCTCCGCGCCGCAGTAGAACGCAATGACGTGCCCGGCGTGGTGGCGCTCGTGGTGAATCGGGATCGCGTGCTCTACCAGGGTACGTTTGGCGTGGCCGATGTCGACACGAAGCGCCCGCTGAGGGCGGATGCCCTGTTCCGCATTGCCTCGATGACGAAGCCGGTCACCTCGCTGGCGCTGATGCAGCTCGTCGAGCAGGGCAAGCTCGCGCTCGATGATCCAGCCGACAAATACCTGCCCGAGCTTGCCGGACTGAAGGTGATCGAGTCGTTCGACCCGGCCACCCGCGAGTACAAAGTGCGCCCGGTTTCGAAACGCCCGACCGTGAGGCATTTCCTCACCCACACCTCCGGCCTCGCCTATCCGTTCACCAGCGCGATCTGGCGCGATTTCAAGCCGAAGGCGGGCGAGGTCTATCCGTTTGGCGGTCCGCTGCTCTTCGAGCCCGGCGAGCGTTGGCACTACAGCACCAGCACCGATGTCGTCGGGCGCCTGGTCGAGGTCATTTCCGGACAAAAGCTGGAGGACTACTTCCGGGAACACATCTTCGCGCCGCTCAAGATGACCGACACTTCGTACAACGTACCGGCGGCGAAGGCGACGCGGCTGGTGCCGGCGCAGCAGCGCGCAGGCGATCGCATGGATGGTGCGGTGGTGCTGCAATCGCCGCAGCCCGGGCTTTCCATCGCGAATCCGATCGGCGGCGGCGGCCTCGCCTCGACCGCGGCCGATTACGGGCGCTTCGTGCGCATGCTGCTCAACGGCGGCGAGCTCGACGGCGTGCGCGTGCTGAAGAGCGGCACGGTTGCCCTCATGGGCGAGAACCATATCGGGGCGGTCAACGTGCCGGCGCTGAAGAGCGCGCTGCCGCGTAGCGCGGATTTCACTTTCATCGCGGACGGCCGCGACAAGTTCGGACTCGGCTTCCTGATCACGAGAGATCAGGCGCCCGGCAAGCGCTCGCCGGGCAGCCTGAGCTGGGGCGGCATCAACAACACCTATTTCTGGGTGGACCCGAACCGCGGCATCGCCGGCGTCATCCTGATGCAATACCTGCCGTTCGCCGACGCCAAGGCACTCGCGGTCCACGACGCGTTCGAGCGCGCGACCTACCAGCTCGTCACCGCGGATTCGCGTTAGGCAGCGGCCTTCTTCGGCGTCTTCTCGAAGGCCATCTTGCCGCCGCGCCAGTCGACGCGGATGGTGTCCTTCGGGGCGAAGCGGCCCTCGAGGATCGCCTTGGCGAGCGGGTTCTCGATCTCGGACTGGATGGCGCGCTTGAGCGGCCGCGCGCCGTACACCGGGTCGAAGCCGACCTTGGCGAGCTCAGTCACCGCGGCGTCGGCAATCTCGAAGCCGTAGTCCATCTTGGCGAGGCGCGCCTTCAGCACATTCAGCTGGATGCGCGCGATCGACTTGATGTGCTCCTCGCCCAGGCCGTGGAACACCACGATCTCGTCGATGCGGTTGACGAACTCGGGCCGGAACTGCGTCTTCACCTCGCCCATCACCGCAAGCTTGACGACCTGGTAGTCGCTCCCCGCCATGCTCTGGATCATCTGCGAGCCGAGGTTGGAAGTCATCACCAGCACCGTGTTCTTGAAGTCGACGGTGCGCCCCTGCCCATCGGTGAGGCGGCCTTCGTCCAGGATCTGCAGGAAGACGTTGAACACATCCGGATGCGCCTTCTCGACCTCGTCGAATAGCACGACCGAGTAGGGTTTGCGGCGCACCTGCTCGGTAAGCTGGCCGCCTTCTTCGTAGCCGACGTATCCCGGCGGCGCGCCGATCAGGCGCGCGACCGAATGGCGCTCGCCGTATTCGGACATGTCGATCCGAATCAGGTGGTCCTCGCTATCGAAGAGGAACGCCGCCAGCGATTTGCAGAGCTCCGTCTTGCCCACCCCGGTGGGTCCCAAAAACAAAAAACTGCCATAGGGCCGATTGGGGTCCGACAGGCCCGACCGCGAGCGCCGGATGGCGTCCGATACGAGACGCACCGCCTCGTCCTGGCCGACGACGCGCTGGTGCAGCACGTCTTCCATGCGAACCAGCTTATCGCGCTCGCCCTGCATCATCTTCGACACCGGGATCCCCGTGCTGCGCGACACAACCTCGGCGATCTCCTCGGCGCCCACCTGCGTGCGCAGGAGCCGTGGCTTGGTTGCGTTCTTGTCCGATTTTTCGGCTTGCTTCAGCTGCTTTTCGAGCTGGGGAAGCCGCCCGTACTGGATCTCGGACATTTTCTGCCAGTCGCCCTTGCGGCGAGACTCTTCCATCTGCTGGCGCAGCTTCTCGATCTCTTCCTTGATGTGCTGCGCGCCCTGCACGCTCGCCTTCTCGGCCTTCCACTCTTCCTCAAGGTCGGCGTAGTCCTTCTCGAGGCGTGCAATCTCGTCCTCGATCAGCTTGAAGCGCGCTTGTGAAGCCTCGTCCTTCTCCTTCTTGACGGCTTCGCGCTCGATGCGAAGCTGGATCAGCCGACGGTCGAGCCGATCCATCGACTCGGGCTTGGAGTCGATCTCCATCTTGATGCGCGAGCCGGCCTCGTCGATGAGGTCGATCGCCTTGTCGGGAAGGAAGCGGTCGGTGATGTAGCGGTGGCTGAGCTCCGCTGCGGCGACGATCGCCGGGTCGGTGATCTCGACGCCGTGGTGCACTTCGTATTTTTCCTGCAGGCCGCGCAGGATGGCGATGGTCGCCTCCACGCTCGGCTCCTCGACCAGCACGCGCTGGAAGCGCCGCTCGAGCGCGGCGTCCTTCTCGATGTTCTTGCGGTATTCATCCAGCGTCGTCGCGCCGATGCAATGCAGCTCGCCTCTGGCGAGCGCGGGCTTCAGCATGTTGCCGGCGTCGATGGCGCCCTCGGCTTTGCCGGCGCCGACCAGCGTGTGGATCTCGTCGATGAAGATGATGGTGCTGCCCTCGTCGCGCGCGAGCTCCTTCAGCACCGACTTCAGGCGTTCCTCGAATTCCCCGCGATACTTCGCGCCGGCGAGGAGTGACGCGAGGTCGAGGACCAGCAGGCGCTTGTTCTTCAGCGACTCGGGCACCTCCGCGTTGACGATGCGCTGGGCGAGGCCTTCGACGATGGCGGTCTTGCCGACGCCGGGCTCGCCGATCAGCACCGGGTTGTTCTTCGTGCGCCGCTGCAGGATCTGGATGCAGCGCCGGATCTCGTCGTCGCGGCCGATGACCGGGTCGAGCTTGCCCTGCCGGGCGCGCTCGGTGAGGTCCAGCGTGTACTTCGCGAGCGCCTGGCGCTGCGATTCGTCGGCCTGCCCCTGCACGGTTTCACCTCCGCGAACTTCCTGGATCGCCTTCTCGAGGGCGGCTTTCGTTACGCCGGCCTGCTTGAGCATGCGGCCCGTTTCCCCCTTGTCGGCGGCGGCGGCGAGCAGGAAGAGCTCGGATGCGATGTACTGGTCGCCGCGCTTCTGCGCTTCCTTGTCGGCTACGTTGAGCAGCGTCGTGAGCTCGCGCGAGATGTGCACCTCGCCCGGCGTGCCCTCCACCTTGGGCAGGCGGGCGATCGCGTCCGCGAGCGCCTTGCGCAAGGCGTTGGCGTTGGCGCCGGCCTTCGAAAGAAGCCCGACCACGCCCTGGTCCTCCAGCATGGCAGCGAGCAAGTGCTGCGGCTCGATGTACTGGTTGTCGCTGCCGAGCGCCGCGCTCTGCGCCTGCGCGAGCGCCTCCTGCAGCTTGGTCGTAAACTTGTCGAATCGCATCGCGTTGATCCTTCTGGCTTTGGCCTTTCCCTACTGGAAAGTGGGGTCATCCCCCCGATATTCAAGGCAAAAATGGAACGCCGGACCCGCTTTCACATCGCCTATGTCGTCTTCGCCCTGGTCGCCATGCTCCTCATCCAGGAAGCCTGGCAGCGCGCCCAGACGGTCGAGGTGGTGCCCTACAGCGAGTTTGAGCGCCTCCTCAAGGAAGACAAGATTTCCGAGGTGACGGTTTCCGACCGCCACATCACCGGAAAACTGAAGGGCAGCGACAGCCGCAAGACCGTCGCGGTGGCGAACCTGGTCGAGCCGGAGCTGGCGGAGCGCCTGTCCAAGTTCGGCGTGAAGTACACGCGGGTCTACGAAAGCACGCTGTTCCGCGATCTCCTGTCATGGATCCTGCCGGCGGCCATCTTCTTCGGCATCTGGTTCTTCCTCGCGCGGCGCATGAGCCAGGGCATGGGGGGCGGCTTCATGAGCATCGGCAAGAGCCGCGCGAAGATCTACGTCGAGAACAAGACCGGCGTCACGTTTTCCGACGTGGCCGGCGTCGACGAGGCAAAGGCGGAGCTCCAGGAAGTGGTCGAGTTCCTGAAGGACCCGAAAAAATACGGCCGCCTCGGCGCCCGCGTCCCCAAAGGCGTGCTGCTCGTCGGACCTCCCGGTACCGGGAAGACGCTGCTCGCGCGCGCGGTGGCGGGCGAAGCGGGCGTGCCGTTCTTCTCGATCTCGGGCTCCGAATTCGTCGAGATGTTCGTCGGCGTCGGCGCCGCCCGAGTGAGAGACCTGTTCGAGCAGGCGCGCGCCAAGGCGCCCGCCATCATCTTCATCGACGAGCTCGACGCGCTCGGCCGCGCGCGCGGCGCGGGCGCGATCGGCGGCCACGACGAGCGCGAGCAGACGCTGAACCAGCTGCTGGTCGAGCTCGACGGCTTCGACCCGAGCACCGGCCTCGTGCTGCTCGCGGCGACCAACCGGCCCGAGATCCTCGACCCGGCGCTGCTGCGCGCAGGACGCTTCGACCGCCAGATCCTGGTCGACCGCCCGGACAAGGGCGGCCGCCTGCAGATCCTTCGGGTGCACGCTAAGAAGATCAAGCTCGCGTCGGATACCGAGCTCGAGCAGGTGGCCGCGCTGACGCCCGGCTTTTCGGGCGCGGATCTCGCCAACCTGGTCAACGAAGCGGCGCTGCTCGCGACGCGGCGCAGCGCCGAGTCGGTCTCGCTCGCCGACTTCACGCAGGCGATCGAGCGCCTCATCGCCGGCCTGGAAAAAAGAAACCGCGTGCTCAACCCCACGGAGCGGCGCATCGTCGCGCATCACGAGATGGGTCACGCCATCGTCGCGATGGCGCTGCCGGGGACCGATCCCGTGCACAAGATCTCGATCATCCCGCGCGGCGTGGGCGCGCTCGGGTACACCATCCAGCGGCCGACGGAAGACCGCTTCCTGATGACGCGCAGCGAGCTCGAGAACAAGATGGCGGTGCTCCTCGGCGGGCGCGCGTCGGAGGAAATCATCTTCGGCCATACCTCCACCGGCGCGGCAGACGACCTCGCCAAGGTCACCGACATCGCGCGCAGCATGGTGATGCGCTATGCGATGGTGCCGACGCTCGGCCCGGTCGCGTATGAAGAGGAGCGCGCACCGTTCCTTGGCGGGCCGCTGCCGCAAGGCCACCGCGAGTACAGCGAGGAAACCGCGCGCGAGATCGACGTCGCGGTGCGCACCATCGTCGACGGCACTTACCAGAAGGCGCTCTTGATCCTGAAGCGCCACCGCGGCGCGCTGGAATCCTGGGCGCAGAAACTTCTCGACAAGGAAACGCTCGCCGAAGCCGAGCTCGCCGAGCTGCGGAATTCCGTGGCATGAAGAGGGGGCCCGGCCCCGTCGCGCTTCTCATCGCGGCATGGCTCATCCCCGGACTCTTCGGCCACGATCCCTGGAAGCCCGACGAGGCCTACACCTTCGGCCTCGTGTATCACATCTTAGATACCGGCGACTGGCTGGTGCCCACGCTCGGCGGCGAGCCGTTCGTCGAGAAGCCGCCGATCTTCTTCTGGACCGCCGCGCTCTTCGCCAAGCTGTTCGGCTGGGCCATGCCCCTGCACGACGCCGCGCATCTCGCGAGCGCTTTTTATGTCGCTCTCACTCTCGCCTTCACGGGCCTCGCCGCACGCCGCTTATACGGGCCGAGCGCCGCGCTGCCGGCGGTGCTGCTCCTAGCGGGCTCGCTTGGCTATTTGCAGCACGCCCACCAGCTCATCACCGACAACGCCCTGATGGCCGGCATTGCGATGGGTGTCTATGGGCTCGCCGCGTCGCGCGGCTTCTGGCTCGGCACCGGTGCCGGCATCGCTTTCCTGTCGAAGGGTTTGCTCGGCCCCGGGCTCCTCGGGCTCAGCGCAGTGGTGCTGGTCGCGCTGCCCGCGTGGCGGCAGAGTTGGCGCGCCTGGCCTTCCGCCCTGATGGCTCTCCTCCCGTGGGCGCTGATCTGGCCGTGGCTCCTGCATCAGCGCTCGCCCGCCCTCTTCCACGAGTGGTTCGTGGTGAACAACTTCGGCCGCTTCACCGGCGAAGCCGGGCTCGGCGGCGTGCTCGATCACCTGCATTACGCGAAGGCGCTCATCTGGTTCGGCCTGCCCGCGTGGCCGATCGCCGCGTGGGCGGTGTGGAAGCGCGAGACCTCCGCAAAGGCGCTGCAGCTGCCGCTCGTCGCGTTCCTCTTGATGTTCGCCGTGCTGAGCGCCGCGTCGTCCGCCCGCACCCTCTACGGGTTGCCGATGCTGGTGCCGCTTTCCCTGCTCGCCGCCGGCGCACTGCCGCCGCGATGGCTCCTGCGCGCTCTCGAAGTGATGGGCTTCTACGGCGGACTGCTCGCCGGCCTCGCGCTGTGGGCGGCGTGGATCGCACTCGTGGCGGGATGGCGGCCCTCGTTCCTGGAAGCGCAATCACCCGGTTACGTGCCTCACATTCCCGTCGTTGGCGTTTTGGCCGCCCTATCCGTGACCGTTGTGTGCATACACGCCTGGCGCAACCTGCAGCCGCGCATGCCGGCGCGCTGGCTCGCGGGCGTCGCGCTGGCGTGGGGACTGGCGATGACGCTGTGGCTGCCGTGGCTCGACCACGGCAAAAGCTACCGCGGCGTGATCGAGGACATGAAGGCGCACGCGGCACCGGGCTGCATCGCGGCGCGCGGGCTCACCGAGCCGCAGCGCGCGATGCTGCATTACTTCGCCGGCATCCGTGCCGGACTGGGCGATTGCCCCAATCTGGTGATGCACACGCCGAACGCCGATATGCCCGACGCCGGCGCGGGATGGAAGCCGCTCTGGCGCGGAACACGCCCGGGGGACAGCAAGGAGTACTTCTGGCTCTTTACGCGGTAGGGCGTTGCTCGAGCGACTCGCGCCGCTCAGGATCCTGCTCCATGCCGTCGTACGCGATCCAGTCGAAGCTGCCGTCGTACGACAAGATCTTGGCCGGATAGCCCATCACCACCGCGCGCGGCGGCACCGCCCGCGTGACCACCGAGCCGGGAAAGATGTACGCGTCATCGCCGATGGTGATCTTGCCGACGATCATCGCCCCGGCACCGATGAATACGCGATTGCCGATGGTCGGATGGCCGCGCTCTTCGCCGCGCCCGGCGATGCCGAGCGTTACGTTCTGCTCGATGGTGCAGTTCTCGCCGATCGAGCCGTGCGACAGGATGATGGCGCCGAAGCGCGGAAAGTAGAGTCCGCCGCCCACCTCGGTCTTGTTCGGGATGCAGATGCCGGTGACGATCTCGACCGCCTTCTGTACGAAAGCCCCGAGCGTCTTGGCGATCGAGCGCAGCGGGCCGTTCGGCAGCCAGGCGATGAGCGCGTGGAAGCCGCGATGGACGCAATTCGCCCAGAAGCCCTGCGTGAGGAAGATCGTGCCGAGCGCGGAGTGCCCGGCGGCGCGGTAGCGGCGGTAATCCTGGTAGACGAGGCGGTACCACTGCGGCAAGCGCAGCGCGCGTCGCACGGGCGCCTTCGGCAGCGAGCCGACGCCGGCCGTCATCCCAGGACGGGCTTGGACTTGGCCAGGATCGCGCGTATCTCCCCCGCGGCGTCGCTGTAGGTTTCCACGCCGGCAAACGCCGGGTTGCGCTCGAGCTGGCGGGCAAGGCCCGGGCCCTGTCCGTGCCCGACCTCGAAGCCGAGCCAGCCGCCCGGACGCAGGAAGCGCGGCGCGTTCTTCAACAGCTTCATCAGGATCGACACGCCGTAGGCGCCGCCGTTGAACGCCGCCTCGGGCTCATGGCGCGAGATCTCCGGGTGCATTTCCTTCACCTTGGCGGCGGAGATGTACGGCGGGTTGCAGCTCAGGAAGTCGCACTTGCCGAGGTACGTCGGGGCTTCGAACGGCTCGAGCAGATCGCCGATCTCTACCGCTACGCGCTCGTTCAATCCCATGAATTCGCAGTTCTTGCGCGCGAGGCGCACCGCCTCGGGCGAAAGATCGGAGGCATAGACGCGCGCCTGCGGCTCGTAATACGCGTAGGCGAGCGCGAGATTGCCGCTGCCGGTGCACACATCGATCACCATCAGCGGGCCGCGCTTCTTCGCCATGCAGCCGATCTTGGCGAGTGCGGCGCGGCCGAGGATCTCGGTCTCCTTGCGCGGGATCAGCGCGTCGGGGCCCGCGAGGAATTCGAGGCCCAGGAAGGTCTGCCGCTCGGTGAGATGCGCGAGCGGCACGCCGCTCTTCCGGCGCTCGAGGAGCTCGCGCAGGCGCGCCTGGGCCGCGTCGTCCAGCGCCGGCAAAGGCGCGCTGGACGCGCGATCCACCGATAGAGGGGTGCCGCACGCCGTATTCCAAAGGGCGGCGAGGAGTCCTTCCGGGGTCTCTTCCGGCTTGTCCGGCAACGGGGTCCAGAAGCGCTGGACCTCTTGCAGGAGGTCGCTGAATGTCGGCGAGGCGTGGGGCTGCATCGTCCCGGCATTAGATGCCGGCCCGGGGGGACGGCTCTAGCTTTGGCCCTGCCGGCGTCTAGACCAAACGGCTTACTTCTTCCAGCGTTCGGCGGCCTCGTCGTCCGCGGCGCGGGCCTCCACCCAGGCGGCACCCGCGGCGCCGTGTTCCTTCTTCCAGAAGGGCGCCTGGGTCTTCAGGTAGTCCATGATGAACTCGCACGCGGCAAAGGCGTCGCCCCGGTGCGCGCTCGCTACCGCCACCAGCACGATCTGGTCGTTCGGCTCCAGGTCGCCGAAGCGGTGGATTACGGTGCAGTCCATCACCTGCCAGCGCCCGGCGGCCTCGTCCACGATCTTGCGGATCGCGTTTTCGGTCATTCCGGGATAATGCTCGAGCGTCATGCGCACGTCGCGCACCAGCCCGACGAAGCTCGCGACCGCGCCGGTCTTCGTGTTACGCGAAATCGCACGCACCTCGGTGCTGAGGTCGAAGTCTTCGCGCTGGACCGAGATCCTCATCCGCCGGTCACCGGTGGGAAGAACGCCACCTCGTCGCCACCCTTGATCGCCGCTGCCGGCTGCACCATGTCCTGGTTCACCGCCGCTCGCACGTTCCTATTGGGTGCGAAGACCTCCGCCCATGGTCCGCCGCGGCCGTGCAGATGCTCGCGCAGCGTGGCCACGGTTTTCACGTTCGCCGGAAGCTCGAGCTCCTCGCTCACCGCGCCGAGCCGCTCGCGCAGCGAGGCGAAGAAAAGGAGGCGGATTTTCACCAGTAGAGCTCCGAATAGGGCAGGAACCGCACGCTGTCGCCCTTGCGGATTGCCTGGGCAGCGGGATTGTCGATCAGGCCATGAGCCCACGCGGTGGAGGTGAGCACCGCCGAGTCCTGCGTGTGATAGAGATCGAGGCCGCCCTTCCCATTCCATCGCGCGCGCAGGAACTCGCGCCGCGAATCGGGCTCGGTCCAGTCGAAATCCGCGCGCGCCGCGATCGCGTGCGGCTCGATGTCGGTCATGCCCTGCGCCTTCAGCAGGAATGGACGCACGAAGATGAGGAAGGTGACGAAGCTCGACACCGGATTGCCCGGCAAGCCGATGAAGAAGGACCTGCCGACGTTTCCAAAGGCGAGCGGGCGCCCGGGCTTCATCGCGATGCGCCACATGAGGAGCTTGCCCTCGGCTTCCACCGCTGGCTTCACGTAATCGGCGTCGCCGACCGATACGCCGCCGGAAGTGACGACCACATCGCACTCGGCCGCCGCCTTTCGCAGCACGGCCCGCGTCGCCTCCAGGGTGTCGGGCACGATGCCGTAATCCTTGAGGTCGCAGCCGAATACCTGCGCGAGCCCGCGCAGCGTGAAGCGGTTCGAGTTGTAGATGCGTCCGGGTTGAAGCGGCTCGCCGGGCATGACGAGCTCGTCGCCGGTGAAAAACAGGCCGAGCCGGAGTTTTCGATAGACAGGCAAGGTGCGAATACCGACCGAGGCTGCAAGCCCGGTGTCCTGCGGCAGCAATCGCTTTCCGGCTGGCAGGATCTCGGCGCCCTTGGCGATGTCGCTGGCGGTGCGGCGCACCCACTCGCCTGGGCCTGGTTTTCTGTTTAGCGTGACCGTGTCGCCATCCACCGTGGTGTGCTCCTGCATCACGATCGCATCGGCACCCGGTGGAATCGGCGCCCCCGTGAAGATGCGCGCCGCGGTGCCGGGCTCGAGCGGTCTTCCGACGGCGCCGGCCATGATTTTCTGCGCCACGCGCAGCTTCAATCCGTCGGCGACGCGCACGGCATAGCCGTCCATCGCGCTGTTGTCCATCGGCGGCACGTCCATCGTCGAGCGCTGCGGGCGAGCGAGGACGCGGTGCGTAGCCTCGAGGGTCGGTATCTCCTCGACCTCGCGCACGGGATGGGCGCTGGCGAGCATCTGCGCCAGGGCTTCGTCGACCGAAAGCAGACCCTTGTTCATTGCAATCGCAGGTGAGCCAGGATGAACGACGCGATCTGAGCGTCGTCGTTAAGGTCGAGCACCGGCAGCTTGGTCTCCACGCGCGTGTCGCTCGCTACCGCGACGATATGCGGATCGTTGGGATGCAGGAGCGGCTCGCCGGTGACGCGGCGCCACACCTCGAGCTTCGGGATCGGCGCGTGCTTGAAGCCCTCGACGATCACGATGTCGCACGGCGAAAGGCGCTTCAGCTGCTCGTCGAACGGGGGCTCCGCCGCACCGCGCAGCTCGTGCATCAGCACCCAGCGGCGCGACGAGGTGACGAGCACCTCCGAGGCCCCCGCGTGCCGATGACGGTAGGAATCCTTGCCGGGCTGGTCGACGTCGAAGGTGTGGTGCGCATGCTTGATGAGCGACACGCACAGTCCCGCGCCGGCGAAGCGCGGGATCAATTTCTCGATGAGCGTTGTCTTGCCGCTGCCCGACCAGCCGGCGAAGCCGAAGACCTTCATGCAAGCATCATTTTCGCACCCGCCGAGGCGAGCACCACGGCGAGAATGCGGCGCACCAGCGGATTGGCGAAACGCCGGCTGCCGTATTCGGCGCCGACCCAGCCGCCGATCAGCACGGCCACGCCGAGGATCCAGATATAACCGGGAAGCGATGCCGACTTCATCGTAAAAGCGCCGGCGAGGCCGGCGATCGAATTGACCAGGATGAACGGTGCCGCGACCGCCGAAGTCTGCTTCGTCCCTGCCCAGCCGAGCATGAGGAGCACCGGGCTCAGGAAGATGCCGCCGCCGACGCCGGTGAGACCGGCGAGGAAGCCGAGCGCCGCCCCGATTGCCATTGCCCGGCCGAGCGGCGGTTCCCGTACCTCGCGCATCTCGTCGCCGATGCGCGCGCTGCGCCAAAGCTGCCAGGCGGCATAGACGAGCACCGCGCCCACCAGAATCCTGTAGACATGGCCCGAGAGCGTGATCGCGCCGCCGGCGAAGGCAAGCGGGATGGAGACTGCGGCGAACGGCCAGAACAGCCGCCAGCGGAAATGGCCCGCGCGCTGGAACTTGTAAGTCGCGATCGCCGAGACGAGGATGTTGAGCAGAAGCGCGATCGGCCGCATCTCGGCGGGCGCGACGCCCGCGAGCGCAAGGGCGGCGATGTACGCGGACGCGCCGCCGTGGCCGACCGACGCATAGGCGAAAGCCGCGACCAGCATCCCAAGCGCGAGAAGCGCGACCGTGAAGTCCATTCAGTTTCCCGAGGCGTTGGGAAAGAAGAGCTGCTCGCCCTGCACCTTGAAGTCGGCGATGGCCTTCTGTCCGGGCGGCGAGACCAGCCAGTCGACAAAAACCTGGCCCAATTCCTTCTTCACGCTGGGATGGCGCGCCGGGTTGACGAGCATCACTCCGTATTGATTGAAGAGACGCTGGTCGCCCTGCACGAGGACCGCGAGCTCGCCGCGATTCCTGAACGACAGCCACGTTCCCCGATCGGCGAGGATGTACGCGTTCATGCCCGCAGCCGTATTGAGTGCGGGACCCATGCCCTGCCCGGTGTCGCGGTACCAGCTGCCCTTCTCTTTTGCGATATCGATGCCGGCGAGCCGCCATAGCTCGAGCTCCGCGAAATGCGTGCCGCTCTTGTCGCCGCGCGATACGAAAGGCGCGCGCGCCGCGTGGATTTTCCGGAATGCCGCCGCCACGTCGCGGGTGCCGGCTACGCCGGCCGGATCGGACTTCGGCCCGATGAGCACGAAGTCGTTGTACATCACGTCGTAGCGCTTTACGCCGTGGCCCTCGGCGAGAAACTTCTCCTCGAGCGGCTTGGCGTGGACGAAAACCACATCGGCGTCGCCGCGCCGGCCGATGTCGAGCGCCTGGCCGGTGCCAACCGCCACGACGCGCACCGCGACCCCGGTCTGCGCCGTGAAGATCGGCAGCAAGTGGCGGAAAAGCCCGGACTGCTCCGTGGAGGTGGTCGATGCCACGGTAATGAACTTCGGCTGCGCGTGCACCGGGAGGACGACGACAGCGAGGAGCAGCACACGGAGGATCAGGCCCACGGAACCTCTCCCTTGATGAAGGCGGCGGCTTCCGCCGTCGAAGGCTGGGGAAAGAAGCGGTCGATGGCGGCGCGCTCCAGCACTTGTCCGCGGTGCAGGTAGATCACCTCGTCGCCCAGCCGGCGCGCCTGCCCGAGGTTATGAGTCGCCATCACGATCTTGGTTCCGGCAGCATCGAAGGCGCGGATCACGGTCTCGATCTCGCGCGTCGCGCCGGGGTCGAGGTTCGCCGTCGGCTCGTCGAGAAACAGCACCTCCGGATGCAGGGCCCACGCGCGCGCGAGCGCCAGCCGCTGCTGCTCGCCGCCCGAGAGCACGCGCGCGGGCCGTGCGGCGACATCGCGCAGGCCCACCTCGTCCAGCGCCGCGAGCGCCTGTCGCTGCCGTTCGCCGGCGGCCAGACCCGCAAGACGCAGGGCGTACTCGACGTTAGCGAGCGCCGAGCGGCGCAGCATCACCGGCCGCTGGAACACCATGGCTTGGCGCCGGCGCGCGGCGGTCTCGTGCCAGCGGATCGTCCCGGCCGTTGGCGACAGCAGGCCGTGCATCAGGCGCATGAGCACGCTCTTTCCCGCGCCGTTGGCGCCGAGGATGATGGTGCTCGGTCCCGCCTCGATGGAAAGCGACACGCCGCTGATGATCGGCTGCCCGCCGCTCGAGTACGAAACGTCGTCCAGGGTGAGCGGCAGAATCATCCGAAGCGCCGCTGCGCGGCGTCCTTGACGAGCTGTGCCGTGGCGTTCAGGGCGAGCACGATGGCGATTAGGACCACGCCCAGGCCGAGCGCGAGCGAGAGGTCGCCTTTCGAGGTTTCGAGCGCGATGGCCGTCGTCATGACGCGTGTTACGCCGTCGATATTGCCGCCGACGATCATCACCGCCCCGACCTCAGCGGCGGCGCGTCCCAGGCCGGCAAGCACCGCGGTCACGAGTGAGAAACGCGCATCCCAGATCAGGGTCAGGGCCGCGCTCGCGCCTTCCGCCCCGAGCGAGCGCAGCTGCTCTTCGTATTCGCGCCACGAGTCGTCGAGCGCTTGGCGAGCAAGCGCGGCAATGATCGGCAGCACGAGCACGGTCTGTGCGAGCACCATCGCGCCCGGCGTGAAGAGGAGGCCGAGCTCGCCGAGCGGTCCGGCGCGCGAAAGGAGGAGATAGATGAGCAGGCCCACCACGACCGGCGGCAGGCCCATGAGCGCGTTCAACACCACGATGACCCCGCGCCGGCCCGGAAAGCGCTTCACGGCGAGGAGCGCGCCGAGAGGCAGGCCGAGCGCCGTGGCCAGGATGACGGCGCTCAGGCTGACCTCGAGGCTGAGCGCGACGATGCGCCAAAGCTCCAAGTCGAGCTGGAAAATGCGCTGCAAGCCCTCCCCGATGGCACCCATATGTGGAAGAGTAGCGCGACACGCTATATTGCATCTCCTACCAGAAAGGCCTCCCCGGATGGACAGCTATTACAAGCCCGAGCACCTCGCGCGCTTCGCGAGCATCGGCGAGGGCAACCAGCGCCTCGCCGACAAGTTCTTCGAGTGGTACAGCGAGGTCTTCAAGCCCGGCGCCCTGTCGGCGCGCGAGAAGGCGCTGATTGCGCTCGCGGTTGCGCAGACCGTGCAGTGCCCCTACTGCATCGATGCCTATTCGAAGGAATCGCTCACGCAGGGCGCGGACCTCGAGCAGATGACCGAGGCGCTGCACGTGGCCGCGGCGATCCGCGGCGGCGCATCGCTCGTGCATGGCGTGCAGATGCTCGAGCACGTGCATCGCCAGGTGATGGCCTAGTTGGGCGCTCCCGAGAATGACAAGCTGACCGGGCCGCGAGCGACGACGTCGCTCCTCTCCCGGCATTCGCCGCTTGCCTCCACGCGCGAGCAGCTGCGCTCGCTTGCCGGTTTCAAGGTGCCCGCGTTCTCGGCGCTGGCGGGCGAGCTGCGACCCTCGGCGATCGAGATCTTCCAGGTGAACGTCGGCAAGCTCTGCAACATGACCTGCCGGCACTGCCACGTCGACGCCGGGCCGGATCGCACCGATGCCATGATGAGCCGCGAGACGGTGGATCTATGCCTCGCCGCGCTCGACAAGACCACGGCGCACACGGTGGACATCACCGGCGGCGCGCCGGAATTGAACCCGCACTTCCGCTATCTCGTCGAGGAGGCCATCCAGCGCGGCAAGCACGTGATGGATCGCTGCAACCTGACGGTGCTCCTCACCGGACCGTGCCGCGACCTGCCGCAATGGTTCGCCGAGCGCGGCGTCGAGGTGGTCTGCTCGCTGCCCCATTACCGCAAGCGCAATACCGACCTGCAGCGCGGCGAGGGAACCTTCGAGAAGTCGATGGAGGCGCTCGCGCGCCTGAATGCCGCGGGTTACGGCAAGGGCGATCCGCGGCGGCGGCTCACGCTCGTCCACAACCCAGCCGGCGCTTTCCTCGCCGGCGACCAGGCGTCGATGGAACGCGAATGGAAGGAAGGCCTGGCGGCCAACCATGGCGTCACCTTCGACGCGCTGATCGCGCTCAACAACATGCCGATCTCGCGCTTCCTCGAATGGCTGGAGAGCTCCGGGAATCTGGAGCGCTACATGGAGCTCCTGGTCAACGCCTACAACCCCGCGGCCGTGCAAGGCGTCATGTGCCGCAACACGCTGTCGATCGGCTGGGACGGCCGCATCTTCGATTGCGACTTCAACCAGATGCTCGAGCTCGAGGCGCGTTACGCCGACGGCCGCGCTGCGCACATCCGCGATTTCGATGCGGCGCGCCTGGCCGGGCGCTCGATCGTCACGGCGCAGCACTGCTTCGGCTGCACCGCGGGCGCCGGCAGCTCCTGCGGTGGCGCCATCGCCTGAGTGGTCTCGTTCGCCGAGGCCCTGCGCTTCTGGCTCAAGCTCGGCTTCATCAGCTTCGGCGGCCCCGCCGGGCAGATCGCGATCATGCACCGCGTGCTGGTCGACGAGCGGAAATGGATCGACGAGCAGCGCTTCCTGCATGCGCTGAATTTCTGCGTGCTGCTGCCGGGACCGGAGGCGACCAAGCTCGCCACGTATATAGGGTGGCTCCTGCACGGCACGCGCGGTGGGCTCGCCGCGGGGATCCTCTTCGTGCTGCCCGGCGCGCTGGTGATGCTCGGGCTGAGCCTCCTATACGCCTTGGGGCAAGGCGTGCCGGCGGTGGAGGGCGCGCTTTTCGGCATCAAGGCGGCGGTGCTGGTGATCGTGGTCGAGGCGCTGGTTCGCATCGGCCGCCGGGCGCTTAAG
>C688J18823_10000928_pt1 | contig 17677 bp, 16 predicted proteins | sample HopSoiMetagenom1_FD_18823 | JGI IMG/M metagenome (IMG submission 18823) | reverse complement strand
TGCGTTTGTTGGCCTAGCCTGAACGCACAGTTTCGGGACAAACGCGATTTACGCAAACTCAAACGCCGCGGGCCGTGCCCGCCCGCCGGAGGCCCCCTCGTCGGCGGCCCTCCGCGAAATCCCTGATCACCGCCGCGCGCGTCGTCAGCAAGTGCACGAGATAGCGTCGCAGCACGAGCTTCTCCGCGATTCGCCCGAGGATGCCGAGCGGAGCGGAGAAGGCGAGGGCGTCCTTCATCGTCGTGACGCCATCGCGCTCAACGAAGTAATGATCGTGCACGAACGATTTGAACGCGCCGCGCTGCATCGTGTCCTGGAAATAGCGCGGAAAATCGAAGGCGGTGATCTTCGACGTGAAGTGCTGCCGGATGCCGAAATGGCGGCCGCGCCAGGTGACGGATTCGCCGAGCTCGATCAGGCCGGAGGTGCGGCCGGCCACCGCGATCTCATTCGTATGCGCGAGCGATTTCGTGTGCAGGTCGAGATCGCGTGCGGCGTCGAAGCAGCGCTCGATTGGCGCGCGGATCTCCGTCTCGATCGCGATCAGCTCCAAAACTTCCACCACGGTTTCGCCGGTGCGTTCTGCAGCACGGCGGGCCATTCGATCACCGGCGGCGACATGACCAGGTCCTGCGGCGACGAGCCGGCGTTCATCGCCTGATTGACGGCGCTGAATTCGGGACTGAGGCAGACCACGGCGGTGAACGCATCGCCGCCCATGTCCGCCATCACCTGCTTCGCGATGAATTTCGCGCCGGTGAAGAATTGCTCGTCCTTCAGCGGCCGCTCTTCGCGCGTGCCGTCGTCGAGCAGGCGGATGTACGTGTCGCTCAGATGAACGCCGGTGCCTTCGAGGATTTCGCGTGCGAATGCGAGCGGGACGAAGCGGATGGCGAGATGGGCCTGTTGATGGCTCAAGCCGCGGCTGACCAGCCACGCGGCGAGAATGACGTGATCGACGTTGCCGCGCTCCGCGAGTGCCGCCGCCGACCGCCGAATTGCAGTTGCCAGATCCATGAAGCTTCCCTCGCCTGGAATTTTACGATGGAGACGACCGGCGATCCGTACCGCGACCTCTGCTCGGGTCGCAATGGCCGACGCGATTCCGCCGCGATTACGCGATTACAGTGAGGTTTGAAGCGGCCGGCGGCATCGTAGCCGCCGGCCAACGGGAAATTACGGCAATTTCACGAAACGGCTGAGGAACGAGCGCGCCGAATCGGTGTCGAGGCGATAAATGACATTCGTCGCCTTGCAGAGCGAATCGCCCGTAATCGTCGTGCCGCCGACGATGTTCGTCTCGGTGCGGCTGGCGCCGATGAAATTCGGTCCGCCGGAATCGCCGTAGCAGGTGCCGCCGTCGCCGGTGTGGATGTTCTGCGAAAGGCGGAGCCATGCCGGATTGATCGCATTGAGGCTGCCGCTGACGTACTCGCGCGTGTCGAGGTACGCAATCACGGGGCCGCCCGGCTGATTGACCGCTTCCTGTCCGCCGTAGCCGACCGACGTGAACGGCGCGTTGACGCTGAGGGCGCCGAGGGAGCCGGCGGCGGGGAGCCGCGCAGGGGTGATGTTCTTGACGCCGCTGTCGAGCACGACGACCGCGATGTCGTGCGGATCGTCCTGCGCCTGGTTGTACAGCGGATCGGCGTAGTACGTGCCGGCGAGGAGCTTCGACTTCGAGCTGAATTTCGCGTCGAAGGTGACGAACACACGCGACGTGCCGAGGTCGCAGTGCGCGGCGGTGAGGAACACGTTCGGCGCGATCAGCGTGCCGGAGCAATACGGATACGTGCCGGACGAGAACGTGCCGACGAGCGCGCCGACTTCGGGATGGAGATTGCCGTCATCCGTGCCATACGTGATGGCGAAGACGGGTAAGGCGAGGAACACGAGGGCAGCGGTGAGAGAGACGATGCGGGACATCGTGGAAAGCCTCCTTTGAATTTTTGGGTCGCGGGAGGATACATGGAAAGCATGAAATATGAAACCTGAAACCTGAAGAGGGTTTACGCCACCGCCAGCGCCTTCGGCTGGTATGTGCACGTGGGGTCGCTCTCGAAGATATCACCGGTCAGCGACCACGCGCGCGAGCGCGACCCGCCGCACAATTCGCGGAATTCGCACACGCCGCATTTGCCCTTGAGATTCGCGCTGTTGCGCAGCTTCGTGAAGAGATCGCTGGAGCGATAGATGTCGACCAGCGACTCTTTCTTCACGCTGCCGGCCTTCATCGGGAGGAATCCGCTCGGATAGACGTCGCCGATGTGGCTGATGAAGACGAAGCCCTTGGCTTCATTGACGCCTTTCGGCGCGCGCGTAATGGCGCCGGTCTGCATCTGGACGCCGATCGGCCGGCTGTGCATGAACACAGTGGACGCATCGATGAGCCCGGTATGCGGATCGATCAGCGTGTCCGTATCCCCAACCATCTGCTGCAGGACATACCGCCGATAGTGCATCGCCTCGGTCGTCCGCACATTGAAACGAACGTTCCTTCCGATCTCGTACAGATCGCCGAACAGCGTCTCGACTTCCTCGGGAAGGATCATGTCGCCGCTCTTGGCGCGGCCGGTCGGCACGAGGAAAAAGACACTCCACATGACGATGTTTTCGTATTTCGAAAGCAGCGCAGCAAGCTTCGGCATGTCGGGCGCCGTGCGCTTGCTGACGGTCGAATTGATCTGCACCGGGATGTCGTTGTCGCGCGCCGCTTCAATGGCGCGAATGGTGAGGTCGAACGAGCCGGGGACGCGCCGGAATTGATCGTGATCCTCGCGCTGGTAATGATCGAGCGAGATCGCCAGGCGCGTCACACCGTGCTCTTTCATCTTGCGGATTGCATCCGGCGTCAACAGCGGCGTTGCGGACGGAGTCACCGAGGGCTCCAACCCGGCCGACTTCGCGTACGCGATCGTGTCGTAGAGGTCGGCGCGCTTCAATGGATCGCCGCCGGTAATGACGAATACTTTCGGATTCAATTTCGCGATGTCATCGATCAGCCGGAAACCTTCTTCAGTGGTCAATTCGAATTGCGACCGGCGCGACTGTGCGGCCGCGCGACAGTGCACGCAGGAGAGATCGCATGCGCGCGTGGTCTCCCAGATCGCGACGAACGGACTGACGTTGAAGTCGATCGATTTCGGATCGTGCATTAGAGCAATCCTCGATTCGAGGCCCACTCCCGATACTCGGCCGGCGACACCTCGCTCGGTTTGATCTCCGCGCGGCCGCCCCAATAAACGTTCGTGTAGGTGATGCCGATGCCGGTGTCGATGAGGTGCTGGTCGATGGCCGCCTTATGCGCCATGACCTGTTCTTTCGCCTGACCGTGCGCGACAGCCATGATGCTGACGTTATTGAGCTCCGGGCCCGCATCGCGCCAGTACGCGTGTGTGAGAATTGCGAAGCGCCCGATCTCGCGGCCGGCTTCGACCTCGCGTCCGGGCGGCACGGCCCAGTGGAACAGGCCATTGAACGATTGCACGCGCTTGTGCTCGAGGAATGTGGAGAAACGGCCGATTACGCCGCGTTTGTCGAGGCTTTCGGCGACTTGGAAGAATTCGTCGAGCGGTAATCCGGACTCATCGGCCCGTGCGCGCCAGAGATCGGGGCCGAGCTCCTCCGGCTTGAAATCGCGCTTCAATGCGACGAGCACTTTCCAGTCGCGCTCGTCGAGCTCGACGATCGCCGGCTGCATGTCCATTGCGGGTTTATCGGCTTTTTCGCCCACTTCGAGCTTCTTACGGCGCATGTGGCCGACGCCGAGGACGAAGGCGCGGAGGGCGGGCATGATGCGGTACTTCTCGGCGCCGATTGCGTCGCGGAGATAGTCGCAATGTTTTTCCAGTGAAAACGCGGACGGGACTTTGATCGTGGTCCAGAGCGGCCAGTCGGTCGTGCCGAATTCCGAATTACGGATGACGACATGTCCGGAGAACGGATCTTCTTTCGAGATGAACTCGAATGCCTTCTCGAGCTTGTCGGGCGTGATTTTCCACGCGATCAATGCTCCTTGTGCGAGGTTCGTGGCGAGGAGCGTCTGGCGTACACGACGCACTGTGCCGTCGCGCAGCATCGCCTGGATGCGCTCGATGACGACGGAGAGCGGCAGGCCGCTGCGTTGCGCGATCTCCTGCATCGGATTGCGCACGAATCCCTGGATTTGATCTTCGGACACCTCGAGGATCGCTCGATCGGTGTCGGTGATGGAGAGTGTCAGGGTCATCGCGCGATCTCCGATTGCGTCAGGTAGCACGCCGGGTCCTCGGCCCAGTAATCGCTGTACGCACCTTCGGCGCGCGCGCGGAAATTGCCATTACAGACGTTCAGCCACTTGCAGCTCGCGCAACGCCCGCGCAGACGCTCTTTACGCGTGCGCAGACCTTCGAGCAGTGCGACATGGGGATCGGTCCAGATCTCCGAGAACTTGCGCTCGCGGATGTTGCCGACGATGTGGTGCTGCGTGAACTGATCGGGATGCACGAATCCAAAGGAATCGATGGCACCGATCGCCACGCCGGTGCGATTGCCGCCGTTGCGCATGACGAGGTCGTACGCCTGCGGTGCGCGCAGCGGATCGTTTTCGAGCAGCCAGAGATAAATGAACGGGCCGTCAGCGTGATTGTCGACGGTCATCACTTCGATTTCGCGTCCCGCGGCGTTCCACTGGTCGACCTGGCGGATCAGTTTGTCCATGAAGATGCGCTTCTGATCGTTCGGCAGATCGATGCCGGAGAGATACGCGCCGCGGCCGGAGTAGACGAGGTGATAGATGCAGAGGCGGCCGATGCCTTCGTTCTCGACGACATCGAAGATCGAGTCGATGTCGTTGACGTTCTGCGAGGTCAGCGTAAAGCGGAGGCCGACGCGGATGTCGTGCTTGCGGCAGTTGCGGATGCCTTTGATCGTCTCTTTGTACGCGCCCGCTTTCGCCCGGAATTTGTCGTGATTCGCTTCCTGGCCGTCGATGGAGATGCCGCAATACGTCACGCCGATTTCCTTCAGGCGTTTCGCGCGCGCGTCATCGATCATCGTGCCGTTCGTGGAGAACGTCACCCGGATGCCTTTGGTCGTGGCGTAATCGGCGAGATCCATGATGTCGGGGCGGACGAACGGCTCGCCGCCGGAGATCAGAAGCGCGGGGACTTTGAAGGAGGCGAGATCGTCGATCATCTCCTTCGCTTCATCCGTGGTCAGCTCGCCCGGGAACTTCGATTTCTTCGCCGATGCGTAGCAATGGATGCATTCGAGATTGCAGGTCTTGGTGGAGTTCCAGACGACGACGGGCCCGCTGCCGGTGTTCGTGCCGTGCTGTTGTTTGGATGAGCTGGAGTCGTACCGGAGCCGGTCGCCGAAGTACGACGGGCCGCCGAGAAGTTTGGTCACGCTGATCATTCGAACCTCCGAATGTGATGATCGATCCGCGCGCAGACATCGGGGCGTGCGGGGGCACACGGGCGGGTGTGATGGGCGATACAAGGCAGAAGGCAGAAGGCAGAAGGCAGAAATGGCTCCGCCAGGCGGCACGATCGTGCGTCTCGGCGGAGCACTTCTGCCTTCTGCCTTCTGCCCTTTCGATCACCCGACGACTGGGGCCGCGGGTCCGTACTAATCTCATGCTCTTGACCTTCTCGATCCTCTGCGCGCTCAACATCGCGTCGCCGGCGGCTTCACTCGCTCGCGACGATCGCGGGCTGGTCATGGCCTGGGAGCAGGGTCAGAAAATCGCCGTCGCGCGACTCGATGAGCGGGGCAATGTCGGCGGATCGATTCACGAGCTCGGCACGAGCGCGAGTGCGCCGTCGATCGCGCGATCGCCGTCCGGCAGCGGATTCACGATCGCGTGGATGGAAGAGTGGGGGAGCCTTGTGCGTGTGCAGTTCACGCGGCTCGATGGTGAGCTGAACGCGGAGGCGCCGACGCAGCTCGCGCCGATCGGCATTCAGTCGGTGATCACGCCGGTGCTCGTGCGATCGGACGCTTCGTCGACGTGGCTCGCCGTGAACAATGAGGTCTGGCAACTGCGCGCGGACGGCACGCTCGATGCGCCTGTGATCACGGGATTGCCCGCCAGCGACATGATCGCCGGTCAGCCGTTTCCGAAGCTCGTCGGGGGGACGGAAGCGTCGCGGACGACGACCTGCATGCCCGCGCCGGGTTGCACGGCGGCGGGCGGTCCGTTCAAGGGCTATTGCTATCCGAGCTGTCAGATCAACGTCGATACCGGTTATGCACTGAAGTTCATGACCGAATACCCGGCCGTGAACGCAGTGCCGTTCACGTTCGAGAGCGAAGCGCAGCCGGCGATTCAGAGCAACGGACGCGATGTGGTCATCGCGTGGCTGCGAGGCGCGCAACAGAGCGGCGGCGCAGTGGTCATCGATCGATTCAGCGACGTGCGCGATTTCGTGTCCGCCACGCAACAGCCGGAATTGCTCGGCACTTTCGAGGCCGATGCGGGCCGCGTGCGTCCCGACATCGCGACCGACGGCACCCGCTATCTCGTCGTCTGGCAGGTCGCGACGACGCCCGGCAATCACGACATCCGCGCGGCGGCGCTCGATGCGTCGGGGAAGGTGACGGCGTACACGATCGCGGCGAGCGATGCGGACGAACGGAGGCCGTCGGTGTTCGCGGCCAGATCCGGATCGTTCCTGATCGCGTATGAGAAGATCGGAGGCACCGATCGTCAAATCGTCCGCCGGCTCGTCACGTTCGACGGCCGCGCGCGTGCGGTGAGGTAGCGATCATGCCACTCGATGCAGAAACGCTTCGTGATCTTCGTCGCCGCGTCTGCGGTGTTCATGGCCGTCCTGTTGTGGATCGACCGCGACGGTCTGCCGCAGCAGCTCGTCCTCGGATTGCTGACCGCGCTCTTTCTGTGGGCCTTCGCCCGTCACTCTGACGTCGAGCCGCGCCAGATCATCACTGCAATCATCGTGGCGACGTGCGGCGAGTTTGTACTGTCACTGGGCTGGGGTTTGTATCAGTACAAACATTTCCTGATCCCGCTCTATGTGCCGCCCGGTCACGGCTTGTTCTACGCCCTGGCGGCGGATTCATCGCATCAGCCGTTGTTGCGGCGGCATTCCGTCGCCATCACGCGGTTCGTGATGATCGGCGGCACGTTGTACGCGCTGATCTCGCTGATCGCCGCGCGCGATGCGTGGGGCTTTCTGTGGTGGGCCGGCGCGCTGGCCATGATCGTGCGCTCGAAGAATCAGCTGATGCTCTCGAGCTGCTTCCTCTACACGATCGTTCTCGAATGGACCGGCACTGCGATCGGCAACTGGCAGTGGGCCGCCGATGTGCCGTTCGTGCGGTTGCACTCGGCGAATCCGCCGGCGGGGGTGGGGATTCTGTACATCCTGCTCGATCTGATCGTGATGGCGGTATGCACGCACGTGCTGCCGGCTCGGGCACTGGAAGTGCCGCTCGTCGGGGATTGACGCTTACGGAAGCAGCTCGAAAGCGGGCACGTGTCTGGGCCGCACGAGTGTGAAATGGCGTCGATCGAGCGTAGCGACGGAGCGGATGTTGAGTCTTTCCGCGAGCGCGACCACCGAAGCGTCGACCGTTCCGAATGGAAGCTCGTGATAGCAGCCTACGAGCTCCGCGATTCGCAACCAGTCGGCGGCGGTCGCCCGCTCGACAAGCAGGTTTCCCGAGGCGAGATCTCCCAGGAAGCGCATCTCGGCCTGCCAGCCAAGCCTTTTTTCGAGCAGGCAGGTCACTTCCGTGATGACCAGTTGCGGGACCAGCAGCGGACCGGGATGCGATTCGAGAAGGTTCAGGCTCGCCTCGTGATCGCCGTCATCTTCATCGATGTAGGCATACAGCGGGCCGGAATCGACGATCAGCGCGATTTGCGAGTCTCCTGCCGGATGATCTCCTCGATGCGGCGGGCCGTGTCATGAAACCCGCTTCGCCCGGCCTTCGCGGCGATCAATTTCCTGCGTACGCGGCTTCCGAGATGGTTCTCGATTGCTTCGCGCGTGATCTCCGAGATCGTGCTTTGCCGCCGTTCGGCTTCGTGACGCAGTCTGGCATCGAGCTCATCCGGCAGCTTGATCGTCGTTCGCTTCATGGTATGCCAGCATACCTCCTCTCAAACCGGCCGCACGTAGATCTCCCGTCCGATCTCGTCTTCGACTGCGATCGATGTCTGTCCGCAACTGAGCACCACGCTCGGCTTGCGCTCGAGCAGGCGGACTTCGCTGCCGGGCACCAGTCCGAACGATGCGAGGCGCGACACGCGGGAGAGCGATTTCGGCGCGATGAAGACGATCGAGGCGGTCGCGCCGATCGGGAGGTCGACCAGGCGCGTGACGAGTGGCTCGACGCGACGCGAGTAGACCTTGCAGCAGGAGCCTTGTGGGATCGGCTTTCCGTGCGGGCAGGCGGGCGGGTGTCCGAGGAATGTGCAGACGCGGTCGACGACGCGCTCGGCGAGTGTGTGCTCGAGCTCGCAGGCGGATTGCTCCGCATCGTGTGCATCGACTTCGAGCACCTGGGAGAAAAGAATTTCGGCGAGGCGGTGGCGGCGCACGATGCCGCGCGCGCGTTCTTCGTCGTCGGCACTCGCGAAGGTCACTTCGTGGCCGGACTCGCGGTCGTACCAGAGGCGTTCGAGGGCTTCGTCAGCGGGCGGATGAATCATGAAGTGGTCCTTTCTGGAGCGCGGGCGTCCCGCCCGCAGTCGCCGGACGTCTCGTCCGGCGACTCTCTTGGCGACCGGGCGGGACGCCCGATCGCTGCGGGCGGGACGCCCGCGCTCCGAACAGCAGTCGGGTGAGGAAGCCTTTTTCGACGAACTCGTAGCCGCAGCGTGGACAGCGCACGAGCGCGCAGCCGCTCGACATCGGGCACGAGCTCGGGCACTTCGATTCGTCGAAGTCGGTGGCGCAGAGCGGACATTCGTGCGTCACAGGCGGACTCCGAAGATGCGGATCGCCGCATTCAGCAGCACGCCGAATCCGAATGCATAAAGAATGATGAAGCCGGCGATGGCTAGGCCCATGCGGCGGCCGCGCTCTTTGAGCATCACGAGCAAATTCGCGACGCATGGAATGAAGAGCGTGATGACGGTCAGCGCGACGACGGTCTGCACCGGCGTGAGATGTCCGGCGCGTTGCATCGCAAACAAACCGGCCGCGCCGTAATCGCGGCGCAGGAATCCGATGACGAATGCGTTCGATGCTTCGGCCGGCAATCCGAGTCCGCCGACGACGAGCGGCGAGAGCAGTCGCTGGATGACGTTGAGGAGATGGAGTGCATCGAGCACGTACAACAGCAACGTGCCGATGACGAACAGCGGCACCGCTTCCTTCAGATACCACTCGGTGCGCGCGAGCACTTTGATGGCGATGTTCGTCAGCTTCGGAATGCGCACCGGCGGGATCTCGAGGATGAAGTCTCCTGCATTGCCCGGCACGACTTTCGATGCGGCCCAGCCGACGAGAAAAATCGTCCCCACGATTGCCACGAGCCAGATGGCGATCGCTTCGGGGCCGAGCGGTCCGAGCATCGCCAGGATTACGCCGAGTTGTGCGCTGCAGGGGACGCCGAGGGCGAGGAGGAGGGTGACGATCGTCGCTTCTTTTTTCGTTTCCAGGATGCGCGTGGTCAGCGTCGCCATCGTGTCGCAGCCAAGCCCGAGGACCATCGGCAGGACCGCTTTGCCGTTGAGCCCCATCTTGCGGAAGAGGCGATTGAGCATGACGGCGAGGCGCGGCAGGTAGCCGCTGTCTTCGAGCACGCCGAAGAAGAGGAAGAACGTGGTGACGACCGGCAGCACGATGGCGATCGCGTACGTGAGGGCCATGGTGATCACGCCGTATGGACCGACGAGCAGATCGCGGATGAAGTGCGGCGTGTGCAGGAAGTCGATCGCTTTGATGGCGATCGGATTGACGTAATTTTCGAAGAGGCCGTGCTCGACGAGATCGACGAGGTAGCCGGCGCCGAATTTGCCGACGAAGAGGTAGGCGATCCAGAGGACGAAGAAGAGGAACGGCACGCCCCAGATCGGGTGAATCGAGATGCGGCCGATCCAGTCGCGGAAGCCGTTGCGTGCGCGGGTCGGCGCGGAGGCGGCGGTGCCGATCAGCGCATTCACCGTCGCGACGCGCGTGTTGGCGATGGTGACGCCGAGGGGGATCGGGAGTCTCGATTGTGCGCGGTCGCGGATTTCATCGAAGGCGGCGAGCCTGGCGGGATCGAGATGCGGCTTGAGCGTCTCGTCGCCGGCGAGCATGGAGAGCGCCAGTCCGCGCGACAGTCCCGATTCCGCGATGGCGTCTTCGATCGGTTGCGGGTAGGTCGCGCGAATCGTCGCGGCGCGCGGGTGAAGGGCCTCACGCTTCAGTTTTTCGATGTTCCAGCGGCGCAGCGCGGATGTCGCGACGACCGGCACGCCGAGCGTTTCGCTGAGCGCGGCAGGATCGGCTTCGACATCGCGCTCCTTCGCTTCGTCGCTCATGTTCAGACACAACGTGAACGGGACTTCGTGCTCCGCGATCTGCAGCGACAGCAGCAGTGTGCGGCGCAGGTTCGACATGTCGCCGACCTGCACCACATCACCGCCGCGGCAGGTGAGGAGCATGTCGCGTGCGACGCGCTCGTCGTCGGATTGCGGGATCAGTCCGTTGGTGCCGGGCGTGTCGATGACCTCGCGCGATTCGCCGCCGAGGATCGCTTTCGCGCGCGTGATCTCGACGGTGGTGCCGGGGTAGTTCGAGACCGTGACGTAGCGATTGGTGAGGCAGCCGAAGAGGAGCGACTTGCCGACGTTCGGATTGCCGATGAGCAGGAGCGACTGCGTGTGTTGAGACATGGTCTCAATGAATATGAACTGGCGGCGAACGTGGGGACATGATGGATGTCATGACGTCGTGTGATTGGGGTCACGAGGAGAGAGATGAGAGACAGAGAGACAGAGAGACAGAGGGGCAGAACCGCGACGCCGCTCTCAGTTTCTCCGTCTCTCAGTCTCCGGTGACAACAATCACACGCCGCCGTGACCCTCCTCATCGCTCGAAGTTCGGGCGACGCGCATCTTGCTCGCATGAGCGAAACAACTTTCTCGATCGTCGGCTCCGGCGGAGACGGCGCGGTCGCGGCCGGCGACATTTTGTCGATGGCGTGCGCGCGCGACGGGCTCCATGTCATCAAAACCGAGGCGTATGGGCCGCAGATCCGCGGCGGGGAATCGTCGTGCACGGTTCGGGTCAGCTCCTCGAAGATTTACGCGCAATCCGATTCGGTCGACGCGCTGATCGTCTTCAGCTGGGCCGATTTCGCGCGCTTCCGCAGCGAGATTCTGCTCTCGCCCGACGCGCTCGTTCTGCACGAGCTCGACGAGAAGTCGCCGCACGAGATCAGCTCGGGCGGATCGCGCCAGGTGATCGCCGTCCCCTTCAACAAGCTCGCCTCCAAAGGCAAAAACATCCTCGCCCTCGGCATCCTCGCGGAGCTCTTCGGGCTGCCGATTGCCGCGATTCGCGCGGCGATTGCGCAGCGATTCGCGAAGAAGACGCAGGTGGTGATCGATGCGAATCTCGCGGCATTCGACAAAGGCGTTGCGTATTGCAGCGAGCTGCCGAAGCCGAAGCAGCAGCTCGAGTACGTGAAGTCGTCCCCGCAATTACTGATGTCGGGGAACGAAGCGAGTGCGGTCGCGGCGATCGATGCAGGCTGCCGGTTCTTCGCCGGTTATCCGATCACTCCTTCCTCCGAAATCCTGCACTTCCTCGGCGAATGGTTGCCGAGGATCGGCGGCTCGACGCTGCAGACGGAAGACGAGCTTGCGGCGATCGGAGCGGTCATCGGCGGCTCATTCGCGGGAGTGAAATCGATGACCGCGACCTCGGGCCCGGGACTCTCGCTCATGGCGGAGATGCTCGGACTCGCATCGATCGCGGAGATCCCGGCAGTCATCGTCAACGTGCAGCGCGGCGGACCGTCGACCGGCATTCCGACGAAGAGCGAGCAGTCCGATCTGATGCATGCGCTCTACGCCAGTCACGGCGACACGCCGCGCGTGGTGATCGCATGCAACGACGTCGAGGACTCGTACCACGCGACCGTCGACGCGTTCAACATCGCGGAAGAGTTCCAGCTGCCGGTGATCCTGCTCAGCGACCAGTCGATCGCGCAGCGCCGCGAGACGATTGCCGGCGAGTCGCTGGAACATCAGGTGATCGAGCGCCGCATCGCGTGTACGACAAGCTCTCAGCTTGTCGCCGTGCAACCTGAGAGCTCCGGGCAACCTGAGAGGTCGCCCTACACGCGCTATCGCATCACCGACGACGGCGTCTCGCCGATGAGCGTGCCCGGTCAGCCCGGCGGCATGTACCAGACCAATGGCCTCGAGCACGACGAGCTCGGACGTCCCAACTCGATGTACATCATGCACGAGCGGATGAACGAGAAGCGCTTCCGCAAGCTCGATGCAATCGCGAAGAAGTACAGCAAGTTGTTCACGCGATTCGGTCCGCAGAACGCGGAGATCGGGATTCTCTGCTGGGGGTCGTCGACCGGCCCCGTGCGCGAAGCGATCGAACAGTTGAATGCGGAGGGGATACGCGTCGCGGCGTTCGTGCCGAAGCTGCTGATGCCGCTGCCGGCGATCGAGCTGGAGAAGTTCATCGCATCGGTCGATGAGCTGCTCGTGCTGGAGCTCAGCTACTCCAAGCAGTTCTACAACTACCTCCGCACGCAGGTCGATCTGCCGAAGAACCGGACGCACGTTTATGCGCGCTCCGGCGGCAGCGCGCTGCGGGTGAGTGAAGTGATCGAACAGGTGAAGCTGCACGCGGAGGTGACGGCATGAACGGCTACTCGCCACTCAGTTACAAGACCGATCTGAAGCCGGTGTGGTGTCCCGGCTGCGGCGATTTCGGTGTGCTCAATTCGCTTTATCGCGCGCTCGCGGAGCTGAAGTTCGAGCCGCATGACACGGTGATCGTGTCGGGCATCGGCTGCTCGTCGCGGCTGCCGGGCTACGTCGAATCGTACGGATTCAATTCGCTGCACGGACGCGGACTGCCGATCGCCACCGGCGTGAAGCTCGCGTCGCCGGCGCTCAAGGTGATCGCGGTCGGCGGCGACGGCGACGGCATCGCAATCGGCGGCAATCACTTCCTGCACGCGGCGCGGCGCAACACCGATCTGACGTACATCATGATGGACAACGAGATCTACGGATTGACGAAAGGGCAGGCCGCGCCGACGACGCCGGCGGGCGACAAAACGAAGTCGACGACGTATGGGAATCCGGAGGCGGCGGTCGATCCGTGCGCGCTGGCGATCTCGTTCGGAGCGACGTGGGTGGGCCGCGGATTCAGCGGCGACGTCAAAGGAACGGCGGAGCTGATGAAGCAGGCGATCGCGCACAAAGGCTTCTCGTTCCTGAACATCGTTTCGCCGTGCGTGACGTGGCGCGGCGACGATCAGCACAAGGAGATCCGCGCGAAGATGAAGCCGCTGCCGGCGGATTACGACCGCACGAGCAGGGTTGCGTCGATGGCGTACGTGAACGAGAGCGGCGTGGTGACGACCGGCGTGTTGTATGAGGTGGAGCATCCGACGCTGGTCGATGAGATGCTCGATATTCGCTGGCGCGCGCAGGGCGAGAGTCAGCCGCCGACGCGGAAGGATTTGTTGAACGCGTTCGCGTAGATGGAGCGCGGGCGTCCCGCCCGCAGTGATCGGGCGTCCCGCCCGATCACTGATGCCGCCGGGCGAGACGCCCGACGGCTGCGGGCAGGATGCCCGCGCTCCGAAAAGCGGTGTATGGTCGACGGAGATCATGCGTGCCTGGCTGATCGCCGTCCTGCTTGCGCTTTTTGCGGGGGACGCGCTCGCGCGCGCCACGTTTGTCATCGACATCACCGATCCGCCCGACACCGGGTTCAATGATTCGACGCCGGTGAAGCCGGTCGGTGGGAACAGCGGCACGACCCTCGGGCAGCAGCGTCTGAACGCGCTCAACTTCGCCGCCGGCTTGTGGGGCGAGCTGCTCGACTCGCCGGTGCCGATCATCGTCCGCGCGACGTTTTCGCCGATCACCAACACGACGAATCCCTGCACGGAGACCGGAGGCCTGATCGGGCTCGCCGGACCGATGGGCTTCGTCGCCGATTTCACCAACGCGCCGCTGTCGCACGTCGCGTATCCGATCGCGCTGGCGAACGCACTCGCGGGCCACGATCTCAACATCAATGTCGCCGACATCCGCGCGCAGTTCTCGTCCGATGTCGACGGACCGTTCTGCCTCGGCGACACGAGCTGGTACTACGGCCTCGACGGCAATCACGGCAGCGACGTCGATCTCGTCACGCTGATCATGCATGAGCTGGCGCACGGTCTCGGCTTCCTCGGCAACGTCAACGTCACCACCGGCGCGTTCACCGGCGGCGTGCCGTCGGTGTTCGACATCCACACGTTCGACGATTCGGCCGGCGTGCGCTGGGACCAGATGTCGAGCCAGCAGCGGCTCGCCTCGATGACGAACACCGGACATCTCGCCTGGGACGGCGCGCTCACCACGGCGCACGCCGCCGCGTATCTGCATTCGGTGTCGGTGCTCGATGTGAATGCGCCGTTCATGCGCACGTTTGGAATCGGCACCGCGACGTTCGGCGCGCCGCTCGGGCAGCTCACGATCAGCGGCGATGTGAGCGAGGCGCGGGATGGCTGCAGCGTCCCGGACGCCGCGCTGGACGGGCGCTGGGCGCTGGTCGATCGCGGCACGTGCAACTTTGTGGTCAAGGCGAAGAACGTGCAGACGGCGGGCGCGATCGGGATGATCGTGATCGACAACCGCGCCGATACCTGCATCCCGCCCGGCATGGGCGGGACGGACGAATCGATCTCGATCCCGGCGGTGAGTGTCAATCAGGCGGACGGCAATGCGCTGCGCGCGCAACTGGCGAACGGCGTAAACGTGACGCTGCGTCCCGACGCGCTGCGGCGCGCGGGGATGACGGCGAATGGATTTCCGAAGTTGTACGCGCCATGCACGATCAAGCCGGCGTCGTCACTGTGGCACTTCGATGTGACGGCGGTGCCGCCGTTGCTGATGGAGCCGGGGATTGCCGGGAGTCTGCAGCACGTGCCGGATCTCACGCTCGACGCGCTGCGGGATATCGGGTGGCACATTGGGTCACCGCAAGGGCGGACGATTTTGCGGCGGTGATTCGGGTGCGCGCTTGTCGGGACAAGCTGAGAGCTTGTCCTACACCACTCTCGGGCGACTGTTGTTGTGTCATGCCGAGCGAAGTCGAGGCATCCCCGTGCTTCGGCAGGGGATGGCTCGACTTCGCTCGCCATGACACCCAGCGATTATGATCGGGCTCTGCTCACCAAGTGGTATTTCGACTGTGTCGATGACGACGGCCATGTGGCGATCGCGTACTGGGCGCGGCTCGCGTGGGGGAAGCTCGCGATCGCGTACAGCAGCGTGATGATCAATCGCGGCGGCGCGACGCGGACGCGCGAGAGCCTCTTCGCCGGTCCTGCGCCGCAGCTCGATGGCGACCGGCTGACGTGGCGGGCGCCGGCGATCGGCATCGAAGTGTCGATGACCCGCCGCGCGCCGGCGTACGAGACAGCGCTGATCGGCGGCGTCACGTGGCGCTGCGAATTTCCGTCCGCAGATGCGGCGATCGCGATCGATGGCGAGCCGGAGATCCGCGGCAACGGCTATGCGGAACTGCTGCAGTTGGACGTCGCTCCGTGGGAGCTGCCGATCGACGAATTGCTCTGGGGACACAGTGAATCGCTCACCTGGATCGAATGGCGCGGACCGCATCCGCTGACGCTCACGCTTGTCGATGGCGTGCCCGCGGTTCGCGAGCGGCCGCGCGTCGAATCATCGCGCGTGATTCGCGATGCGCCGCTCGCGGAGTCGCTGAAGATTCCGGGCCTGCTGCTCCCGAAACGGGTCGCCGGCGCGCACGAAGAGAAACGGATCGGTTACTCGGACGACGGCTGGGTCGTCTATGAATCAGTGAGGTTCGGTTGAAGAAACTCGCGTACGGACTGCTGTTCGCGATCGTGCTGCCTGCACTGTTGATTGCGTGGAGTCGCCGGCTCGATACGTTGATCGCGCTGCCGGCGGTCGGCTCGCGAGCGATCGGCATCGCGCTCGCGATCCTCGGCGCAATCGTGGCCATCGGCGCGACTGTCGATCTGCGCCGCTTCGGACACGGCTGGCCGATGAGTCCCTTTCCTCCCGAGCGGCGTGTCAGCCGCGGGATGTACGCGCTGTTCGCCGATCCGATCTACACCGGTTCCGTCGCGATGTGCGCGGGTGTCGCGATCGCGTGCCGCAGCGGCGCGGGACTCTGGCTCGCGGCGCCGCTCCTCGCACTCGCATGCATCGCATTCGTCACCGGCTACGAGCACGATGCGAGCCTCGCGCGCTTCGGTCCATCGGACCGCAAGCCGTTCTTCAACTTCGCAGATCCGAGTCCGCTTGCGATCTACTTCGTCGTCCTGCTCCCGTGGCTCCTCGCATTCGAAGCGGTCAACGCCCTCGGCGTTCCGCACGACGCGATCGACGGCTGGTCGCGACTCGACGCACACATTCCGATGTTGCCGTGGAGCGAGCCGTTCTACTTCCTCGATTACCCGTTCGTGCTCGCGGTGCCGCTGCTCGTTCGTACGCGTTTAAAGGATTTCGCGTATCGCGGCTGGATCGCCACGATCGCCGTGACGCTGATCTATCTCTGCGTGCCGGTCGTCGTTGCGCCGAAGCCGGTGACCGGCACCGGCGTGTTGCAGACATTGATGATGTGGGAGCGCCGCTTCAATGAGCCGGTCACCGCATTCCCCGCATTTCACGTGATCTGGGCGTTCATCGCCGCGGCCGCGTATCGCAAACGGATTGCGTGGATCGCCGCGATCGCGATTGCGATCAGCTGCCTGACGACCGGCATGCACACGATCGCCGACGTGCTCTTCGCCGCCGTTGTTTCGATCGCGGTGTTGAATCACCGCGCGATCGCACGTTTCATCGTCACGCGCACCGAGCGCCTCGCGAACTCGTGGCGCGAATACGACCTCGGCGTAATCCGCGTGATGACGCACGGCATCTACGCCGCCCTCGGCGCAACGTTCGGCGTGCTGCTCGTCGCGACCTTCACCGGCGGCATGACGCCCGCGGTCGTTTTCGTCGCCGCCGCGACGATTCTCGGTGCCGCGCTCTGGGCGCAATTCATCGAAGGCTCGCCACAACTCCTCCGTCCGTACGGCTACTACGGCGGCCTCCTCGGCGCATGCATCGCCATCGCGTTCACGCCCGATCCGTGGCGCATGCTCGCGGCGTATGCGGTCGCGGCTCCTCTCGTGCAGGCGTTCGGACGACTGCGTTGTCTCGTGCAGGGTTGCTGTCACGGCCGGCGATATGAATTCGGCATCCGCTACACACATCCGCGCTCGCGCGTGACACGCCTTTCCGAGCTCGCGAACCAGCCGCTGCACGCGACGCAGCTCTACTCGATCCTCGGCAGCATCGTGTCGCTCATCGTGCTCGTGCGTTTGTGGATCGCCGGCGCGCCGCTGCAATTCATCGCCGGGACATCGTTCATCCTCGCGGGACTCGTGCGCTTCGTCGAAGAGCACTTCCGCGGCGAGCCGCAGACGAAGATCGTCGCCGGCCTGCGCGTGT
>C688J18823_10000927_pt1 | contig 17677 bp, 12 predicted proteins | sample HopSoiMetagenom1_FD_18823 | JGI IMG/M metagenome (IMG submission 18823) | reverse complement strand
CGACAATATCCATGAGAAGCTGCTCACGCGCCTGCGCGCGTGATGTGTTAGCGGATCGGCTGGCTGCTTTGCGTAATTGCAACAGCCGTAGACCTACTACCGATGCAAAACACACGCCGCGATCACTGCGCACCGGACTTCAGCCACTCACTCCAAAGCTTGGGACGCCCATTCGGATTCGCACGTGCGTAATCGTAAAATGCGTGTACAAATTTGGCCCGATCGGCCGCATAAGGAGCCTTCCAGTCGTCGGCATCAGGTGGCTGTAAAACGTCGTACCCCTTGCTGAGAATTTTTTGGCGCTGGACGATGTCGTTGAGCGACACTCGATTGGCGTTTCGCAGCATGTCATAGAGCACCATGAAGGTAGTTGTGCGACCGAGGCCCGCTTCGCAATGGAAATGCGCCCATGCATTTTGCGGGAGCCCGCGAACAGCGACGACAAATCGGTCAATGGCACTGTCGAGCGGACAGGCGTGGTCCGTAACCGCGACGCGCACGTAGTGTGCGCCGGCATTTTCGACAATGTTCTGCTCCATGCTTGCACGCTCCACGGTCACCCGTTGCGGCGTGACAGAACTGCCGTCTCCGTGTTTGACCGGCTGGCCGGGCCGAACATCGACGTGACTGCCGGGCTTGAATGACTGCACCTGGTCCGCTTCCTGTTTCTCAATGTCTGCCTGCGTTCGCCCGACATTTGCCCAATCGTGTGACGCGTACCAGCTCAGAGGCAGGTCGTTGACGAACAGGTGGGTTTCCTGGCGCAAGTCGAACACGGTCACGGGACCCTGCATTCGCGGCAACAAAGTTTTCAGACCTTCCAAACTAAATTCGCCACTACCCGAAGCTCGCAGATCGCTCAACCCGGTTGTGGCAGTCTTTTCACCGCTGCCCTCGTTAGGCCGATCGTTAGTCGTGCGAAAATTTCGCGGGACGTCATTTGCCAAGTTTAAGTCAATATCCCAGATCAAGACTGGCCGATCCTTAGAACGCGGCGGCTGGTTGTTCTGCGCGAGCGCGGCCGTCAGAAGAGCTGCCGGTAGAAGAACAAATCCGAATGTATGCCGGAGCCTGCTGGACGGATGAGCACAGCGGTTCATCAAAGTGGCACCGGAGATCAGAAGCGGCGTTCGTTTCATAGAATAGGGATTGTGCGATTTCTTCAGCCCGAAATCGAGTATTTCTTAGATCAAATTGTGTATGACGCAAAGATGACGATTCGAACGATTCATTCGAGGAATCAGCACCGGCTGCCGAAGAAGTGGCCGCTGTGAACCCTGATCTAGTAGTGCGTGACAAGGAGGGAGACATTTAACGGTCGCGTTTCACCGCGTGGCGGCTTTTTGTTTCGTTCTGGCGCGTTTCGATCGCGCATCGGAGAAGAAATGAGGCCACAGATAACACGGATTTTCACAGATTCGGCCGATTGAGGTCAACGGCGTAAACGGATGCGATAGCTACTCGCCTTGGCATGGCTATCTACGCGGTCGTTTCAAAAAAAAGACTAACAAACTCGCGTCAAACGGGAGCGGTGCGTGCTAGACAGGCGCGTTATGCGAAGCCCTGCATAAAAACCTTGACCGATCCACGCCGTTTCCCTTAAGAACGCTATTCGTAAAACAGAAGGTGAAATCAATGAAGCGAAAAATCACAGGCGTAATTGTAATCTCCCTAAGCTTTGGTCTTCTTTGGCAGGCACTAGCAGTAAGAACCCCAGTGACAAATCCGTGCGCAGTCTCATGCCAGAAAGATTATGATAATTGTGTTCATCGTAACCGTATGGGTGGGGGTTGCCACCAAGAACATCAGGCGTGTCTTAAAAAATGCGGGTTCTGAACCCGCCACTCCAGGGAAACCGCGATAGCGGCGACTGATCTCAATCGCGCTGAGAGGGCTTTGGTGAATCGTCCTATCGGTGATAGTGATGTCGATAGTGACGATCGTAAAATACGGGGCTTCGCAGCTGCAGCGGTTGCCTGCAGCAATTTGTTAGCTGCTACTACTTCCACTCTCCAGTCTCGTGAACCAACACCTTTGATCCGCGCGTGATTCGCAACTCACCGTTTTCACCAACAAAANAGCGAAGACTTGATGGGTCTCCGTTGATACATGGGCTCTAAGTGGGGCCACAGTTTTAGCTGGATACGCGCGCTAAGACAATATTCAGAACTCCTTGAAATCGCCCTTGTGCTCGTGCGTTTCTATCACGTTGCCGGCCGCATCGTAAACGCGAATCACAGAATCGTGTGACCGGCTGCGATGCTTCGCGTACCCGATTGCGTTGGCGGCGGCTGACGGGCCATCATACCACAGCCGACCGAATGGCCGTGCATAGGAAATTAGATCGACGCCGCGTTTATCTTTGCGCGGACCGCTCAAGGGTGAGAGCTTGATTGGCGCTCGGACTCGATTTCCGTTTTGGGCGGCGGCTTAAGGATTTCCGTTTTAGGCAGCGGCGTAAGGATTAGGATGTTGAGATCCTGCTCGGGTCGATAGTTGGTCTTATGCACCTCGAATCGCGTGGATCCAATTTTGTGCACGTCTGTCGCGCAAAAGCTAATGAGATTGTCAGCCCTGCCCTTGTCGACGACCAGACGGAAGTCTCCGATCGGTGCGCGCCAGTTAGCACCCGTTGATAAAATGTAGGCGATCCGACTTTCTCGGAATGGCGCATATTCCGTGCGCATCTGTTTCCTAGCTCTTTCAACGGCACCGAGAAATTGCTCGTCGAGGCAGTAGCGGCGAATCGCTTCCTGACCGCTATCGGAACCGACAACGGTCCCGGCGCCAAGACCAACGCTCGGTTTGTAGCGGTGTTGGATCTTAATCTCACGCTGAGCTGGAAACAATTGCTCCCAGTAATAGGTTGTCTTCAGGGTCCAGGAAGGAGCCAGGTGATGCTCCCAACCCTTCCCCGCGTCGTAGTCATCGGGAAGAGCTAGCTTGAGGTTTAAGAGCTCGGTTTTAGTCGACTCTGGCAGGCGGTCCAAGATCTGACGCGTGCTGCGGAGGTGAGGCTGAATTGGAATGCTGCGATCGCGTAGGAAGGTCGTGCGATCTACGCCATCTTTCGTCGCCACCTGCTCAACACGCGCAACTACCGGCAAACCATCGACCTCGGTGCGGAAACCCATGATGTTCTCCGGATCGTCGGTCGGAACAGAGATGATATTGTCGATACCCTCAATCACGATGTCTGGCATCGGAAAGGCGACAAGCACCTTAGTGTTTGTCGGAGCGGTATTAAAGAACTTGTAACCGACCCGGACTTCCTCCTGCGAGATGAAGAGATCTTCGGAGCGCATCTCGATGCTGTCGTTATGCGTGAGAACTATCCCTCCGGCTGCGAGTTCAGCGGTGCTGTCGTTAGCGACGGCGTGCGTCGTAGTCAGCAAAACGATGATCAACAATCTGAACAGGAGAGAAACGAGTGCCATAGATTCATCACCTGTAACGAATCGGCTGATGCATATTTGGACTTTCTTCTGTTTCCCCGCTGGTTGACCCTTGGTGACTGCAGATCTGAACACGAGACGAAGCTCCGGGGAGGAGCGTCCTATGCCGGATTCAGAACTATTTTCGATAGTCCATCCTTACGATAGCCGCACCGTGTTAGCCGTCAGGGAAGAATGCCAGGGGGCGGCGATCTATCGCTCCCAACAGCCTTAACGCGAATCGGATCGTGTCAGCAGTCCGGCCAGAGTCAATACTTTTTTTGCCCGGACGTCGATAGGCAGCAGATTGAATGCGTTAGTACGAGCTTTCTACTCTGCGCCTGATGCACAGTTACGAAGTCCGTCGGCGCAAGGATCATCGCGGCGTTCAAGCATCAGGTGGTGTTGGAGTAACCTGACGAGCCCGGGCAGCGCAGCTTTTGCCGATCACTCAAGGTGCTATCAAGCTCCAAGCGTCCGACAGCGTTGGCGCGTAAGCAGCGTTGAGAAAAATGTTGTTGTTGAGATACCAGATAGCTGTTCGCCAGGTGCTGGCATTGTAGAGTAAATAGTCAGGGTAGCCATCGCCATCAAAGTCAGCTGCCGCCACCACTGGTCAGCCGGCGAAAACTATTTCGATTGGTGTCAATACTTAGCTCTGACCCCTTTCTCCTTTCCCTCCTACCTCTTGAATTCCAATCCGTGGTTCATCCCAGCTTGCCCGCCGTGTGCGGGTGTCCATCCGTGGCTAGAAACGAAGAAACGAATCGGTGATTCGTGCGGCGGAACGCCCAGAGGATTGCGGAGCGCGTCATATAACGATGGACAACTGTCGCGGGTCGAGTACAAGCCTCCTCGATTACGTCATCCGACAGTTTCATCTTATCTTCGGCACGGCTGAATAAGCCGCGGGGGCCGGATCTTCGCTGAGACACCGTGTAACGCGATCCCCCAGATCCAACTGGAGCCCCCGAGTCAGCCGAAGTGAGGTCGCTTCTTCAAAGCGCCTCGTGAAGATGATTCCTAGTTCCGCACGGAACTGGATTGCAGTCAATGCAGTTCAACAATCCAGCATCAGAAAAAAATCAACTCCACTTGATCTATGAAAAAGAAATCCACTTCTCAACTTGTCCGTCATAGCCTTGGCGAAGACGGATCCGCCCCCGCCCGCCCGCCTGCTCGCGAAAGCTTTCGGAGTAGCCCCTGGCTCGCCGTAGTTTCAAGACGAAGGCGGCTCGGCGAAGGTGGGTTTTTTAATCCGCGCGTTTTAATCGGACTCCTTGTCGTCCTTGCGGGCGTTCTTCTTGCGCTACTCGGCTTTGGCACGTTTTCGAACGCCTCTGCCCAGGCAAACCTGGACCCCAAGGCACAAGGAGCAGGCGTAATGACAGTCATACCGGCGCTGCACAGCGACCTGTCGCCGCCGCTTCGCGACCAGCCAGTGATATGGCCGCAGGCAAGAGAGGAACGTGAACCAAATGTCCCCCTAAGGATACCGATTGAACACCACGATGCTCCAGATCCGGTGATTCAAAGTAGCTTCTGGCAGCCGCTGCTGAAGACGCCTGCCATTCCCGCTCCTATCCATCAATGGGCCGGCATAGGCAAGCCCTGCAACGGGTGCAGCACCGTCCCGCCCGACACCAATGGTGCGGTTGGGAAAACTCAATACGTCGAAATGGTGAACGACGCTCTCCAGGTCTTTGATAAACTTACAGGCACATCCCTCCTTGGCCCGATTCCTATCAATTCAGTTTGGTCTGGCTTTGGCGGCGCCTGCGTGACTGATGGCGATCCAGTGGTGGTCTATGATCGGCTCGCCGACCGGTGGATCATCAGCCAGTTCGTCACGCCCAGCGGCGCGGATCACCCACAAGACGAGTGCATCGCCGTTTCCCAGACTGGGGATGCCACCGGTGCGTGGTACCGCTACGATTTTCATCTCACGAACGAGTTCCAAGATTATCCCAAGTTCGGCGTATGGCCGGATGGTTATTACATGTCTGCACTTCTGTTTGACCGTGTACGTTTACGTTACCTCGGGCCGCAGCCTTTTGTGTTTGATCGGGCGAAGATGCTGGTAGGCGATCCCACTGTTACCCTTCAAACTCCCGGGATTATCGAAAGTCCAGACGAACTCTCCGCAGAGGCAAGCTTCCTGCCTTCCGACCTGGATGGCATCCTTCCGCCACCACTGGGCGACCCAAACCATTTCGTAGCATTTCCCAAGCCCGTTTACAAGATATGGGACTTTCATGTTGATTGGAAGCACCCAGCTAATTCCAGCTTTAGGCTCCAAGCCAGTATTCCGGCAGCGGCCTTTACCCAGCTATCGTGCCCGTCTAGTGCAGCAGGCTATTGCGTGCCTCAATTGGACACAACGGCGCTCTTGGACGGCATCGGTGACCGGCTGATGTTCCGCAACGCCTATCGCCGATTTCCCGACGGTCGCGAGTCGCTGCTTAACAACTTTACGGTCAGCGCGAATTCGGTGGCAGGCATACGCTGGTTTGAGCTGCGACGCGCACTCCAGGGGGACTGGGCGCTTCGCCAGGAACGCACCTACCAACCCGACAGTACCTGGCGCTGGATGGGCAGCATTGCGTCTGATAACCAGGGCAACATTGCGCTCGGTTTTAGCGCTTCCAGCGCAACGATTCACCCGCAAATCCGTTATGCAGGCCGGCTGGCTACTGATCCATTAAACATCCTGTCAGGTGAACAACATCTTTTTGACGGCACCGGGAGCCAACCCGACGACAAGCGCTGGGGCGATTACAGCGACATGACCATCGATCCAGGGGACGACTGCACTTTCTATTATACCAACGAGTACTACGCCACGACGAGTTACCGAAACTGGCAGACACGGATCGGCTACTTCAAATTCGCCCAGTGCACACCGCCGGAAAAAGGAACCGCCCGCTTTGTGGTGTGTGACGGAGGCGCAGCTCTTAAGACCATAGTGTCCATCGACGGCATTACTTATGGCGCAACGCTCTCTGACGGCACTTACGATGCAGTGTTGCCCCCGGGCTCACACACCTATGCGATCTCGAATCCGGCGTTTGCGACGCAAACGGGGAATTTCACTATCACTAATGGTCAAACGAGGCTTGTGGAAGTCTGCCTGGGAGGCAGGGCTGCCGTGGGCGACTTCAATGGCGATGGCCACCCCGATTTTGTGCTGCGTGATCCCAGCACCCGCCAAACAGCGATCGCGTACCTTGATAACAACGTTGTCATTGACGCCATGTTCGGTCCACCTCTTCCACCGAACTGGGGATTGAGTGGTGTGGCGGATTTTAATCAGGACAGCCATCTGGATTATGCCTTATTCGGGCGCGGGAACGATCAAACAGCGGTTTGGTATCTGAATAACAATGTTTACATCGGTGGCGCGTTCGGCCCACCACTTCCGGCCGGCTGGCAATTAGTGGCTACAGCCGATTTTAACGGCGATAGCCACCCCGACTATGTGCTCTACAACATGAACACTCGTCAAACCGCGGTTTGGTATCTGAATAACAATGTTTACATCGGCGGCGCGTTCGGCCCACCTCTTCCAGCCAACTGGGCATTGATAGCTACAGCTGATTTTAATACCGATGCACACCCGGATTATCTGCTTTACAATGTGAACACCGGGCAAACGGCGATCTGGTATCTGAATAACAATGTTTACATCGGCGGCGCGTTCGGCCCACCCCTTCCGGGCCGCTGGCCAGTCGTGGCGGCAGCTGACTTTGATGGCGATGGCTACCCTGACTATTTGCTCTACAACGCCAGCACCCGCCAAACAGCGATCTGGTACCTCAATAACAACATTTACGTCAACGGTGCTTATGCCCCGACCCTGTTCGATGCTTGGAGCTTGATAGCGCCTTGAATGAGCGTATTTGGAGAACCGTGGTGCAACAGCAGAAGCAAACCGAAGCTCTCATGGTCGGTCTGCAAAAAGTGAGCGCACAACTCGCCGCAGTGAGTCCATCCGGTGGCGGATTTGAAGCGAGCGGATCTGCACCGCAAGTCACTAACGATCCCTAGAGCTGCACCCCTCTAATAAAGCAGGAGCTTTTCGCAATCAGCCGTGACGTCTCACCGCGTGGCGACTTTTGTTTCACGCGCTACGGTTCTTTGAACTCGCTCGTGTGCGCTTCTATCACGTTGTGAGCTTCGTCGCTTTACCTTGGCAATTAGCGCGTCCAAGTTCCGCCATTTGACCATGAGATGCGTCGTCCGTCAGGACTGATACTGCCGCGTAACAATGCAGACGTCATAAATTCACTGGCATTCATCATATGCCCGCTGGTGGTTTTGCCATTCTCGTCGGTTATCGTGACACTACCGCCGGGCCCCACGCTGAAGCTTGTTGGTTTACCATCATGGTACCACCGGTCACTAATGCCCTGCTGCCCGGGAGCGGCACCAGAATCAGATCTGCCTTTGTATGGTTCCCGCGTCCAAGTTCCGCCATTCGTCCACTCAATCCGGCGTCCGTCGTGACTAAGATGGCCTCGAAGGCGGTCGTGGGGAATCTCAAAGTCGCGAGGAGAAGTCACGTAACCGGAGGTTCTTCGCCCCACATCGTCGATTACTGTCACATTTCGACCATCGGGTGCCACGTCTATGCTTGTCGGATGGTCACCATAATACCAGCGTCCGCTGAGGCCGGAAGCGAAGCCAGTTTGACTCGCAGGAGGAGTTGAGTATCCCGTAGCTGCTGCTGGCCAGGGCGATGCTCCTCCAGAGAAACCCGATTCCATACCTTCGCAACCGGCAAGCGCTAGAGCGACAAAAAGCAAAAGCAGTATTGTTAGGTTCGATTTCGCGGAGACGCGGTGTTCGTCTGCGCGGACATGGCTTTTCAAGCTGTAGAGGAGATTTGTTTTCATAGGACGCAGTTTATAATGCCCGCGTCTGCCCTAAGGCGAGCACTTTTTCCCCGGTTCCTTTTTGTTAGGGCAGAGCAAGAGCGAGAATCGACGGTGAAATTAGCATTGACGAAGGCGCCAGCGCTTAATAAACCCACGACGTCTACCAACCCAGAAAGGAAAATTCATGAGAGTATTTCTTAGTTTCATTTGTGGTATCGCCCTCATCTCTATCGCACCTGACGTGTATGCCGGGAAACACAAGGAGAAGAAGAGCAGCGATAGCGGGGCTGCTTCAAAACCGGCGCAAAAGGCACAAGCGAGATCAGCAGATTGGACCAAGCCAAACGGTGGAGGCAAAGGACACGGACGGAACGGTCCCGACCAACCAATGGGCAAACCGGCGCAATGGAGCCAACCCGAAGGCGCCGGGAAAACGAAGCCAGTGAGCACTTGGAACAACCCGAGCGGCGTCACGTACTCAAAGAAGGAAAAGAACTGGAGCAACGCGAATAAGCACAATGAGTGGAACTCAGCGAACAATTGGAACAACTCAAACACCGTCAAATACTCCAAAAAAGGAAAGAACTGGAGCAGCACGGAGAAGTTCACTACATCCCCCGATGGACAATCATACCACTACCAATCCAAAACGAAGGTAAACACGAAACATTTCAATCTTTCTTACAACCCGAACCCGGCAATTCAGAGCGTAAGGTTCAACAAAAACTATCACATTAATGGGTCTCAGTACTGGAATGGCCAGAGCTATGCGGCCTTCAGAAGTTATCGTCCCGAGTGGCATGATCAGGGGTGGTGGCATAATCGCTACAACCGCGTTGTCTTTAACTCTGGCGGCTGGTATTACTGGAATGCTGGTTGGTGGTATCCGGCTTGGGGCTACGCTCCAAATGCGTCTTATGCCTACGACGGACCGATCTATGGCTATAATGGTCTAACGCCTGACCAGGTGATTGCGAACGTGCAGGCCACCTTGCAACAAGAAGGCTACTACTATGGGGAAGTAGATGGTATGCTCGGGCCATACACTCGCGAAGCCTTAGCCAACTACCAACGCCATCATGGGCTTTATGTAACTTCGGCGATCGATCGCCCGACTCTCGAAGCGCTGGGAATGGCATAACCACGGTTGGCTATGGGACGAGCGACGAATCGCCTACCAAGAAAAGTAAATTAACGCGCTCATTGCCAGCCTATAGGAAGTGAGCGAACAACTCGAAGCGACCAAACCCGCGCCGCAAGTGACCGAGAACAACCAGTAAAGCTGTCAAACGCAAGGCGGGCGTTCGTTACAATAACCAAGAATAGGGGCAAAGCTCCAGCAGTTACATGTCTCGTAACCGGGAATTCGTAGCTTAATCCTTAGCGATATGGGGTCATGTTAGTCATAAACACGATCCGGGCGATTACGGGCAACAGCGTAAACGGATGAATAGCTGCTCGGCTTGGCATGGCTATTTACGTGGCAAATCGTCCCTACCTCTGGAATCCCCAATCCGTGTTTCATCCCTGTCCCTCGCTGGCTAAGAAAGAAACTGGAACCGGTGATTCGCCCTTGCTGCGAGTTGGCTTGACACGTTGGTGAGAATTTTGGCAAAGCCGGCGTCGCTGAAACATAAGTCTGTTGTTTGATGATTTTGGGAAATCGAAAAAGGACCTAAAACGCTAGCTCGATAGCAACAAGCAAACGTCTGGGCTTTTCTTACAAACACTCTTGACCCACCTGTAGCGGTTCAACTACAACCATAGCTCCAGGTTGAGGCCGGTTTGAACTGATAAGTTATTTCCGTTGCATCCACCCATGTANGAAAAAGAAATCCTTCTCGCAATGTGCCTTCTTTAATCTTCGCGTTTTATCATCGCGGATCTGCCAGCAGGCAACTACACTGCGGTCGTCCGTGGTGTAAACAACCTCACCGGAGTTGCCCTCGTGGAAGTGTACAGTCTGCAATAATATTCGCGACCCCGAGAGCACAACGCCGCTTACGGCCCTAAAACTCACACAGGATCGTCCTGAATAATCGCTAAAGCGGTCAACCAACCGAAGCAATGAGCCGTCGTGCTTCACCACATCACGGCTCTTTGTTTCACGCACTATTGCTCACCAGTCTTTGAAATCGCCCCTCTGCTCGTGCGTCTCGATTAGGTTGTCAGCTTCGTCGTAAACGCCAATCAGAGCATTCTCTGCTCGGCGGGGGTGCTATTCTTTCGCCGCCGATGTGTGATCGTGCACAATTCGCCAGCCTTCCGGCAGACGTTTGAAGATAAGTGTGAACCGTCCGTGCGGCTCATCATTTGCGCGCTTTAGCCGCCAACGACCAAGCACGACTGCTGCGTCAGGCGAAAGCATTGTGACTTGAATCTCAGAGAAACTAAGCGTTCCCATCTTCGCGCGATCGGAATATTTTATCCGGTACCGGTCGCGGACTGTTTCCCAACCGCGTGTGACTTCGTCTTCTGAGATAAACACCGTCGATGCCGACCGAGCATAACCGTTCATGAACGCGTCTATGTCTCCGCGGTTCCAGGCGTCCTGCTGAGCGCTGAGAACGGACTGAATTTCAGCGACTGAATTCGGAGGCTGTTCGGGCGCGGCACAAACAAAGGCCGCGATCACAATATTGCAGATGACAGGAAGGGTCAGTCTCGTTTGCAATGACATCGATCTCCTATAAACTACCACTCCCTGCCGCGTTCAGGTTACCATTGAAGCACCGTTTCACAGAGGGAAATACGTTGACGGGTCTGATAAATCTATTACGGTCGGCCATCCAGGAAAAAAACACTGTGCATCGGCTTTTCTGCATCGTGACAGTCGTGCTTGCGAGCGCGGCCGCAGCTTCCGCCCAGACGGACTCGAAGCGCCCTACTCTGCCAGCAGTGAAGCAAGTCAGTCCCCCGGCACAAGAGGATGCGCCTGCCGCTCCGCCGAATGCGCCGGCTACTGTCCGACTGCAATTCCCTAACAGCGACGTAGTCGACGTGTTGCATCTCTATGAGCAGCTCACCGGCAAGAAGTTGGTGATGGATAATTTCGTTCAGGGGAAGGTCAACATTTTCATCGCCAAAGACGTGTCGCGCGAAGAGGCGATCAAGATCATCGAGATAAGCATGGCGCTCAACGGAATTTCGCTCGTACCGGCGGGTCGCGACATTGTTGATGTCGTCGGCGCCGGCCAGAATCCGCGCAAAGCGCCGGTTCCGATCATCTCGGATCTAGCCGACATTCCAGCGGGAAATCCTGTAATCAGCTTTTTGTTTCGGCTGCAGTACGCAGATCCTCAGGAACTTCAGCAAGTTTTGATGGCGTATTTTCAGGGGAGCTCGGGCACGATCAACATTCTGGCGCTGCCAAAATCCTCCAGCCTGCTTGTGACCCAGAACGCCGACATTATTCGGCAACTTGCCGGGGTGATTGAGCAGGTAGACGTGGCGCCGGCGGAAGTGGTGAGCGAGTTCATCAAGCTGGAACGCGCGGATGCCAGCAAAGTCGTTGACATGCTCAAGGACATTTTCGAGAAGGGTTCTGAAACACCGGGCCAGCCGGGTGTTCGGGGCGTAAAGGTCCCCGGAGGTGTGCCACAGCCGATGCCGGTGGGGGACTCAGGCGGGGGCGGTATTCTTTCCGAAGAAGCAGTCATCGTGGGGAAAATCAAGATCACTCCCGATGTCCGCACGAATCGTATCCACATCGTGACACGGCCGATCAATATGCCGTTCATCCGGCAACTGATCCATGAATTCGATGCGAACGTTGAGTTTGGACATCCGGTTACTCGGTATTTGAAATACGTTTCAGCCGGCGACATTTTGCCGGTTCTTGTCCAGGCATTGACCGAACCGGGAACAGAACAAGGCGCTGGTGCTGGAGGAGCTGGAGGGCTTCCTGGCCTTGGCGCGTCGCCCGGGCCAGGGCAGTCGCAAAAGGGGGGGGCGGGTACTTCGCCGCTGACGAACAACTACAGCGGCAGCCAGGGTGGCACAGGCAGCACGCTTAATATCTCCGAGGAACTTTCAACTCAGCCTGTGGATACCGTGCCCAAGGCTGTCACCATCGGGAATTCGAAGCTGATCGCGGATCAACGGGCCAACTCCATCATTGTTCTTGGCAATCGCGAAGTGGTGATGAAGGTGGAAAAGATTCTCGACGAAATGGACGTCAAAGCGCCGCAAGTGGCGCTGAGCACAGTGATTGGCCAGTTGACACTTACCAACAATGAAGAATTTGGCGTCGATTGGTTCGCAAAATACAACAAGAGATTCGTGGGTACCTCGCGTAACAATAGCATTTTCGGAGCTAATGCACCGGGGATTCCCGTTCCTGGTACCTCCGCAGCGCCTGCCCCTGGCACCAGCGTGGCACCTATCGCCAGCTCAGTTCTCGATCCCGCTAATCTAATCAACTTCAGCCAAATCATCCAAAACGTAGCCGGCGGAACCAACATTTATGTTGCGGCTGGCAGCGCATTCGCGGCAATCGTTCATCTTCTGGAGGGCACGAGCCGCTTCAAAGTTATTTCGCGGCCAACTGTTTTCACAAGTAACAACAAAAAAGCCATCATCGCTTCGGGGCAGGAGGTTCCAGTCCCGGTAAGCACCCTTACAAATTCGAATGTTGGAGGCGTTATAAATAACACAGCTGCTGTTTCGGCGAGCATCGAGTACAAGAAGGTCGTGTTGCAGCTGGAGGTCGTCCCGCTCATCAATTCTGAGAAGGAGGTGTCGCTCGATATTTTGCAAAAAATCGACAGCATTGTGCCTGGGGGCAACGTAAACATCAGCGGCAACTCGGTTCCCACAATCGATACGCGTTACATTCGCACGAACGTTTCCGCGGGAAACGGATCGACGATCATCCTCGGCGGTCTAATTGAGGATCAAAAACAGAAGCAGTACCAGGGCTTTCCTTATCTGTCGCGTATCCCGCTTATCGGCGCGGCGTTCCGCAGCACGGCAAGTGGGAAACAACGACGAGAGTTAATCATTCTGATGTGTCCGGAAGTTACCTTCACGAAATTGGATCTCTATCGCCTCCGGCAAAAGTGGGAGAACACCAACACACATTTTGGTCCGGAACTCGATCAGGCCGAGTGTCCCGACTGCCCCAAGGTGGAGACGGGCAAACAGATAAACCTACCGCCGCCGGATCTTCCTGAAGGCAAGGACATGCATTAAACGCATCATGCAACGAATAGCACTCGTTTTGATCGTCGGGTTGAGCGTAACGATTGCGCGAGCCGACGAGTTTGACGTCGTTGATTATGGTATTTTTCGAACGCTCGATCCATTGGCTCAAAGGGATGAATGGGGGCTCGTGCATCAGACGCCTAACGTGAACGCGACTGATTTTGCGCCCAGAAATCATTGGCGATGGAGTTACTATTTCAAGGATGGCGGGCACCTCGTTCTGGATCCCGCTTATGTCGGATCCATGCAAACGGCGTTACGCCGCCAGGGCTATTATTGCGGCCCCGTCGATGGCGTGTTTTCACCAGAAGTGAGCTACGCTATCGCGCGGCTGCAAAAAAACTATTCCATGCGCGTGACCGGCACGCTTACCACTCCCGTGCGGCGGGCGTTACACATGCCGTGAGTCTTGCTGAATGAACGCAGCTCCTAGTCAGTCGCTGATCAATTTGCTGCTCGAGAGCGGTGTGTCTTCGAGCGAACAGGCAGCTGAGCTGGCCACTAATCTCAACGGAGGTTCGTGGGTAAGTCAGGTACTCGATTCCGGTAAGGTGGACGAACAACGTTTCCTCGCCGCGATTGGGAAATTCTTCCGGGTGCCGATCGTCTCAATCGACGCAAAAAAGATCGATCGCACCACTTTGTCGATCCTGCCGAGCCGTTTCGTTTTTCAACATCAGATTCTGCCGATCGAGACGAAGGAAAATTCGGTGGTGCTGGCGACGTACGATCTTTTCAATTCTATCGGGCGCCAGCTTGCCGGGCAGCTCTTGAAAAAACCTGTCGAATGGGTGCTCGTGCCACGTGCGCAGCTTTTGCGGGCGATGAAAACTCTTTACGGCGTCGGCGCGGAGACGTTCGACGAGATTCTGAAGAGCAGAGGTTCCATGGACGTGCTCGAGGACACCGAGATTGCGATTGAGTTGAATGCAGACGATCCCGAAGCCTCGGTGGTCAAATTTGTTAACCAGATCATTCGCGAAGCTATCGCAGAGCGCGCGACTGACATTCACGTGGAACCGCTGGAAAATGATTTGCGCATTCGGTATCGAATTGACGGCATTTTGCACGAAGTCGCTGTGCCACCGCAATTGCGCGTGTTGCAATCCGCAATCATCTCACGTTTGAAGGTGATGTCGCATATGGACATTGCCGAGCGGCGGCTTCCACAGGACGGGCGGATGAATTTGCACGCGAGCAATGTGGAGATAGACGTGCGCGTGTCGACGATTCCAACTGTCAACGGCGAATCAATCAGTCTGCGTTTGCTCAGCCGCGGCGAACAGCACTTCAATTTCGAGCGACTTGATTTGGGCGATAAGCAGGAAGAGATCGTTCGGAACCTCCTCACCCAACCGAATGGAATTATCCTGCTGACGGGTCCTACCGGCTGTGGGAAATCAACCTCGCTGTATTGCTTTCTCAGCAGCATCAATTCCGTGCAGCGCCGCATCATTACGATTGAAGAACCGGTGGAATATCGGATCCCGGGTGTCTCGCAAATCGACGTCAAACCAGAGATTGATCTCACTTTTGCAAAGGGACTCCGACACATTTTGCGACAAGACCCGAATGTAGTCATGGTCGGCGAAATTCGAGACGTCGAGACTGCGGACATTTCGATTCGCGCTGCGATGACCGGTCACCTTGTTTTCAGCACACTGCACACGAATGACGCAGTAGGTGGCATCACGCGTCTGCTCGACATGGACGTGGAACCGTTTCTGCTCGCCTCTGTGGTGAAGTCGTTTATCGCCCAACGACTCGTGCGCACGATTTGCCCGGATTGCGCCCAAGAAGTTGATTACCCCCGCGATTACCTCGCCGAGATCAGTTTCCCGGTGAAGGAACTCGGCACTCGGTTCCAGCGGGGGGCCGGTTGTGATCAATGTCGCCATACCGGTTACCAAGGTCGCGCCGCGATTTACGAAGTCTGCGTCATCACGGAGCCGCTGCGAAAGCTGATCATGAGGAGGCGGGACGGCAGCGAGTTGAAGCAATGCGCGATTGCCGAAGGCATGGAGACTTTGCGCCAGGATGGCTGGCGACGCGTAGCCCAGGGCAAAACAACCATCGAAGAAGTTGTGCGTGTCACGCAGACTGACGAAGTGATGGCTGAAACGACTGCAGAAGCGGAGCCGGTCGTGGCCGCTGGAGCGGCTTAAATGCGCTAAGCCCTGGCGCTTCCTCGGCCTGTCATTCGCCGCGCAATTCACGAATTGCTTTGGCGTAATCGCTCGAACCAAAAATCGAGGTGCCGGCCACGAGGACGTTCGCACCGTTTTCGACTGAAATTCGGGCGGTCTTCGGATTAATGCCGCCATCCACTTCAATGTCGATCTTGTGTTCGCGCGATTCGTTCCATTTCGCTGCGCGCCTGACCTTTTCCATCTGATCGGCACGGAACGGTTGTCCGCCAAAACCTGGATGAACTGTCATGACGAGGAGCATATCGAACTTCGCGAGGAACGGTTCGATCATGTCAAATGGAGTCTCGGGATTCAGTGTGAGCCCAGCACGGCAACCGGCGTCTCGGATCTGCTGCAACGTTTTCCAAGGCTCGTGGTTGGCTCCCGGTTCCACATGCACGGTAATCGAGTTTGCGCCGGCTTTGACGAATCGCGGCACGTAATGGTCCGCGTGCTCGATCATCAGATGTACATCCAGCGGCAGGCTTGTTTCTTTGCGTACGAGCCGCACGATGTCTGGCCCGAACGAGATGTTATCGACGAAATGTCCGTCCATGATGTCGCAATGAATCCAATCGGCGCCTGCTGCTTGGACCCGATGGATTTCCTCAGCCAGCCGCGAGAAATCCGCTGCAAGAATTGAAGGAGCGATGATCACTTTTCCCATTGAGTGATGGAGTAAAGGAGTAATCCGGTAATGGCAAGCTCGTCAGCGCTTCTAGTATATCACTCCAAGATAAATACGCTTGACGGCGGGCTGCACCTTCTCATGTTACGCGTTTCAGCCGGCCGAATCGCGCCGCGTGTACGCGCTTCACTCGAGCTGGACAGTGCTGCTAACAAATAATTCATGTTCAACGGACTTTTCGGCTGGCTATCCAGCGACATCGGGATCGATCTCGGTACGGCGAACACTCTTGTTTACGTAAAGGATCAGGGGATCGTTTTACGTGAGCCATCGGTGGTAGCGGTGCAGGCTGGGACCAACCGAGTCCTGGCTGTGGGGGACGAGGCTAAGCGCATGTTGGGCCGCACGCCGGCGAATATCGTTGCGGTACGTCCGCTTAAGGACGGCGTAATCGCTGACTTCGAAGTAACCGAAGCGATGTTGCGGCATTTCATCACGAAGGTGCACAATCGCAAGGTGCGGGTGAAACCGCGTGTCGTTATTGCGGTGCCATCAGGAATCACGGAGGTGGAAAAGCGCGCAGTGCGTGAATCAGCTACACATGCGGGTGCGCGTGAAGTGTATTTGATCGAGGAACCAATGGCAGCGGCCATCGGTGTCGGACTGCCGGTGCAGGATCCTGCAGGTAACATGATCATCGATATCGGCGGCGGTACCACGGAAGTGGCTATCATTTCGCTTTCCGGAATTGTGTTTAGTCGAAGCGTTCGCGTTGCCGGCGACGAGTTAGACGAGGCGATCGTGCAATACATGAAGCGCGCTTACAATCTGATGGTTGGTGAGCGCACCGCCGAGGAAATCAAAATCAAAATTGGGTCGGCGTATCCGAGCGAAAAAGAAACAAGCGTTGAAGTCAAAGGCCGAGATTTAGTCGCTGGTCTGCCCAAAACACTGATGATCACGTCTCAAGAGGTGCGCGAAGCTTTGCTCGAACCGATCTCGACCATCGTCGATTCGGTGCGCATCACGCTTGAGCGTTGTCCGCCCGAGCTTTCGGCGGATCTGGTTGATCGCGGACTTGTGCTGGCAGGCGGCGGCGCGTTACTGCGCGGCTTTGACAAGCTTTTAAGTGAGGAAACCGGGTTGCCTGTCCATGTAGCGGAAGATCCGCTCAGCGCTGTGGCGGAGGGGACGGGCAAATGCCTCAATGAACTTAAGTTTTTGCGTCAGGTGGCATCAGCCGATCGCCAGTGGCGCCAATAATGGCGGTCACCGGGAAGCGGAAACCGGGAAGCTCGTTCGCCGTCCGCCGGTGAGTTGTCGAGTGGACACTCGGCGATCAGC
>C688J18823_10000925_pt1 | contig 17710 bp, 10 predicted proteins | sample HopSoiMetagenom1_FD_18823 | JGI IMG/M metagenome (IMG submission 18823) | reverse complement strand
CGCAACCGGAATCGTGACGCCGCCGCCGCTTCCGCCTAAGCTCAGGCCCGGGAACGCAGCGGCGGGGGAGCGGCCGATATGGAATTCGACGCGCTCTTCCTGTCGCGGCTCCAGTTCGCATTCACGATCGCGTTCCACATCATCTTCCCGGCCTTCACGATAGGGCTGGCGAGCTGGCTCGCGGCGCTCGAGTTCCAGTCGCTGCGCACCGGGGAGCCGATCTATCGAAACCTGTACCGCTTCTGGGTCAAGGTCTTCGCCGTGTCGTTCGGGCTCGGCGTCGTGTCCGGCATCGTCATGAGCTACCAGATCGGCACCAACTGGTCGCGCTTCTCGGAGTTCGCCGGCAACGTCGTCGGGCCGCTCATCGCCTACGAGGTCATCACCGCCTTCTTCCTCGAGGCGGCGTTCCTCGGCATCATGCTGTTCGGCTGGGAGCGGGTCGGCGACCGGCTGCACTTCCTCGCCACCTGCATGGTGGCGCTCGGCACCCTGTTCTCCGCCTTCTGGATCCTGTCCGCCAATTCCTGGATGCAAACGCCGGCCGGCCACGCGATCGAGAACGGCATCGCCGTGCCGGTCGACTGGTGGCGGATCGTCTTCAACCCGTCTTTCCCGAACCGCTTCGCCCACATGGTGATGGCCTGCTATCTGACGACGGCGTTCGCGGTCGCCGGCATGTCGGCCTGGATGATCCTGCGCGCCCGCGGTGAGCCGCCCGAGAAGGTCGAAGGCGCGCGCCGCTCGCTCTCGATGGCGCTGTGGTTCGCGGCGATCTTCGCGCCGGTGCAGATCGTGCTCGGCGATCTCCACGGCCTCAACGTGCTGAGGGAGCAGCCGACGAAGCTCGCCGCGATCGAGGCGAACTGGACAAGGCGGGCGGCCGCGCCGCTCGTGCTCTTCGCCTGGCCCGACGAGAAGGCTGAAGAGAACAGATACGAGCTCGCGATCCCGAAGCTCGGGAGCTACATCCTGACGCATGATTTCAGCGGCGTCGTGCCCGGGCTCAAGGACGTGCCGCCCGACCTGCGGCCGCCGGTCTGGCCGGTGTTCTTCTCGTTCCGCATCATGGTCGCGATCGGCTTCGCCATGCTCGGCTTGGGGCTCTGGAGTCTGTGGTTGCGCTGGCGCGGCGGGCTGTTCGAGAACCGCTGGTTTCTCTACGCCGCCATGCTGATGACGCCGTCGGGCTTCGGCGCCGTCCTGTTCGGCTGGTTCACGGCCGAGATCGGACGCCAGCCCTTCGTCGTCTACGGCCTCTTGCGCACCGCCGATGCGGTCTCGCCCGTGACGCGCGGCGCGGTGCTCGGCTCGCTCATCACGCTCGTCGTGGTCTACGCCTTCATCTTCGGCTTTGGCAGCTATTACCTCGCGAAGCTCCTGCGAAAAGGGCCGGAGCCGCTCGAGGAGGCGGTGCGCGGCGCCGATTTCGGCGACCTGGCCGACAAGAAGGCGAAGCGCCCGCTCTCGGTGCCGGACGAGAGCCTCGGCGGCGGTCCGGGCCGCCGCGCTCCGGCGGCCCGCTAGAGCGCGATGACTTCTCTCTTCGAGTCGTCATCCCGCTCTACCTCTTTGTTTGAGCATGATCTTTTCCGAAAACCGGTAGCCACTTTTCGGGATCATGCTTTAGGGAGACGCGCGATGTTCGGATTTGGCACCGAGTATCAGGGGCTCGCCTTCTGGCTGCCGCTGATCTGGGCCTGGTTCATCGCCTTCGCGGTGGCGATGTACGTCATCGTCGATGGCTTCGACCTCGGCGTCGGGATTCTCTTCAAGGCGGCGCGCGACGAGAACTGGCGCGACCGCATGATGTTCTCGGTCGCGCCGATCTGGGACGGCAACGAGACCTGGCTCGTGCTTGGCGGCGGCGGGCTGCTGGCGGTCTTTCACCTCGCCTACGCGATCCTGATGCCGGCCCTCTACCTGCCGCTGTTCGCGATGCTGATCGCGCTCATCTTCCGCGGCGTCGCCTTCGAGTTCCGCTTCAAGGCCGAGACCTCGCGCCGGATCTGGGACTACGCCTTCCATTATGGCTCGCTCGTCGCGACCTTCGCGCAGGGCGTGGTGCTCGGCGCCTTCGTGCAGGGCTTCGCCAACAACGGCCGCGCTTTCACCGGCGGCACGTTCGATTTCCTCACGCCCTTCAGCCTCCTGACCGGCGTCGCGCTGATCCTCGGCTACGGGCTTCTCGGCGCCAGCTGGTGCGTCATGAAGACCACCGGCGAGCTCGAGCTCTGGGCGCGCCGGATGGCGGTGCGCTTCCTTATCGGGGTGATCGTCGCGATGGCGATCGTGAGCCTATGGGTGCCGTTCCTCGGGCGCGAGATCGAGGCGCGCTGGTTTGCCTGGCCGAATATCGCTTACCTCGCGCCGGTGCCGCTCCTCACGGCCTTGGCGGCCTGGCGGCTCTATCGCGGGATCCAGGATGGGCGACAGTACAGCCCCTTCCTTCTTGCCATCGCCCTCTTCCTCCTGGGATATCTCGGCCTCGCGATCAGCCTCTTTCCGTATATCGTGCCGCCGAACGTCACAGTGTGGCAGACGGCCAATACGGTGAACTCGCAGCTCTTCGCGCTTGTCGGCTTCTCGGTCGTGATGCCGCTGACCTTCCTCTACACCGGCTACGCCTACTGGGTCTTCCGCGGCAAGGTGGCGGAGGAGATCAAGGCCGGCGGATACCACTGATGGGCTCGGCCCCGGCCGGTCTGCGCCGCCGCCTCGCCTGGTTTGCGGCGCTCTACGTCGCGAGCCTCGGCGTGTTCGCGGCGCTGGTCTACGGCCTTAGGGCGCTGATGCGCCTTTGAGCCGAACCTTCACCAAGAAATCGCCAGATTCCAAAGCTTCTTGGGGCGCGCCGATTGCCCCCCGCCGTTGCGTCATCTAGGCTTCTTCTTACCGGCTGCCGCCCGCTTCGAGCGCTGCGCCCCCCGGCGCTATCCACAAAAAACCGGCCACCCCCGGAACCGACATCCGTCCGGCGCGTTGCCAAAGGCCTTCGTGCGTCCGACGCTCGTCGGCGAATGGCTCACGGTTAAGCACGGCGTTCAAGGGCGATGCGGAGCCCGGGCGCATCANGGGGAAGACTCATGCAGCAGGTCGAGACCGGCGTATCTCAACTCGATCCCAAAACCCTCCTCAAAGCCCTCCGGGCCTTCCGAAAAGGGGATTTCTCCGCCCGCCTTCCTCTCGATCTCACCGGCATGTCCGGCGAGATCGCCCAGGCCTTCAACGACATCGCCGAGCTGAACCAGGGGCTCAACCGCGAGCTCGACCGCGTCGCCCGGGTGGTCGGCAAGGAAGGCCAGATCGGCGAGCGCGGCAAGCTCCCCGCCGCCACCGGCTGCTGGGCCGAGTGCATCGATTCGGTGAACGCGATGATCGGCGACCTCGTCCAGCCGACGACGGAGGTCGCGCGCGTCATCGGCGCCGTCGCCAAGGGCGACCTGTCGCAGACCATGCAGCTCGAGATCGACGGCCGCTCGCTGCGCGGCGAGTTCCTGCGCATCGGCAAGGTCGTCAACACGATGGTCGGCCAGCTCGGCTCCTTCGCGTCCGAGGTGACCCGCGTCGCGCGCGAGGTCGGATCGGAGGGCAAGCTCGGCGGCCAAGCCAAGGTCAAGGGCGTCGCCGGCACCTGGAAGGACTTGACCGACAACGTCAACCTCATGGCCGCGAACCTCACCGGCCAGGTCCGCAACATCGCCGAGGTCACGACCGCGGTCGCGAACGGCGACCTGTCGAAGAAGATCACCGTCGACGTGAAGGGCGAGATCCTGGAGCTGAAGGACACCATCAACACCATGGTGGACCAGCTCAACTCCTTCGCCGGCGAGGTGACCCGCGTCGCCAAGGAGGTCGGCACCGAAGGCAAGCTCGGCGGCCAGGCCCAGGTCAAAGGCGTCGGCGGCGTCTGGAAGGACCTCACCGACAACGTCAACATGATGGCGGCAAACCTCACCGGTCAGGTGCGCAACATCGCCGAGGTCACGACCGCGGTTGCGAGAGGGGACCTGTCGAAGAAGATCACCGTCGACGTGAAGGGCGAGATTCTGGCGCTGAAGCTCACCATCAACACCATGGTGGACCAGCTCAACTCGTTCGCCTCGGAGGTGACGCGCGTTGCCCGCGAGGTGGGCACGGAAGGCAAGCTCGGCGGTCAGGCACAGGTCGAAGGCGTCGGCGGCACCTGGAAGGACCTCACCGACAACGTCAACTCGATGGCCTCGAACCTGACCGGCCAGGTCCGCAATATCGCCGAGGTGACGACCGCGGTCGCGAACGGCGACCTGTCGAAGAAGATCACCGTCGACGTGCGCGGCGAGCTCTTGGAGCTCAAGAACACTATCAACACCATGGTGGACCAGCTCAACTCATTTGCCGGCGAGGTGACCCGCGTCGCCCGCGAGGTCGGCACGGAGGGCAAGCTCGGCGGCCAGGCGCAAGTGCGCGGCGTCGCCGGCACCTGGGCCGACCTCACCGACAACGTCAACATGATGGCGAACAACCTGACCGGTCAGGTGCGCAACATCGCCGAGGTGACGACCGCGGTCGCAAACGGCGACCTCTCGAAGAAGATCACGGCCGAGGTGCGCGGCGAGCTGCTGGAGCTCAAGAACACCATCAACACCATGGTGGACCAGCTCAACGGCTTCGCCGGCGAGGTCACCCGCGTCGCCCGCGAGGTCGGCATCGAGGGCAAGCTCGGCGGCCAAGCGCGCGTCGAAGGCGTCGCCGGCACCTGGAAGGATCTGACCGACAACGTCAACCTCATGGCCGCGAACCTCACCGGCCAGGTCCGCAACATCGCCGAGGTAACGACCGCCGTCGCCATGGGCGACCTGTCGAAGAAGATCACCGTCGACGTGAAGGGCGAGATCCTCGAGCTGAAGAACACCATCAACACCATGGTGGACCAGCTCAACTCGTTCGCCGGCGAGGTGACCCGCGTCGCGAAGGAGGTCGGCACCGAAGGCAAGCTCGGCGGCCAGGCCCAGGTCAAGGGCGTCGGCGGCGTCTGGAAGGACCTCACCGACAACGTCAACATGATGGCGGCGAACCTCACCGCCCAGGTGCGCAACATCGCCGACGTGACGACCGCGGTCGCGAACGGCGATCTGTCGAAGAAGATCACCGTCGCCGTCGAGGGCGAGATCCTCGAGCTCAAGTCGACCATCAACACCATGGTGGACCAGCTCAACTCGTTCGCCTCGGAGGTGACGCGCGTCGCCCGCGAGGTCGGCATCGAGGGCAAGCTCGGCGGACAGGCGCAGGTGCGCGGCGTCGCCGGCACCTGGAAGGACCTCACCGACAACGTCAACATGATGGCCTCGAACCTGACCGGTCAGGTCCGCAACATCGCCGAGGTGACGACCGCGGTCGCGAACGGCGACCTGTCGAAGAAGATCACCGTCGACGTGCGCGGCGAGATCCTGGAGCTGAAATCGACCATCAACACCATGGTCGACCAGCTCAACTCCTTCGCCTCCGAGGTGACGCGCGTCGCCCGCGAGGTCGGCACCGAAGGCAAGCTCGGCGGCCAGGCCCAGGTGCGCGGCGTCGCCGGCACCTGGAAGGACCTGACCGACAACGTCAACATGATGGCGAACAACCTCACCGGCCAGGTGCGCGGCATCGCGAGCGTCGTCACCGCGGTCGCCGAGGGCGACCTCAAGCGCAAGCTCTCGGTCGACGCCAAGGGCGAGATCGCGGCGCTCGCCGACACCATCAACGAGATGATCGACACGCTCGCGACCTTCGCCGACCAGGTGACGAACGTCGCCCGCGAGGTCGGCGTCGAGGGCAAGCTCGGCGGCCAGGCGCGCGTGCCCGGCGCCGCCGGCCTGTGGCGCGACCTCACCGACAACGTCAACCAGCTCGCGGCGAACCTCACGACCCAGGTGCGCGCCATCGCCGACGTCGCGACCGCGGTGACCAAGGGCGACCTCACCCGGTCGATCACCGTCGAGGCCTCGGGCGAGGTCGCCTCGCTCAAGGACAACATCAACGAGATGATCCGCAACCTGCGCGACACGACGTTGAAGAACGCCGAGCAGGATTGGCTGAAGACGAACCTCGCCCGCTTCACCCGCATGCTGCAGGGCGAGCGCGACCTCGTCACCGTCTCGAACCTGATCCTGTCCGAGATCGCGCCGCTGGTGAACGCCCAGCGCGGCGTGTTCTACGTCGTCGACAACGACGAGGGCGAGCCGGTGCTCGATCTCGTCGCCTCCTACGCCTTCACCGAGCGCAAGAACATCTCGAACCGCTTCCGCATGCGCCAGGGCCTCGTCGGCCAATGCGCGTTCGAGAAGAAGCGCATCCTCCTGACCCATGTGCCGGGCGACTACATCAGCATCGGCTCGGCCTCGGCGAGGCGCCGCCGCTCAACATCATCGTCCTGCCGGTGCTGTTCGAGCAGGAGGTCAAGGCGGTGATCGAGCTCGCCTCGTTCAGCCGCTTCTCGGAGACCCACCAGGCCTTCCTCGACCAGCTCACCGAGTCGATCGGCATCGTGCTCAACACCATCGCGGCGAACATGCGCACCGAGGGCCTGCTCAAGCAGTCCCAGCTCCTGACCGGCGAGCTGCAGAGCCAGCAGGAGGAGCTCAAGAAGACCAACGAGCGCCTGGAGCAGCAAGCCGCGACGCTGCGCCAGTCGGAAGAGCTCCTGCGCCAGCAGCAGGACAAGCTGCAGACCACGAACGAGGAGCTGGAAGAGAAGGCGCGCCTCCTCGAGCTGCAGAAGCGCGAGGTCGAGACTAAGAACCGCGAGGTCTCGCTCGCCAAGACGGCGCTCGAGGAGAAGGCCGAGCAGCTGTCGCTGACCTCGCGCTACAAATCGCAGTTCCTCGCCAACATGAGCCACGAGCTGCGCACGCCGCTGAACTCGCTGCTGATCCTGTCGAAGCTCCTGACCGAGAACCCGGAAGGCAACCTCTCGGACAAGCAGCGCGAGTTCGCGAAGACGATCCACGCCGCGGGCTCGGACCTTCTCGCCCTCATCAACGACATCCTCGACCTCTCCAAGATCGAGTCCGGCACGGTCAGCCTGGAGGTCGCCGAGGTCGGCTTCCGCGACCTCGGCGAGCACATGGAGCGCACCTTCCGGCAGATCGCCGAGGAGCGCGAGCTCAACTTCCTGGTCGAGATCGACGGCGCCCTGCCGCCCGCCATGCGTACCGACGGGAAGCGGCTTCAGCAGGTGCTGCGCAACCTGCTCTCGAACGCCTTCAAGTTCACCGAAGAGGGCGGCGTCACGCTCAGGATCGGTTCCGCCGAGGGCTCGCCGCTGCGCGCCGGGTCGGACTGGATCGCGCTTTCCGTCAGCGACACNGGCATCGGCATCGCCGAGGACAAGCAGCGCATCATCTTCGAGGCCTTCCAGCAGGCCGACGGCACCACGAGCCGCAAGTATGGCGGCACCGGCCTCGGCCTCGCGATCAGCCGCGAGATCGCGCGGCTTCTCGGCGGCGAGATCGTGGTCTCGAGCCAGCCGGGCCGGGGCTCGACCTTCACGCTATTCCTGCCGATCGAGCCGCCGGCGACGAGCGCGGCGGCGTTCCGCCCTGCCTATGCCCCGGAAGGCAACGGCTCGGTCATGGGCCGGTCGGCCTCGGTACCGATGGCGCTGTCGGCCTCCGCCGACGACCGGCACGCCATCGCCTCCGGCGATCACGTCGTGCTCATCGTCGAGGACGACGCGATGTTCGGGTCGGTGCTTCTCGAGCTCGCGCGCGAGAAGGGATTCAAGGGGCTGATCGCCGGCGACGGTGCGACGGCGCTGGCGCTCGCGCACCGCTACAAGCCGCACGCGATCACCCTCGATCTCGGGCTTCCGGACATGGACGGCTGGGCGCTTCTCGACCTCCTGAAGCACGACCAGCGCACCCGGCACGTGCCGATCCACGTCATCTCGGTGACTGACGAGCGCAAGCGCGGCATGCGGGCCGGCGCCTTCGGCTACCTCGAGAAGCCGGTCGACCGCGACGCGCTGATGGAGGCCCTGTCCAAGACCAAGGAGTTCATCGACCGCCCGGTCAAGAACCTCCTCCTCGTCGAGGACGACGACGGCCAGCGCCTCTCGATCGCCGCGCTCCTCGAGCACGAGGAGGTGCAGATCACCTCCGTCGGCACCGCCGAGGCGGCGCTGCAGGCGATCGCGACGCGGCGCTTCGACTGCGTCATCGTCGACCTCGGCCTGCCGGACCTGCCCGGCGCCGAGCTGATCGAGCGCATTCGCAGGGCCGCCGGCGGGCTCGATCTGCCGATCGTCGTCTACACCGGCCAGGATCTCGGCCAGGACGACGAGGATCGGCTCGAGCAGATCGCCTCGACCGTCATCGTCAAAGACATGGATTCCGCCGACAAGCTCCTGCATGAGACGGCGCTGTTCCTCCATCGCGCCATCGCCGGGGTGCCCGAGGAGAAGCAGATCATCGTCCACCGCAAGGACGACGCGCCGCTCGACGGCCGCAAGGTGCTCATCGTCGACGACGACGTGCGCAACATCTTCTCGCTGACGAGCGCGCTCGAGCAGCACGGCATGGAGGTGGTCTTCGCCGAGAACGGCCGCGAGGGCATCGAGCGTCTTCGCGAGACGCCGGACATCGACGCCATGCTGGTCGACATCATGATGCCCGAGATGGACGGCTACGAGACCATGCGGGAGATACGGCGCTTCCCCGAGTACCGCACGCTGCCGATCGTCGCCGTCACCGCGAAGGCGATGAAGGGGGATCGCGAGAAGTGCCTCGAGGCCGGCGCCTCCGACTACGTGTCGAAGCCGGTCGACGTCGACCAGCTCCTGGCGGTGCTGCGGGTGCAGCTCGAACGGAGCGAGCATCCGATGACGAACGGGCAGGGCCGGCGGCCGAACGGCGCCGGCATCGAGGCCGTCGGGCAGGCCTGATGACCACGGATGTGAGCCCGGCGGCTCCGGCCGACCCGGTAACGGTGCCCGCGACCGGCTTTGCTGCCGCGCCGGTCGCCGCGAAGGTGCTCGTCGCCGACGACGATCCGCGCAACCTCTTCGCCGTCGAGGAGATGCTGCGCCAGTCCGGGCTCGAGATCGTCCTCGCCGAGTCCGGCGAGGAGGTGCTGCGCCACGTCCTCAAGGACGAGTTCGCGGTCATCCTGCTCGACGTCCGCATGCCGCGGATCGACGGCTTCGAGCTTGCGGCCATGATCCGGGCGCGGCCGCGCTCGTCGCGCATCCCGATCCTGTTCCTGACCGCCTACAACAAGGACGACCTGCACGTCTTTCGCGGCTACTCGGCCGGTGCCGTCGACTACGTCTTCAAGCCGATCGAGCCGTTGATCCTGAAGTCGAAGGTCGACGTCTTCGTCGATCTCTATCGCAAGACCGAGGAGATCCGCCGCCAGGGCGCCGAGGAGCGCCGGCTGCTCGTCGAGAACCTCCAGGTCCGCAGCGAGAAGCTCGAGACCGAACGCGAGCTGCGCCGGGCGCTCGAGCGGCAGGAGGCGATCCTGCGCTCGCTGCCGGTCGTCGTCACCTCCCGCGGCGTGCACCCGCCCTTCCCGGCCCTGTTCGTCAGCGACAATGTCGAGCGTCTGACCGGCTTCCCGGCGAGCCGCTTCACGGCCGACGCCGAGTTCGGCGTCGCCCGCATCCATCCCGAGGATCGCGACCGCGTCGAGGCCGAGCTCATGGCCGCCGAGGAGGCCGGCTCCTATGCCTGCGAGTATCGCTGGCGATGCGCCAACGAGGAGTACCGCTTCTTCCTCGATCAGGGCGTGCTGTCGCCGCGCGAAAGCGGCCGCAGCCGCGAGATCTTCGGCACCATGTTCGACGTCACCGAGCGGCGCGAGCTCGAGCAGCGCCTGCTGCACGCCTCGAAGCTCGAGGCCGTCGGCCGGCTCACCGGCGGCATCGCGCACGATTTCAACAACATGCTGAGCGTCGTCATCGGCAACCTCGATCTCCTCGGCACCTCGCTCGACGGCAACGAGAAGGCGGCTCGGCGCGTGCGCTTCGCGATCGAGGGCGCGCAGCGCTGCGCCGATCTCACCAACCGCCTCCTCACCTTCTCGCGCCGGCAGCCGCTTCAGACCAGCGTCGTCGACCTGCAGGACCTCGTGCCCGGGATGGTCGAGCTCCTGCAGCGCACGCTCGGCGAGCGCATCGAGGTCGATTTCAAGGCCGAGGACGGGCTCTGGCTCGTCGAGGTCGACCCGGCGCAGCTTGAGGCCGCGCTCGTCAATCTCGCCGTCAACGCCCGCGACGCCATGCCGGACGGGGGCAGCCTTACCGTCGTGATGACGAACCTCGGCGCCGGCGACGGCGGATCGGGCGAGCAACGCGGCGACCATGTCGCGATCGCGGTCAGCGACACCGGCACCGGCATGTCGGACGAGGTCAAGGAGCGCGTCTTCGAGCCCTTCTTCACGACGAAGGAGAGCGGCAAGGGCACCGGCCTTGGCCTCAGCATGGTCTACGGCTTCGTGCGCCAGTCCGAAGGCCACATCGAGATCGACAGCGCGCCCGGCGCCGGCACGACGATCCGCATCCTCCTGCCGAGGGCGACGGCGGCCGAGCAGCGTAGCGCCGCGGTCCGGACGCTTCCGGTGCCGCCGCGCCGCGGCGCCGGCGAGACGATCCTCGTCGTCGAGGACGACGACAAGGTCCGCCAGGTGACGGTGTCGACCCTGCGCGCGCTCGGGTTCGAGGTCCGCGAGGCCGAGGACGGCGATCAGGCGGTCGCGATGCTCCGCAGCGACAGCGCCGTCGACCTCATCTTCAGCGACGTGAAGATGCCGGGCAGCCTCAGCGGCACCGACCTCGCGCGCGTCGTCGAGGACGAGTGGCCGCGCATCAAGGTCCTTCTCACCTCGGGCTATGTCGACGCCGACGACGACCTCGACCGCTTCACGATCATCTTCAAGCCTTACCGGGTGACGGAGCTCGCCGAGCGCCTGCATACGCTGTTGAAGAGCGAGGACCGGTCGCCGGCCCCCGAGGAACGCCGCGCCGCGCGGATCGCCTAAGGCCGCTTGCCGCGGCTCCGTGAGGAATCGAACATGCCGGGTCGCCGCGCCATCGTGACCGGAGCCAGCAAGGGAATCGGGCGGGCGATCGCGACCCTTCTCGGGGAGAGGGGCTATGCCGTCGCCCTCGTCGCGCGCTCGCAGGATCTGCTCGACGGGCTCGCCGAGGAGCTGTCGCGGCGAAGCAACGCCGCTCCGGCGCTCGCGCTCGCGGCGGATCTGCGCGATGTCGGCAACGCGCCGCGGCTCGTGGAGGCGGCAGCCGCCGGCCTTGGCGGTCTCGATCTTCTCGTCAATTGCGCCGGGGCGACGAAGCGGGGCGACTTCTTCGCGCTGTCGCACGAGGATTTTCTCGACGGCTTCGCCTTGAAGTTCCACGGCGCCGTCGCGATGACCCGCGCCGCCTGGCCGCGGCTGCGCGAAAGCGGCGCCGGGCACGTCGTCAACGTCATCGGCGCGGCGGCGCGCACGCCCTCGGCGGATTTCGCCATCGGCGGCGCGGTGAACAGCGCGCTCGAGAACTTCACCAAGGCCATGGCCGACCGGGGGCGCGCCGAGAAGGTGCGGGCTCGCGCTTCAGCTTCATCCACTTCGACACGCAGGACGGGCTGATCCGCAGCGCCGCCGCGATCGACCGCGTCGTCTCGCCCGCCTCGTACCTGGCGGCCGTACGGCAGGTGGGCCTCGAGCCTCTGTCCGGCGGAGTTGGTCAGGTTGAACGTAGAAGGCGGTCGGCTGCTCCGACGCCAGCAGCGTAGCCGCCACGCCGCCGTCGAGTTTTCCCTTGGTGAATTTTTCCTTGTGGGTGACTGTGAAGGCTGTATGTGGCAACCGCTATAGGAGCGACCGACGGGCGGTCCGCGGCCGGCTCGCTTCCGCCCGGAACGCTGCCATGCGATCAGTGCTGCGTATCCTTCTTGCTGATGATTGCGATGCGCTTGGCCGATTCTCGTGCCTTGGCGGATTTCGGGAGGACGACGGTGAGCACGCCGTTCTTGAATGAAGCCTCCGCCCGGTCCTCCTTCAGCTCGAAGGGAAGCGCGATGCTGCGCTCAAATCGACCGTAGCGGTGCTCGCTAAAGCGCCGGCCTTGGTCCTCGGCCCCAGACTTCTTCTCGCCACGGATTGTCAGGACGCCTTCGTTGATCAGTAACTCGACGTCCTTCTCGTCCATTCCGGGCAATTCCGCGGACACACAGATTTCGTTATCCGTCGCATTGACCTCGATGCTCGGCCAAGACCAGCCGGACAAGGCCGACGCGCGCCCAACGAACGACGGCATCTCGCTGTCGAAGCGGTTGAACACGTCGTCAAAGAGGCGATTCATCTCGCGGTGCAGTGTCAGAAACGGGCTGTCTCGTCGCTCTGCTGGGTCGTGCTCGGAACCGAGGAACGACCGCGGCTCATAGCAGCCACATCCTCTTGAGCAACGTGGATATGAGAGCGCCGGACGCTGCCGGCGCCCGTTCTGCCCAGCCTCGCACGCTTGCGGCAGAGCCGGACCGGGGCTTTTGCATTGGTTCGATCCCGCCAATCCCGGTTCGTGCCCGGATTCGGTTTCGTTCGTGGCTGACGTCATCGATTGCTCGGGCTCCATCCTCGAACCCCATCGGCCGACGTTCAGGGCAGAGAAGGATCGCCGTTCGTGCTGCGCCTGTCCTCTTTCGGTTTGCCGCGGATGACGCGCTCGAAGACCTGCAAGACCATGCTGAGCAACGGCGCTTTTCCACGAGAGAAACTCGTCCTTGCTCAACTCATAAATCGAGCAGGCCTCCTCTGCGCTGAGCAGGCCGCCCTCGACCGCCGCTACAATCTCGCCCTTTCGGCGCGCGCTCCAACGTCGCGTATCAGACGCCGGAAGTCCGGACACGGTGAGTACGGTACCAAACCCCATCGGTTTCGACGTCATGGCTCTGCAGCGTCCCGTTAATGTGTGCGATACCTGCAGTGTCGCTCCGTTAAGGTTACGAAAGCGTTACCGTGAGGAGGCAGGCCGAGATGCGTCGGAGGGATAGTCCGACAACCACGCTCGAAGGCTCAAGACGCTGCGCGGTCTGAGGCCGTACGAAAGCTTCTTTCCGCGGGTCCGCCCGATTCTGCCTCAGGAATAAGCGGCGCGATCAGCGCCCAGTGTCCATCCGTCAGGTCGGTCGCATAAGCGCGCCGCCCTCCCGTCCTGCGTGCAGTGGATCAAATCTGACGGTTGAATCAGCGACGGAATTCTCGAACGATTTGCGCCGTGCGATTTCTGACGCATGCTCCCCGGCATCACCATCGCCCAGAGCCGTCAATCGCCGCCGCCTGGAGGCAATCGTCCAACCGCAACGCCCTTCAGAAGCATGCCTGGCGGGGCCGAGAGCGTGCTTTTTTCGACGGCCGGCCTCGGCACGGTCGAGATTCATGCGCCGACGGGCAAATCCAAGACCATCGCGAGAAGGTAGCCAGCAGCCGTGGTCTCGAGCCGGCGCGCCACGATAACCTGATCGGCTGGCACATCGACTGCGATCTGGCCGTTGTAGCCTTTTACGAAGCCATCGCGGGTCGGCAGGATACGGCTGTCCGATTGGTGAAGTTCTTCTGCGCGCAGTCCGGCGAACCACAGTCGGCGCCCCGCAACACCCGTTCTGCCAGCCCATCCAGAAGAGGCGCGCGGCGCGGATCGCTTTAAGCCGACATTGCTTGTCGGCGATCAGTCCAGCATCTCGTCGCCGCGCCGCTCAACGGCCGCCTCAGCGACCAGTGCCTCAATGCGCATGATTCTTGCGCTGACCCGATGCCCGACGACTCCGTCGCGCGGGCAAAATCGCTTCCAACCTGCACCATGGAGGAACTCGCGACCGTTTCGCCCGGAAGCCTGAAGTCCACCCGATTGTATTTAGTTTGCCTTAAGCGCCTGCCCGAAGAGCCATTGAACCTCACCGGCCTAAGTCCAGGTGGTATATACGTAAAGAGGAGCTCAACACCTTACGTCGACCCACGCTGGATCAAGCGCTGGTCTCAGGGACAAGTGGCCATCCGGGTCTATAGTTCCGACCTCTATGTCGAGCTTGCGATCAAGTACAGAGCTGGGGCCTACCCCCGGAACGCCGCGCTCGCACGAGTTCGTCGATATCTGCCATGCTGCGCAGAGTACGCCAATCACTGCCGTGGCGGAGATTGCATAAAAAACTGCCCTTCGACGATGCTCAGTGCGACTATGCTCTAAGAAGCCGCGAACATTGAAGGTCGGCATGATCGATCTCACAAAGCGCACCTTTCATGGGTGTGCAACGTTAAAAATTCGTTTGCATAAGGTGTTGCCTCGAGGCCGGCATCGCCCGTGATCCCGGGTTGGGCCGCGATCTCGCGTGCCCGGGACAGCTGCGGTCGCGGATCAGGTCGTAATGGCCGTCGAAATCCCGCTTGCAAATCACCCGCCTTCGACGCCCGCATAGCATCTATTCGTGCAATTGGGCCTGGCAAGGGTGGCGTCTCGTGGCACGCGGCGGCAACGTCTGGAGATTTCTCGATCACGGACCAGTTCGCATGGACCAATTGTCCCAAGATTCCGCCAGCGGGCGAGCAGAACGGGGCGTCGGCTCGCGATCGCCCACATATCCGACCTCTGCAAGGCGGCGCTCGATTAGAACTGCCGCTGTTACCGCGTCCTCGTCGGTCCCGCCTTCATCACAAATCGCCGCGAAAATGGGTAACGGTCGCAGCGGGATGCCGCGGTCGAAAAACTCGGTGATGAGGCGGTCGATCTGCGCAACCATCGCACTGTCGAGTAGCGCAACGCCGATCATCATTTCCGCTCGAGCGATGCAGGTGAGCAGATCCTTGGTCTTTTCGATCATCACGCACCTCCCCACTCTCGGCTCGCCCTTCCTGGACGCGCCGCGTGGTGGCCGCCTTAGCCGCTGATCCATGTAGCGGTTGCCACATCAAGGCGCCATACAGCCGTCACAGTCACCCACAAGTGAAAACTCGACGATGGCGTCCGAAAACGCCGCCTGCCTCGGTCGCGTCGTGGCGGCTACCGCTCGTGGCGTTGGAGCAGCCAACATAATGTCTACGTTCAACCTGGCCAACTCGGCCGAAAATCGGACAATCGCTCGGAAGCTGATGCTCGCGACGGCGTGGCGGGCCGTCTACCGTCGTCGTTTACTGAACATGCGCAGGGCCGGTGCGTTTCGGCCGAGTCCCAGCCGGATCGCGGACAGCATCGGCGAGTTGCACCTTCGGGCCTGTCGCGCTCAAGCTGCTCAGAGAACACGCCTATGGACCGCGATTGAAACGGGTCCTCCGCGACGGCGGAGGAGGCGCGAAGCGTCCGGCCGCCCGCACGGCGAGTTAGCTAAAAATAGAACAAATGATCTCACCGAATATTGGGCCGGCGTAGGCATTGTCCCTCTCGCCAGGGCTGCAGACCCCGAGGGGACCCGTCATGCCACGTTACTTGTTTCACCTCTCAGATGGTAAGGACACGTTCATCGACGACACTGGCAAAGATTTGGGCGACAGCCCAGCTGCGCATGCTCATGCGCTTCGCATTATCGAGAAGATACGCCGCTTGATCCCTGACGCAGACAAGAGCACATGGAAAATCCGCATTATGTCTACGAGCGGGCAGTCCATGTTGACTGTGATCTCGCCGGGCGTTGAGGGACTGCCGCAGAGACCGTTTGGTAGGCGGGTAGCGTCTGCGAATGATTCTCAGGAACCGAGTTTGTAAACGGCGGACCTAAGCGCTCCCGGGGGCGTGTCGCTTCTCCTCGCTCTGACGCCTCCGCCTCCACAAAGCTCCTTTCTAATTGTTGTCGGGCATCGCAGTCTCAGGACCGGCCTGGTGTGCTTCTGGGATGCTGTTTGCGACACGACGACGGAGGCGGATGGACGGCGTAAAGGACAGAGAGTTCGACGGATCGGAGACGTGCAGGCGTAGCGACAGGCTGGTCGTCTCACGGTCCCTCAAGGATAGCTTCCACTATGCCGTCACAGAGCGCAACTTCCCCGACATCGGAGATTGGATTGAGCGCGATCAACAGGTCACCGCCGATCGGTCCCCGCGTTTCGGCTATCCGTCAGGAGTTTTTTCGTCTCGGCGCCGGGCAGCGTCTTCGACGCCGAGGTTCTGGCGCACATATTCGGCGATGATGCTGAGGATGAGAGCCCGATAGGCCGGCACCCAATTGTGCATGGACGCATGGTCGATCGCTTCTTGCAACAAGCTCGGTTTCGGAAGCTCAACCCGGGAACCTCCTGTGGAGGGCATTGGTGACCCCCTTGCGAGGTACGTGCTCCGGCGCGATTAACGGTGTCATGACGCCTGACGAGGCCCTCACGCTCTATCGCCCCATACGCACCGGTATCCAGCGCGTCCTGAAAACCGCCGTTAGGGTCTGTTCTGATGCCGACGTGAAAAGGGCCGCCAAGCAGCTGGGGGTCTGGTCTCGTGGGCGGATCGAAGTTCCGAGTGAGACTGCAGTAGACATGGTTTCGGACCTAGCCCTCTTTGAACCTAATCAGCGCGGCACGCGAGCCTACGACCGCTTCCTTGGTGATCACGCCGACACTCTAGAGCCGGGTGACGTTGATCTCGCGCACCAGATGGCAGGGGCGCGGTTCTCAATTTTTCGAGTTCTTGGGCGTCACGATCTTGCAGGCGTGTGGGTGGAGGACGTGATCTATGGTGGAGAGCCGATCTGGGTTCTTGACGAAGGGCTGGAGGTTTCCGCGCCTGACGGTGTCGAATTCGCAATGCGAATCTTCGATGCTGGCGACTTCTACGCTGGCTTCGGAATTGTGGTACCCGCTGACCCGGAGGTCACCGATTTCTGCGGGCAAGCCGTGAGCAGGGGCAACAGGCTCCCGGTTCGGCATTCCCTCGCCGCGGCCCTCTATGCGGACGCGATCTGGGACGAGTGGATGCGCCTTGAGGAAGAGCATGCTTCAAGACCTCGCCGCGCCGCCCCAGTGATGTCTTGTGATGAACCGTCACCTGTGCACGGTCCCTCTGGGGCGGCGTTGAGACGGCGGAGATCATACATCTGAGCCGAAAACGTAAGACACTGTTAACCATAGGCCGCTTTACTCTTCTTCGGGGTAGGAGCCGTGGAAAAGGTCAATCTGCCATGAGCGGGCTCGTCCAATCCATCTTTGCCGACCAAGCTGATCCCTGCGCTAACGAGCAATCGTTTGAATCGGTCAAGGAAGAGACGATGCAGTTCATTGAGCGCGCCGTCGTGCGGATCGCTCGCGCGGATAACGTTGAATTAGGCCTTCGCGAGCTCGAAGCTTTCTTGCTCCACATCTTGGGCTTCGTAAAGCGTGATCCTGGCCTGGAGATCGCTGCTTACGACCTTTACAACGCCGCAGCGGTGATCGTCGTCAGTCGACCCGCCAGCTCAACGGTGGTGGATGCCAGGCCCTGGCGGCTCCTGACCGATGCAGCTCGCCGGTTCCGCGCTCGGCTGAATACTGCTGTTCCACGACCACACGCCTCCGCCTGAGTGATCAGCCCAACGATGGATGCGCAGCACAATCCCGACGCGCCGCACCTCCTCGGCGCTCGCCCCCGGCTTAAGCCCCAGCACCTGATAGGCCTCCTGCTCCGGCATCGGGCCAGATGGCGTGCCGCTGCGCGGCCCCGCATCATCGTGGCGCTCAGCGTGTTCACGCCAGCCGGCAAACCGGCGGTCGAGATACGCCTCTAGCAAAGGGCCGT
>C688J18823_10000924_pt1 | contig 17720 bp, 9 predicted proteins | sample HopSoiMetagenom1_FD_18823 | JGI IMG/M metagenome (IMG submission 18823) | reverse complement strand
TCGACCATCACCACATCGCCGTTGTTCGCGAGCTGATCGGCGGCCGCCATCAGCGCGTCGTCGTACCACTCCGTCGATCTCTTTTCGCGGATCACCAGATCGAGCAATTCGAGCGCGCGCTCGATGCTCTCCGGTCTCCGCTCGGCGAGCAGTTGCATCGCCAGCAGGTAGCGAAGGTGCGCGATGGTCTCTTTGCTTTGCGCGATGCGGAGCGCGTCGAGCAGCATGGTGCGCGGCACCTGCATGAACTGCTCGCGGCCGCTGTCCCAGCGGTTCGGCGCGGCAAGCTTCAATACGAGTTGCAGGTAGCGCTCGCGCGCGAGCGGGATGTCGGCGCTGTTCGCCCACCACTCGGCGGCGAGGATGTAGTTCTCGTTGCCGCGGCCTCCATACGTCAGCAGCCGGCTGTCGCCGATCGATTCATTCGCCTCGGCCCACACGCGATCGTGCTCGCTCTTCTGCACGATCTCCGTCAGTTTGCTTACCGCGCTCTGCGCTTCCGAGTCGTATTGATCGCGCGAGCGCCACTGCGTGTCTGCGAGCCGGAAGTCGATCCAGCGCCGCTCCGCGTCCGAGACCTTCAGCTTCGCCGCTTCCTCGTATAGTTGATGCGCGGCGGCGAACGACTTCTCCGCGTAGCTCGCTTCCGCGCGCTGGTGCAACGATTCGTAGGGTGTGGTGCCTGCGGCTTGCAGCGGCAGCGTGACGGCGAGAATCAGCCAGACGATCCAATCGAACATGCCTCATTAGAACCGCGAGCACCGAAAAGCGGTACTGCAGGCGTGTATCATCGGCAGGCTTTACCGAGGTCCGGATCTCATGAACAAAATGCTCCTGCTCGCCGCGGCGCTGATCGCTGCGATGCCCTCCTCCGCCCAGATCACGCGCTTCTACAACAACGATGCAGTTGCATCGCGCGAGGTCGCGGTGACGTGCGGCGGCGTGCAGCGCACGATCGCCATCGCTCCGCATGCTTCGGCGGACGCCGATTGCAGCGATGCCGAATTCACCGCGCCGGCCGATGTGACGGTCGTCCGCGCGGACGCCACGCATCAGTGGAGCGTGCGGTCGGAAGCGGAGTGCGCGAACCTTCCGCTGCTGCTTCCGCCGTTCGGTTGCGTGTCGGGAGCGGCGACGGCGGCGGTGAGCGAGCTGGCCGGTGCGGCGTACTCGTGGAGTGTCGACGGCGCGTCGATCGTCTCCGGCAACGGCGGCAGCCGCATCGAGTTGAAGCTCGGCAGCGGCGATTCGGCGAAAGTCTCCGTCACCGTCCACGCCGGCGATTGCACGACCACCTCGAACGGCGTCATCAAGCTGACCAATCCGCCGATCGTGCACGACCTCGCGGTCTCCAGCGCGCAGCTCTTCCAGCCGGTGACGATCACGTGGCAGCGCGAGGGCGACATCAAATCGCAGACGCTGACCGGCACCGATTTCGACAGCCCGATCGCGCTCGCGCCCGATGCGGCGAGCTACACCTACACGCCGTCAACGGAAGGAAACAAAGTCGTTGTACTCGACGCCGTTGCGGTCAAGCCGGCCGGCAACAACTCGGCCGGCGGACGTCGCCGCTCGAGCGCCACGCAGCCGGTGAACGCGACGATGTGCGCGAGCGCAACCGCGCGGCTCGAGTACGCGATCGGCAACTGCAAGCTGCCCGATTTCCGCGTCACCGTTCCGTCGGCCGTGAAGCCGGGCGGCACATTCAGCGCAGAGATCGTGCTCTTCTCCACGCCCGACACGCCGCCGTCGTTCAACTGGACCGTCACCAACGGCACGCCGTCCGGCTCGACCAGTCAGCGCTCGATCTCGATCGTCGCCGGCGCGAGCGGACAGGTCTCCATCGCCGCGGAAGTCCGCATGAGCGCGACCTGCGTTGCGGCGGTGAAGAAGACGATCGAGATCAGCAATGCGTGCAGCAATCCGACTGCGACCGTCGCGCCGCTCGTCTCCGACTGCAGAAAATCGCAGGTCAAAGTCTCGTTCACCGGGCGGCCGCCGTTCAGCGGCACGTGGTCGGACGGGCTCGAATTCACCACGAACGAAAACGGCCTGATCCGCGACGTGCAGACCGGCGGCACGTACACGCTGCGCTCCTTCCACGACGCGCTCTGCGACGGCACGATCACCGGCAGTCCGGTGATGAATCCGCCCGGATCGGTGTCGATCTCGATGAAAGGCAGCAGCTGCGCGAACGGCAGGATCGTCGCGAAGTTCATCGGCACGCCGCCGTTCAGCGGCTACTGGTCCGACTCGCGCGAGACGTTCACCACGAACGACTACTCCATCGAGCACGCGCCGGTGCCCGGAATGCCGAACTATTTCCTGACCGCGTTCCACGACGCGAGCTGCACCGATCCGAATCAATTGCGCGTGTCGAACTCGCTGACCATCCCCGATGCGCCGACGGCGAATCTGCGCATCGAAACGACGTCCACGCTCTGCTCGACTCCCGATCGCGGTGTGCTGCTCGTCGCCGATGTCGCAGGTGATCCGCCGATTCACGTGAAGTGGTCCGACGGACTCGTGCAGGACCTGCCGTACACGCCGGCGCGCCGCGTCATCTGGCCGGAGGGGAAGACGTCGGGCAGCGCGACATACTCGATCCTCGAGGCGAGCGATGCGCATTGTCCGGCGGTCATCAGGAACGCATCGCTCACCGTCCGCTTCGCCGACTGGCCGTATGTCATTCACCCTGACGGCGAGAACTTCATGTGCTCCGGCACGACTTCGACCGCGACGCTGCTCTATCCGCCGCCGGCCGGCATCCCGATCGTCTGGAGCATCACGAACGGCACGATCGTCAGCGGACAGGGCACCGGCACGCTGACCTGGAAAGCGGGCGCTCCCGGCACCGACATCACCGTCACCGCGAAGTACGACTACGGCATGAACGACTGCGCGACGACCGGCACCATGCTGCCGAAGCCGCACGTGCGCGAGGTGATGAAGGCGCCGGTCGTGTCGCCGTACGACATCACGTGCGACGCCGGCAAGAGCGTCGACTTCACGCTGCTCGTCGACAACCAGACCGAGGCGTGGGGCGTGTATCAGGGACTGACGAGCGAAGTCGCGCTGCCGTCGTGCAAGGACAACCCGGACGGCACGCACACGTGCAAGTACACCTACACGAACAAGACCGGTGCGGGATCGAAGACGATCACCATCGATTACTTCAATACATGTGAAAACAGGAAGCAGGCGTTCTTTACGATTGTCGTGAAGTAAGGGTGCATCTGGCGCGCAGCGGACCTACCTTGTTGGCACAACCGACATGTGAAGGAGGTCCGATGCGCCGTACGTTCGCCGTCTGCTGCAGCATCATCCCGCCGCACATTCATCGCCACATCGCCGAGCATGGTAGCGAAGACGAACGCCGCCGCGCGCGGCTCGCACTGGAGATGTCGGCGCACATGCGGGGACAGCGCGAGGCCGTCGCCGGCATGCGGGCGATGCTCGCCATCGCGCCCGCCGAGAAGCAGCGCCAGGTCTTCGACGCGAAGCACAAGCGTGCGTTGCCGGGAAAACTCGTGCGCGCCGAGGGACAGAAGTCGAGCGGCGATCACGCGGCGGACGAGGCGTACGACGGCTCGGGCAAGACCTGGGATTTTTACAGCAAGGTCTACGAGCGCAACTCGATCGACGGCCGCGGGCTGCGCATCGATTCGTCCGTCCACTACTCCGTCGATTACAGCAATGCGCAGTGGAACGGGAAGCAGATGCTGTACGGCGACGGCGACGGCCGCATCTTCACTCGATTCACGAAATCGCTCGACGTCATCGGTCACGAGCTGACGCATGGCGTGACGCAGTACAGCGCCGCGCTCGAGTATCACGACCAGCCCGGCGCATTGAACGAGCACTTCTCCGACGTCTTCGGCGTGCTCGTGAAGCAGTACGCGCTCAAGCAGACGGCGAAGAAAGCGGACTGGCTGATCGGCGCCGGCATCTTCACCACGCGCGTGCACGGCGTCGCGGTGCGCTCGATGAAAGCGCCCGGCACCGCGTACAACGATCCGGTCGTCGGCAAGGATCTGCAACCCGGACACATGTCGCAGTACGTGAAGACGCACGACGACGGCGGCGGCGTCCACATCAACTCCGGCATCCCCAACCACGCCTTCTACCTCGCCGCCACCTCCCTCGGCGGCAACGCCTGGGACGTCGCAGGCCGCATCTGGTACGTGACGCTGACGCAAAAGCTCCGGCACGATGCGCACTTCCAGACCTGCGCAAATGCGACCTTCCTGACTGCCGGAGAGCTGTACGGCAAAGGCAGCGAGCCGCAGAAGGCCGTCGCCGCAGCCTGGAAGGCAGTCGGCATCGAGATCACCACGACGGAGAAGCGGCTCCCCATCCGCCGCGCGCGTCCGATCGTCGATGCATTCGAGCCGGCGATCGGGGGAGCCGAAGTGCCGAGCGATGAACAGATACTGAGAAACTGAGAGACGGAGAGACTGAGAGACGGAGAGACGGAGGGGCGGCGGCGCTCCTCAGTTTCTCCGTCTCTCAGTTTCTCAGTATCTGTATTTTTCAATCGTCGCAAACGGACTTCTCATCGATGCTGAAGTCCGTTTTTCGAACCATTCTCTTCACCGCCTCCCTCGGCGCGTTCGCGCAGGCGCCCGATCTCGCCAAGCTCGATGTCGGCGATCTGATGAACGTCGAAGTGACTTCCGTCGCGCGCCGCGGGCAGAAGATCGCCGACACGCCTGCCGCCGTCTTCGTCATCACGCAGGAAGACATCCAGCGCTCCGGCGCGACGACCATCGCCGAGGTGCTGCGCATCGTGCCCGGTCTCGACGTGGCCTCCGTCGACGGGAACATCTGGGCCATCAGCGCGCGCGGCTTCAACGATCGCTGGTCGAACAAGACACTCGTCCTGATCGACGGCCGCTCGGCGTATTCGCCGCTCTTTTCCGGCGTTTACTGGGACATCCAGGACACGAACCTCGAGGACATCGATCGCATTGAAGTGATTCGCGGACCGGGCGGCACGCTCTGGGGCACGAACGGCGCGTACGGGACCATCAACATCATCACGAAGAATGCGATCGAAACGCAGGGCGTCTCCGCGACCCTCGGCGGCGGCACGACCGAACGCTCATTCGCGTCGCTGCGCTACGGCAGCGGCATCGGCGACAACTTCCATTTCCGCGTTTTCGCCAAGAGCTACGACCGCGATGCCACCACTCGCGATTCGTGGCACGGCGGCCGCGCCGGATTTCGCGCCGACTGGATGGCGTCGCCGTCCGACAACATCACGTTCGAGAGCGAGCTGTATCGCGGGTCGTCCGAGGAGATGGCGGGGTTGTTTGCGCCGTCGGATCCGCTGCATGGGCCGTGGCATCTCGACAGCCAGCCGGGCGGCGCCGGCATCACGCTGAAATGGACGCAGACGCAGTCCACCCGTTCCGAGACGACACTGCAGGTCTACGGCGATTACGCCGCACGTCTCGACAGCCTGCTCGACGAACGGCGGCGCGCCTACGACATCGATTTCCAGCACCGCATCTCCGCCACACCGCGCAACGAGCTGGTGTGGGGCGCGGGCTATCGCCGCAACATCGTGCATGCGACGAGCTCGCACGAGCTCATCGACCTGCCGCACGCCCAGAGCGAAGAAGTGCTCAGCGCCTTCGTGCAGGACGAGATCCGGTTGCCGCACAACGTCAACGTCACCCTCGGCGCGAAGCTGCAGTACGAGCACGACGACGGCGCACAGATCCAGCCGACGCTGCGCGTGCTCTGGCATCCGAGCGAGCATCAGTCCGTTTGGGCCGCGGCAACGCGCGCCGTGCGCAATCCGGGTTGGATCGAGCAGAACGGAACGATCAATCTGGCCGCGTCCGCGGGCGAAGGTGGCGTGCCGTCGGAAGTCATTCTCTATCCCAATCCGGAGATCGAGCCGGAGAGCGAGAACACGTTCGAGCTCGGCTACCGGCGCGAGTGGAGCGATCGCTTCACCGTCGACGTCACGACGTACCACGAGCATCTGGCGCACGTCATCAACATGGAGGCGGACGGCGTCCCGCACGCCGACGCCGCAGGACAACGCGTGATCGTCCCGCTTCGCTGGAGGAACGACGACAGCGGCCACGCGTACGGATTCGAGCTCTTCACCACCGCCCGCATCACCGATCGCTGGGATGCGACGGCCGGCCTTTCGCTGCTCGACCTGCACAACCGTCACGCAGGTACGGATGACGCGCAGCTGTTCGGCAGCTCGCCGAAGCGTCAGCTGCAGCTGCGGAACATCTTCGAGCTCACGCCGCGGCTCGAGCTCGACATGGCGGCGTACTACGTCAGCCGGCTCGAGGCACAGCACATCCCGGCCTACCTCCGAGTCGATGCGCTCCTGGCGTGGCATCTCAATCCCGCGGTCGAGCTCAGCGTCGCCGGACAAAACCTGTTCGACGAACGCCATTCCGAATTCACCGGCGACGATCCGGCGACCTCCGTGCCGATCAAGCGCAGCGTCTACGGGAAGGTGACATGGCGCTTCTGAAGATTGCGCGGCTGCTCGCCTTCGTGCTCGCGCTCGGCACCACTGCCGTGCGTGCGCAGGTCGTCGCCGGCGAGTATCAGATCAAGGCCGCGTTCCTGCAGAACTTCCCGAAATTCGTCGAGTGGCCGTCGCTGCAGGAAGGTGGAGCAACGCCGCTGGTGATCGGAGTGGTCGGCGACGATCCGTTCGGTCCGATGCTGGCTGCGATGATCCACGGCGTGACGAGCAACGGCCATCCGCTCGCGCTCGTGCACCTGCACTGGAACGACCGGCTCACCGACTGCCACATCCTTTTCATCAGCGCCTCGGAGATCAATCACCTGCCGCAGATTCTCAGCGGTGCGCCGAATGCGCTGACCGTGAGCGACTGCGCTTCGTTCGCGCGGCGCGGCGGAATCATCGAGCTGCGCAAGTCCGGCAATCGCATCCGCTTCGACATCAACATCGCCTCCGCGCGCCGCGCCGGACTGCGCATCAGTTCGAAACTTCTCGGGCTGGCGATGAACGTCTACGACTTCGGGCAGGGAGGTGCCGGTTGACCTTTCTCGTGCAGTCACCGATCCGCAGGAAGCTGATGGAGTTCGAGATGCTGACCGTCACCTGCGCGCTGCTGCTCGCATGCCTCGGCTTCATCATCACTGACCTGGTGAGCCTGCGTGCGATGCGCGTCCGCGACCTGCGGACGCTGGCGCAGATCACCGGCATCGACAGCGCCGCCGCGCTCACATTCGGCGATCGCGATGCAGCGACCGAGCTGCTCGCCGCGATGCACGTCAAGCCTTCGGTCGAAGCGGCGTGCATCTACGACACGAAGGGCGAGCCGTTCGCGCGCTACGTCGCGAATCCCGCACACGGCTTCATGCCGCCGGCGCATTACGCGGGCAAGGCGCTGACCCTCAGCCTGCAACGGATCGAAGTCGCCGCGCCGATCGAGCTTCGGGGACGCCGCATCGGCACGATGTATCTCACGTCGAATCTCAGCTCCGTGCGCGATCAGATCACCGGCTACCTGAAAGTCAGTTTCGCCATTCTGATCGGCGCGCTGATCGCCGCATTTTTCATCTCATTCCGGCTGCAGCGCTCGATCTCCGATCCCATCGTTGCGCTGGCGCGCGTGGCCGGACACGTCTCGAAGCACAAGGACTATTCGATCCGCGCGCAGGGCACCGCGGAGCACGATGAGATCGGGAAACTGATCGACGGCTTCAACGACATGCTCGGCGAGATCGAGCAGCGCGATCGCAACCTGGAGCAGCAGGTCGCCGCGCGCACCGCGCAGATCCAGCGCATCCTCAACACCGCCGGCGAAGGGATCTTCGAGCTCGACGCCTCGGGCAGAGTGATGTTCATCAACCCGTCCGCCGCGCTGATGCTCGGCCGCACATCGGCAGAACTGGTCGGCGTCCCCTCCACGAGCTCATTCACGTACGACAAGCTCCCAGCTTGTCGGGTCATGGTGTAGGACAAGCTCTCAGCTTGTCGGGTCATGGTGTACGACAAGCTCTCAGCTTGTCGGGGCAGGCACACGACGAGGGACAAGCTGAGAGCTTGTCCTACACAGACACTCCCCTCGAGACCTGTCTCGTCTGCAGCAGCGTCCTCGATCCGTCGCTGCGCATCAATACCGGCTCCTTCACCCGCCGCGACGGCAGCGCGATGCCGGTCGAGTTCACCTCGAGCACGATCTTCCGCGAAGACGGCGTGCGCGAGGGCGTGGTCGTCACGTTCCGCGACATCACCGAACGGCTCGCCGTCGAAAAGATGAAGAGCGAGTTCGTGTCCACCGTCAGTCACGAGCTGCGCACGCCGCTCACCTCCATCCGCGGCGCGCTCGGACTCCTCGCCGCCGGTCTCCTCGGCAACATCGCGCCGAAAGCGCGGCGCATGCTCGACATCGCGATCAACAACACCGATCGACTGGTGCGCCTGATCAACGACATCCTCGATCTGGAGCGGATGGAATCGGGACGCGTCGAGCTGCATCGCAAGCTGACCGATGCGAATGAGCTGATGCGCCAGGCGTCGGACGTGATGCAGGCGATGGCCGATCGCGCCGGCATCACGTTGACCGTCGAGCCGCACCACGAGATGGTGTGGGGCGATCCCGATCGCATCGTGCAGCTGCTCACGAACCTGCTGAGCAACGCGCTGAAATTCTCGCCGCCGGGCAGCACCGTGAGGCTGTCCGCGTCGACCGAGGAGCAGCAGATCGTGTTTAGCGTCGCCGATCGGGGACGCGGTATCCCGGCTGACAAGATCGACATGATTTTCGAGCGCTTCAAACAGGTCGACGCGTCCGATTCACGCGACAAAGGCGGCACAGGCCTCGGACTCGCGATCTGCCGCAGCATCGCCGTCGCGCACGCCGGACGGATCTGGGTCGACAGCCGGGAAGGCGAGGGGAGCGTGTTCCAGATGGCGATTCCGCTCCCCGCGGCGCCACCGTCCGAACCGACGGTGCTGCTCTGTGACAACACCACCGTCGGGAAGATGCTCGAGCGCCGCGGAATGGGCACCGTCTACGCGCGGTCGGCCGCAGAGCTCTGCCGCCGCGCGGCGGCGACGAGTCCCGATGCAGTCATGTTCGATCTCGAAGCGAGGCACGACGACGATGGCTGGCGCATCGTCGAGCGGCTGAAGTCGTGCGAGGCGACGCGCGAGCTTCCGATCATCGTCGCGGCGATGGAGCAGCCGGAGTCGGTCGAGGAGCACACGAAGCTGATCTCCGGCTGGGTGCCGAGGAGGGCTGCGTCGCGCGAACCGCGCATTCTGATCGTGGAGGACGATCTCGACCTCGCGCGCATCATGACCACGTCGTTCGAATCGAACGGCATCGAGACGGTGCATGCGGTGAATGGACGCGAAGCGATCGATGGCGTGGTGGCGAACCGTCCCGATCTCATCGTGCTCGACCTCATCCTCCCGGAGCTGGACGGCTTCGCGGTCGTCGACTGGCTGAAAAAGAGCAACAGCCTCGCGCACATCCCGCTGATCGTCTACTCCGCGCTGGAGCTCGACGCCGCCGAACAGGCGCGCCTGCGCCTCGGGCCGACCGAGTTTCTGATCAAGAGCCGCGTATCGCTCGAGGAATTCGAAGAGGAGGTCGTGCGCCTCCTGAACCTGGTGACGACCGAGACGGAGGTGGACGGTGCTGCGTAAACGACTGCTGATCATCGATGACGAAGACGACATCCGCGAGGTCGCCGAAGCGACGCTGGAGCTGACCGAGGATTGGGAGGTGCTGACCGCGAGCTCCGGCGCGCGCGGCATCGAGGTGGCGCAGTCGCAGAAGCCGGACGCCGTCCTCCTCGACGTGATGATGCCCGACATGGACGGCCCCGCTACCTTCGCCGCCCTCCAGCACAATCACGCGACTGCATCGATCCCGGTAATTTTCCTCACCGCGAAAGTCCAGACCGCCGACCGACGGAGATTCGCGGAGCTCGGCATCCGCGGCGTGATCGCCAAACCGTTCGATCCGCTCACGCTCGGCGAACAGGTGAGGGAGCTCGCGGGCTGGGAGGTGGCGGTGCTGGCGCAATGACCGCCCGCGTTGCCCTCGCCCCGCGAAGGCGGGGAGAGGGTGGCCGAAGGCCGGGTGAGGGGCCTGACGCTCGTGCTCGCCGCTTCGACACCCAGCTCTTTCGTGATCCACGGCGCGAGCGCCGGCGAGAGCTGGGCGTCAACCCAGATGATCACGCGAAGCGAATCGCAGGCAGGCCTGGATATCGTCCGCCTCGACGTCCGGCATTTCTTCGAGGATCTCGGCCGCGGAAAGGCCGGACGCAAGAAGATCCAGCACATCACTGACGCGAATTCGCATCCCGCGGATGCACGGACGGCCGCCGCACTGCTCCGGATCGACGGTGATCCTTTCGGAAATCTCGGTCATTGCGACGAGTATACGGCTCGGCTGCGCCCCCCCTACGCCGCGTCCGGCGAGAACAGCTCCCGGATCCTCGTCGCCACCGCCGACTCCGGCACCGTCGCGGCGATCTCGAATGCGATCGTGCGCAGCTGGATCTGATCGGCAGGCGACTCTTCGCGGAAGCGGCGGCGGAGAGTGATCGTCGCAAGGTTGAACTTTGCCGGCGAGAGGCGGGCGAGATCGGGCAGCTCCTCGAGCAGCCGGGACAGCGGCCGGTCGCTCAGCGTCTCGGCGAACTGCTTCATTTCCCAGAACGTCAGCGCCGTGCGGCCGCGGCGAATCAGCGTCGAATCAGATTCTCTGAGCATCGGAGTCCTCACGACATTGCAATGATGTTGCCGATAGAAAGCTGCCTCATCGCACCGGGAGTTGATGACGGGGAACTTGTGGTCTGGATTGAGACGTTTCGCGCCGATCGTCACCCTCCGCCCGGTATCTCCTGACGCAATTGCGGCCCTCGCTCTTCGCCAGGTAGAGCGCGCGATCGGCCGCTTCGACCAGCTGCACCGCCGTCTCGATGTGCGGCGACGGCAACGCTGCGATGCCGATGCTGACCGTCATGCGCGACGGCCCGTTCGCCATGTCGAGCGGATTGCTGGCGATCGAAACGCGCAGCCGTTCGGCGAGCATGAACGCTTCTTCCTGCGTCGTCTCCGGCAGGATGACCGCAAACTCTTCGCCGCCGTAACGCGCGAGCACGTCGGACGAGCGGATGCCCTGCGCGATCAGGTTCGAGATCTCGTAGAGGACCTGGTCGCCGATGCGATGACCGAATGTGTCGTTGACCTTCTTGAAGTTGTCGAGGTCGAGCATCAGCAGCGCCAGCGCGCGCTCGTGCCGCGTGGCGAGATCGAAGTGGCGGCGGATCTCGGTGTCGAAGAAGCGGTAGTTGTAGACCTGCGTCAGTCCGTCGATGACGGAGAGCTGCTCGAGGATGAAGAGCCGTGCGAGCAGCGACTTCTGGCTGGCGACGGTGCGCCGCACGGCGCGCAATCGCGCGGCGAGCTCGCTCGCATCGATCGGTTTGCCGAGGTACTCGTCGGCGCCCGCTTCGAAACCGCGCATCTTTTCGTCGTGCGATTGCACGCCGCTGAGGATGATGACGTAGCGATGCGATTCCGCGCCGCCGGTTGCGATGCGACAGAGATCGAGGCCGTCGCCGTCCGGCAGCAACCGGTCGATGACCGCGACATCCCATGGATACTCCCGCAGAATCCGCACCCCCTCGGCAACCGATCCCGCTTCGAGCACCACCCCGCCCGCCCGGCGCCCGATGACCGCGAGCAATTCGCGAACGGCCGGATCGTCATCGATGACCGCGATGACGAAGGGCTCACCTTTGGACATGGGGCGGATTTCATGCAATCGGTACGCCGCGGTTACGTCGCATCAGCCACGGCTGTTCGACGCGTTATTAGGCGCTGCGCGCGGTCATCACCAGACCTGGCAAACCATCGAGCGGCTGAGCCCCGGTCGCCTTCCGATCACCCGTTCTGTTTTCGAGATCACACGCGGTCTATTTCGGATCACACGCTCTGTATTCGAAATGACCGGCGCTGATCCGCGGATCACGCTTGGTGTATTTCAGATCACGCGCGGTCTATTGCGGATCACGCGCTCTCTATTGCGGATCACGACGCGTCATTTGAAGATCACGCTCGCTGAATGCCGAAGCCGTGATCGACGCCTAACCTGCCTCGCTGCGAGCCGAAAGTTGCAAATTTCTGTCACCGCCTTGCCGACGGAGAGGGAAATTTCTTCTCCGCGCTACTCTCCTCTTCAGAGACTGCCTTCCGATCTTTCTCGGGGAGTTGAGAGTGATGAAACGAGCAAAAGCGTCCGTGACGGCGGTCAACCTGCATCGGGCGATGCTTCGTCATTACGAGCGGCTAATTCTGCGAGTTTGTGGCGCTGCTCGCCATCTGCAGGATTTCCGGTCGACAAGAAACTCAATCAAACAATCGTGAGGCGAAGATGTCCCGTTACGGACCTCTGTGGTTAGTCGTATGTTCTCTGCTTCTCATGGCCGGTCCGGAAGCGTTCGCAGTCACCTGCACCGGCGCCGTCTCCGCATCGTTCGATGCCTCGGCGAACGTACTCACCGTCACGGCTACGCCCGGAGTTCGGTCGGAATGCAGCAACGCTGGTGTTGTGGTATCCGTCGAGGGTACGTGGGGGCAGAGCGCCACTTGTCCGACAGGCGATCCTTGCACGCTGACCCTGACATGGGACACGTCATGCCTCGCTCCGGGGCCTCACGGCATATCGGCATACTTCATCTGTGACTACAAATTGATGCAGTTCTATTGCTATACCGGGACTCCCACCACTGTAACGACCTCCTACACGCAACCGGAGTACGTGCAGAGCGTCGGCGCATCAGTCGAGCAGCTGTCTCCCACGAGCGTTCGTGTTCACATGCCATATACGTTTGCGAATACGACCGGCGACCGCGGTCTGAAACTCGAGCACTATCTGCCGAACGGGCAGCCTGACACCGTGTGGTGGTCCAGTGGAGCACCTGCCCCTACAGGCGAATGGACGAAGGATTTCGACATCTCGTGCTGGCTGCCGGGATCCCACCGCTTCGTCGTCACCGCAACTGCATGTAGCCAATGGTCGCGAACCGCAGAAACCGCTACGACTGCGGGATCGGAGACCCCTTCAATCGCCGCGACGGTCGTGACGACCGGGCCAAACGCTGCGCGTGTAGACATGCCTTTCAATTTCCCGGTGACAGTCAACAACCGCGCGCTCGCTCTCTATCACACGAAACCGGATGGTTCGACGGACGGTGTGTACTGGATCGGGCCATCCAACCTGCAATCGGGCAGCTGGTCGCAGACATTCGATACGACGTGCTGGCCCACCGGGACGCATACGTTCCTCGCGACAGCGACTTCCTGCAATCGCACCACGAATTCGGCGACCGCGACTCTGGAGATCGTGCGCAAGCCCCATGTCGATGTCTCGATCGTAAAGGACAGCTCGACCAGGACCGCGAAAATCAGTTACCAGTTTCCGGACAATGATCCCGCAGGACGCTCCCTCAACGTCGAGTTCCTGCCGGTGTTTCCCGGGACTGGAGTCACGCAGGTGATTCCGCCGATGCAGCCGGTTCCCGACTCCTCCGGCACGATTTCGGTTGACGTTTCCTCGTTCGGAATCGCCGGCATCCTGCGGGCTCGCGCCTCGAATTCGTGCGGCGAAACCGATGTCAAAGACACCTTCATCGATTGCGATTGCCACGCGAATGAGGGCGACAAGACGGTTGGCCAGCCCGTGCGTCTCTGGGATGGCTCCATGACGTACACCGAACGTGATCCCCTGCCGTCGGAAGGCTTCACGCTGTTCACTCGAAACTACGATACGAACAGCCTGACAGACGGATTGTTCGGCATTGGATGGCGATCCGCATTCGACGCCGGCCTCGCGCATTTCATGGACGGTCCTCTCGATACCGTCACCATTCAGATGGAAGGCGAACGAAAGGCGGCCTTCGTGAGCTCCGGCGGAGTCTGGACGCAAACCTGGCCGTCGGGCCTCTCTCCTGCCACCCTGACGCGAGGGAGCGACGGATCGTGGTTCTATCGCGACAGCGGCTCATCACTCATCAGAATCTTCCGCCCGGACGGGCGCTTCGGCGGGTTCGAGGATCTCGCGTCGCCGACTACGGTGCTGATCGATTACAGCACTTCCGGACCGCCGCAACGCGTCTACAGCGCGGATGGCACATGGTCGTGCACCATCACGGTTACGGGAAATCACATCACGGCAATTGCCGTCGACGGCCGCCCCGACCTGGTCTGGCAGTACGGCTATGCGGGCTCCTTACTCCAATCCGTGACCTTGAGCGGCAGTTCGTCCACATGGCGCATGTACGAGTACACGGGCGGGCGGCTCTCTGCGATTCACGACGCCGCCGGTAGTCTGATCGAAAGCCATGCCTACGACGCCAAAGGCCGCGCGACGAGTTCGATCGGTGCCGGAGGTCCGGATATCACCAATATCGAATACGACATTGCGGGCTCGCTTCCGGACAGCACGATCACGCGCGTGACGTACGCGACCGGCGAGCAGACGACGTTCGAACAGCGATTCATCAGCGGACGCCAGCAGACATTCGCGGTGAATGGCGGATGCGGCAGTTGCGGCAGCCGGAACTCGACGTACGCCGTAGACGAGCTGACCGGTCATGTCCTCCGCAAACAGGACGCCCGCGGCTACATCACGTCATTCACATACGACGGCCGGAGCCGGCTGATACAGGAGCGTCACAATGACCGGCCCGCGGCATGCGATCCGGAGCAGGACGCGAGCCACTGCCGCATGACCGCCGCGGGCCTGCTCGCGGCATCGCTGCAATCAACAGCAGCGTCGACGTACGTCAATTACACCTATGGCGATTCGCAATGGCCGGATAAAACGACCGAGGTCAGAAAGGCGGGCGCGATCAGCGGTACTCTGATCGACTACACGTCCTATGACCAGGGGACCGGCATGCCGTTGATCAGAACAACATCCGGCTGGCCTGATGCGGCCAATTCCGTGGACCGTACAACGACGGTCGCGTTGTACGACGGAATCGCTGCCGCGGCATTCAATCCGGGTAGAAACTTCTCTGCCTCGTGGCTCACGCTTCCACAACCAGGCCGAAAAAGACGCTCCGTCGACGGACCACAGGCGACGCTCGCGGATATCACTGCCTTCGTGTACTACCCGGTCGACAACAGCGTGCCTGCGACATATCGGGGCCGCCTGGCCGCGATCAAGAACGCCGCGGGGCACATCACCACATTCGAGAACTACGACGTGTTTGGTAACGCAGGGCGGATCGTCGATCCGAACGGCGTTGCCACCGAAACGACGTACGACGCCCTCGGGCGGGCGCTGACGACGACCGTAAAGGGTGTTCCGGGTTGCGACGCCTCCGCCGATCCGCTTTGTGCGGCGGACCTCACGGCCTCGCGGACCTATTCGCCGGCAACCGGTCCGCTGGCGTCGCAGACGGACGCAAACGGAAATGCCGTCACTTACGAATACGACATGCGCGGCCGTACGGCCGCGTTGTCTCGCGGATCGTCTCCGTCGTCATTGAAAGAGCGGATGGAATACAGCTACGACCCGGCGAGCGGCAAGAAGAGCCTGGAGCGATATCTCGCGATGGAAAACGGCTCATGGGTGGAGAAGCGTCGCGAGTCGTTCTCTTACGACACGCTCGCCCAATTGACCGCATCAACCCACGCCGACAACAGCAGCATCGCATACACCTACGATGATGCCGGCAATCTGACATCTGTTCGCGACGAGAATCACGCCGCCGCGAACACGCACTACTCCTATGACGCGGCCGGACGTCTCGCGTCTGTCCAGCAGACGCTCGGTGGCAGCACTGTCACGACGGCATACGCCTACAACGCCGCCGGAAATCTGACGAATGTGACCGATCCAAATGGCAACATCACGAGCTACGGCTATAACGATTTCGGCGAGATGATCTCCCAGGCAAGTCCCGTCACGGGGACGGCGATGTTTTCTTACGGAAAGTCGGGCGAGCTGCTGTCGTCGACAGATGCAAACGGCGCAACGACCGCACGTACATACGATGAATTGAATCGAATGCGCAGCAGCGTGTCCTCCCGCAGCGGCCAGGCCGGTGAGACGGTCTCCTGGACTTATGACGGTGGCACCTTCGGGCTCGGGCGTCTCGGACGGATGAGCGATCCGGCCGGCACGACGGACTACACCTACGATCGCCGCGGATCGCTGCTTTCAGAATCGCGAACCGCAGGCTCGGTCCTTCTGACGACGTCGTTCAAGTACGACGCTAACGGCAATCGCACGGCGATTACGTATCCGTCCGGAGGTACGCCGGTCATCTATACGTACGACTACGCTGGCCGCGTGACCTCGCTTTCGAGCGGTGGCGTGACGTACTTCTCCGGCGCAACCTATCTTCCCTTCGGACCGGAGACTTCGGTTACGTTCCTGAATGGAACGACTCAGACTCACGCTTACGACTCGCGTTATCGTATTCAGCGAAACACGTTGACCGGCCCCTCCGGTCCGATCGCGGACTATACTTATACGGAGGACGCAGCCGGCAACATTGCGTCGATCCACGACATGGTCGATCCGGGCTACAACCGCGACTTCGCGTATGACGATTTGAACCGGCTCACGACCGCGAACACCGGCGCCGCGCTCTGGGGTTCAGGCAGTTACCGCTACGATGCCATGGGTAATATGCTCGGCCGCGAGATCGGCGGTACGGTGGAAGTCGATCCGACTGATCCGCTGATCCGGCGCGGTGCTCTCACCGCGCGCCCTGATGCCCTGCCTGCTCCGGGCTCCGTCCACGAGACATACGCGTACGCGGGCACCACCTCGCAACTCAGCACGATGACGAGCGGCGGTATCGATCATCCGATCACATACGACGCTGCAGGCAACGAGCTCCGCTATTACGACCCGCGCACGTACTCTCCGCGCAACCTGATGTCGTCGATCACCGAGCCTTCCGAGGACAATCGCTCGCACACCATCAGCTACGGATACGACGGCCGAGGCGTGCGTGTCATTCGCTGGGAAGGCATGACCAATGACCCTGTACCGTTCGCCACTCGCCATTACGTCTACACGCCCGAGCTGCAGTTGCTGGCGGTGACGGTTGACGACAATCCAAATGTGTGGGGCAAAACGGCGATCGCGAACGTCGTCCCCGCAATGAAGCACCAATACGCATGGTTCAACGGCCGGCCGGTGCTCGACTTCGTCAACGGAATCACGCTGCTCTACACCTTCGACGATCACCTCGGCACACCCATCCTGCAAACGGACGCAACAGGCTCAGTCGCCTGGCGCGCGGAGTACGAACCGTATGGCGACGTCTGGACGATGCGCACCGGCGCTGCCGGCGATCAGCTGCTTCGCTTCCCGGGACAGGAGTACGTTGGCAAGTGGGAAGGGACGGAGGAGCGATACAACATTTTTAGGTGGTTCAGGGCGGGGTGGGGGCGGTATACGCAGGCGGATCCGATTAGTTTTCTTGATAATGCTGCAGTGCCCGTCGCGAGGCGAAGCGCCGGGGAGGTGCTTGAGCTATTCAGATACGCCCGGAGCAACCCGCTGAATGTTACGGATCCCCTCGGTCTCTGGGGTATTGGCCGTATGGCGCCTCCTGATGAGAGTACGATTGTTTGTGACGGAAAGGGCGGAATCACCGAACACGTTGCACCCGAATTTGGACCCAAGATGCGCTGCATCGGCGGGTGCACACTTGCT